>Ga0209174_10000535_pt1 | contig 28305 bp, 30 predicted proteins | sample JI91814BDNA_FD_187505 | JGI IMG/M metagenome (GOLD analysis project Ga0209174, IMG submission 187505) | Wastewater effluent complex algal communities from Wisconsin, to seasonally profile nutrient transformation and Carbon sequestration -... | ecosystem: Engineered > WWTP > Effluent > Algae...
CAATACCGGCAACTATTCATTAACCCAATCGAGAGGCAAAGTAGTGTTAATCTACTTCGGATTCACTTCTTGTCCTGATGTTTGTCCAACGACTCTTTCCAATATTGCACAGGCATTCAAAGGACTTGATTCTAAAGAAATTAAGAAAGTGCAAACATTGTTTATCTCCGTTGATCCCGAAAGAGACAAACTGGATAGACTCCAAGAATACGCAGCCTTCTTTCATCCGCAAATCCTTGCTCTCACAGGCTCTCTCGAAGAATTACAACGAGTAGCCGCTCTCTACGGAGCTTACTTTCGAAAGGAAAAAGTCTCATCTAGTATGGAATACACAATGGATCATACCTCTACAGTCTTCGTTGTAAATCAAGATGGTAAATTGGTAGACTCTATTCTTCACGGTTCTTCTCCTTCCGATTTCAAAAAAACAATCCTCAAATACGTAAAGTGAGGCTTTTAAAAGACTGCCACCGATAAACACAGATAAAGTTACGGTTAATCGTTATTACTCTGTCTCAGAAAGAATGTTGCCGATGGTGAATGATGTAACTATAGAGTTATTCAATACGAATCCAATCTTGGAGCCGGTTGAAAAACTTGGAACGTTCATCATTACCATGATGGGGTAATTCATCATACTCCCCCTCTCTACACTGGTTACATCCGAGCAGGCCTTTTCCCACCCATTCATATAAATCATTCCTGTGCTAGTATACTGAAAATCCAAACAGTAGGTATACGTCATATTTGCCGCAAATGTTGAAGTAGTAGCGGCGCTTCCTTTACTCACAGACATATACATTCCATCTGTAGATTTCTTAAACTGTGGAGTTGAACCAACAGCAAGACGATAAGTAGGACCGGAAATACTTGGAGTTGTTCCTGAACCGTATGCAATTACATCAAGACTAGAAGTTGCACTGTTCAGTTTAAAGGTTACTTCTACATTAGTTCCACCCTTTGCTGTTGCGATAGAAATATCTCCTGTAGATGCTAACAAGGATGAGCTACTTATTCCCATTGCGCCTGTTGTAACAGCAGATGCAGTAAGTCCAATGCCAGTAAAATCAGAAGGTTATATGCGTGGGGGTTTATCAGGAATAGGCGAAAGACCGGTTAGTAAATCATCCTGATCCATTAAAATTAAATAAGATAATTCGATATTGGGAAGAAATGAAATGGTCTGAAATCCCAGAAAGCTCGGATTGATTAACTGGGAATGAATAATATTGGAGGAATTCTTTTTCTTAGAACAACTGCATTTATGAACTTCATTCTTTGGCTTTGATATATATCAAGAAAGGCGAACAATTTTTTATATATTTGTTCCATTTGTTCAGAGAACTACTCTACCTAAAATCATAGGTTTTTAATAAGTATCAGAATTGGTATGACGATAATTAAAAATGAAAAGTGCGAATAATAAGTAAGGAAACAAATTCACATTAAGACTTTTTTGCCAAGGATGGAATAATATGGGAAATAAAAAATTTTCAGTAAGAGTCAGTCTCGTTACACTTGCCATATCAGTAATTCTTCTCTCCGGAGGGTTCATCAGTTTGATTTCCTATTACGGAAGTAAAATGTCCATTCACTTCTTAGTTGAGGGGCTAATGGAGAATATCTGCATTCATACAATCGACAAAACGTTCTCCTATATGCAAACCGCTCCTATCAGTGCCGAAATCACAGAGTTTATGTTTGCGGAAAAGTTATTAGACCTAGAAAAAAAAGATGTCCTATCTAGATTCTTCAAAAGCATAATTGAAGCGAATCCTCAGATTGTATCCATATACTATGGAAATGAAAAAGATGCACGCTTTCTAATGCAAAGAAAAATGGAAGACGAAAGCATTAGCGAAAAATACATGTATACCGCTAAAGACAAAGTTGTAACAGAATGGAAACATTCGAATCCTGCTCACGAAAAAGATTTCCCTGATACAGAAGAAGAATCTCCGGGCTCCTATGAACCAAGAAAAAGACCTTGGTATGCTGACGCACAAAAGAAAGGGGAGCATATATGGACAGATATTTATTTATTTGAAACTGATAGACTTCCAGGGCTAACATACAGCACCCCCATTTTTTATAAAGAAACACTAAAAGGTGTAATCGGAATTGATATAAGCATTAAAGACTTATCTTATTTTTTAGGAGAACAAAAGATTGGAAAATCAGGAAAAGCATTTTTTATCAATAAACAATACCAGATAGTAGCTCATCCATTATTGAAAGGCGAGAAATTTCATGCGATAGACGAAACAGCAATGGATGAAGAAGACCATGAAATTGTAAATTCAATTCATGCTTTCAGAGACAAAGTAAAAGGTCAATCCTGGGTGGACATAAAAAAACAACCTGTATTTTTCGTGCATGAGCATGAAGGCGAAACACTAATGAACATGTATTGCCCTTTTCCGGGAGACAAGTTTGATTGGGTAATAGGAATTGTCGTTCCCGAAGATGAGTTCATGTATTTAATCAAACGCAATAATAAACTCATCTGGGGTAGCTCTGCTGTTTTGATTTTAATGGCTGTATTTGTGGGGTTAATCTTTGCTAGGCGCATATCAAAACCTCTCTCGTTATTAGAAAAAGAAATGGATGAAGTAAAAGCATTTCGTTTGATTTCAGGAACAGATATTCGCTCTTCTTTACTTGAAGTGGATAATATGGCAAAATCATTCCAAGGGATGAAGCACGGATTACAATCCTTCCAGAAATATGTTCCCGCTGATTTAGTCAGAGAATTAATTTCTATCGGCAAAGAGGCAATACCCGGTGGCGAGAAAAAAGAACTCACAATTTATTTTTCTGATATCGCTAATTTTACTTCCATATCAGAAAGTCTTTCTCCAGAAGACTTAGTAGATTTACTCTCTGAATATTTAGACTCAAGCAGTCAGAGAATAACAGACCAACACGGCACAATTGATAAATACATCGGCGACTCTATCATGGCATTTTGGGGAGCACCAATTCCATTAGAGAACCATGCCATCAACGCTTGCTTAGCAGCACTGAACGTTAAGCGCAATCTAAAAGTATTAGAAACTAAATGGCAGGGACAGGGTAAACCAATTCTAAAAGATAGAATCGGAATCAACACAGGCGAAGTAATCGTAGGCAACATCGGATCTAATTCCAGAATGAATTATACAGTGATCGGTGACAGTGTAAATCTAGCTAGCCGCATCGAAGGATTAAACAAATACTACGGCACTGAAATTCTAATCAGCGAATCAACCTATCAAAAAGTAAAAGACGATTTGTTCGCAAGAAAAATTGATATAGTCTCTGTCAAAGGCAAACAACAAGGAACCTGCATTTATGAATTGATTTCCGAAAAAGATAAAGCAGATGCATTCCTAAAAGCCTGGGTTGCTTCTTATGAAGATGGATTAAATTTCTACCTAGAAAAGAAATGGGAAAAAGCAATTGCATCTTTCGAGAAAGCTATACAAAGCAATCGCTTAGATGCTGCTTCTATAGCCTTCATCAAAAGATGCCAGTTATACAAAGAAAACCCTCCACCTACAGATTGGGATGGAGTGTTTAAGATGGTATCGAAGTAGGATAAACTATCATGCAATGGAAATTTCAAAAAAAGCAAACGGTTCGGAATATACTGGCAATCCTATTACCTTTTTTTAGTTTAACTATTCAGTTTGCTCTTTGGGAATTTCTAAATCCATATATCTGGATTCTTTTTTTTCCAACTGTTTATATTAGTGCATGGCTCGGCAACAAACGGAGTGGTTTTATTGCGGCTACCATCTCTGCCTTATTAGGTCTTTGGTTCTTTGCTGCGCCAACATTTACCTTAGCAAAAGAATTTCAGCAATATATTGCGTCTATCGTATTCTTAATTTCTGGTTTCGCGTTTACAATCTTTCATGATCGATTGAGAAAATTAAACGAAAGGCATTTAGAGCTAATCGAAAATACCCGCTCAGCAGAAAAAAGACATATCGAAGAAATTCTCGCTCTTAGTGAATATAAGTATTCTCTCATTTTTGACAAATCCCCTATCGCTATAGCCTTAGCTAAGTTCCCGGAAAGTGAAATGGTTGCAGTAAATGATGCATTTCTTTCTTTATTCGAATACAAAAGAGAGGAGGTTATCGGAAAAACAACTCTGGAACTGGGATTAAATACCACTGACTCATTAAACGAAGTTCGCAAGAGAATGAATGAGAGTGGGATTATTAAGAATTTCAAAACAGTTCGTCAGACTAAAAACGGTAAAGAAATAAATATGGTACTTTCGATGAGTTGGGTTGACATTTTAGGAGTAAAGCACTCTCTCGCCACCATACAAGACATCACTGCGCAGAAACAAGCAGCAATTGCGTTAAAAGAGAGCAAAGATATATCGAGAACAATCTTAGATACAATACTTGACTGTGTTATTACAATCAACGAAACAGGAATCATACAATCCATAAATCCATCCACTGTGGCAACATTTGGTTATGCACAAGAAGAGCTTATCGGTAATACAATTACTTTACTAATGCCAGAAAGCCATGCAGCAAAACATCCCAATTATCTACAAAGATACTTTAAAACAGGAGGTGCGCGGATAATCGGTATTGGTCGTGAAGTAAGAGCAAAGCGCAAAGATGGAACAACGTTTCCGATTTACCTTTCTGTGGGCGAATTTGTTTTAAATGGAGAGCGCAGTTTTGTTGGAATTATAAGAGACATTACCACAACGGTGAGTGCCAGAGAAGAACTCAATCTTCACAGAGATAATCTAGAAGAATTAGTAAAGAACAGAACGAAAGAATTGCAGGCAATACAAAAGGATTTATTAATTGCGAAAGAAAAAGCAGAACAGGCAAGTGCTTCTAAAACACAATTCCTTGCTTCTGCTAGTCATGATTTGAGGCAACCATTACAAGCAGCGAATATGCTTGTATACCTTCTCGGTGAAAAGGTAATAGATGCAGAATCTACAGACATAATCAACAAACTTAAATCTTCCTTAGATTCACTAGGAGAGCTTTTGAATTCGCTCTTAGATATTTCTAAACTAGACGCAGGTATGATTTATCCGGATAAGGTTGGTTTTCCGCTATCAGTCATTTTTAAAAAGATTGGAAACGATATGTCGGTTATCGCTGATGCGAAAGGACTTGCTCTAAGAATTTTTCCTACGGATGCAATTGTTTATTCAGATCCAAAACTTCTAGAGCAAATCATACGCAATTTAGTATTCAATGCGATTAAATATACAAAGACTGGAAGAGTGCTCTTAGGAGCAAGAACAAGAGGAGCAAGACTTTTAATTCAAGTATACGATACTGGAATTGGTATTCCAAATGATAAACTAGATAAGATATTCGAAGAGTTTTACCAAGTGAATAATTCTGCAAGAAATAGAAAGAAAGGTCTAGGCTTGGGGCTAGCCATTGTTAGACGCCTTGTAAAATTAATGGGGCATACTATTGAAGTTAAATCCAATTTAGGAAGAGGAACTAAATTTGAAATTACAGTTCCAATCAGTGAAGTCGCTAAAAGAAAAAATTGGTTCAATACTAGAAAGACAAATCAGAATTCTTCCTCTAAAGTAATTGTAGTGATAGAAGATGATAGCCAGAACTTAGAAACTTTGGAATTATTATTAGGGCAATGGGGTCACACTGTTATCACTGGCTTGTCTGCCGAAGATGCTTTAACAAACTTATATTCCTCTCACGCTAGACCAGATTTAATATTGGCAGACTATCGACTTGAAAATGAAAAAACGGGAATAGAGGCAATTGCTCTTATCCGCTCTAGGTTTAATCCATTTATTTCCGCGCTTCTCCTTACGGGAGATACTTCACCCACTAGATTACGGGAAGCCAAGGCAAGCGGATTAAAGATTCTACATAAACCAATCAACCCGATAGAATTAAAAACTACGATTGACAGCTTTCAAACTACTCTCAAAGATTCAGAAGGCTAATAAATAAGATTTTCTGAATAATAAGTTCCTCCTTCTCGAATCGCTTGGATTGCAATTGGAATAACGGAAAAGTAATCGTCTTTTAATAGTATTCCCTGAACACCCGTGTCGAGTAGACGATCTATATGTTCTTTTTCATGACCGGAAGTATAAATCAGTATTTTAACTACGGGGTATACATTCTTTATTTGCGAAAGTATTTCGTATCCATCCATATCAGGCAAGGCAGTATCCATCCATACAAGATCGCATGAGGTCTCTGCTAATTTATTTAAAAGATTGCTCCCTTTATTCGTTTCATCTATAACTTGCATCTCAGGTATTCTGCTTATCATAATTCTCACAGCAGATCGCAAAATTGCATTTTCATCTACAATGATTATTTTATAATTATCCATTAGCCGCTTTCCACTAATCTTATTAAAGATTCTTTGTTTAAAAGGAAAATCTTATCCCTATAAACATCAATCCAGCCTCTATTCTTGAAATCAGAAAGTGCTCGAATAATGGATTCTTTTGTAGTTCCTAGTAAGCTTGCTAAAACTTGACGGGTAATAGGAAGGCTTAATTCTATAGGAATAGACTTCTCTTCTTTATTTGCGAATTCCCTTTTTTCTAATTTCAGCAAAAATTCTGCGAGTCGCTCATAGATTCTGCGTCCATTTAGTGTATAAATTCTTTCTTCTGACTCTGTCCACCCTTTGATCATTTCTTGAATCAATACAGACATGAAAGTTGGGTTCTCTTTCATGGCAAGACTAAGACTTGAATTCGGAAAGCGGTAAACTGTTGTTTGACGCAATGACCTTGCATCGTGTTGATAGAACCCTCCACTGAGTGCATCTCGATATCCAATCCATTCACCAGCACCTAACACTATTAACGAATGCTCTTTATGATCTAAGCTAGATCGAAACAACTGTATAAAACCAGACTGAACAAAATAAATATACTCTGCTTGTTCTCCCTTTCGAAACAAAAAATCACTGCGCTCATAGTTCAAAACACACTTACTTTCTTTTAATTGCCCCATCATAGTCTCTGAAAACTCTGTGTATTGAAATTGGTTTGATTCTATTTTATTTGGAACTGCTGTAATCATTTCTTTCTCCTGTGAGACTTTGCAAAAAAGCTAACCACGAAGTCAGATAACGATACAAGGATAAATGGAAAATATTTTTTTCTGCTGAGCCTTCGTGGTTAGAAATGAGCTTAACATAGTCCCTATGCTTTATGCCATTGAAGCACAAAAAAAAAGATTCGTCAATTGGATATAGTTCAGAAATTTCTACGACATTTGTCGTAGAAAAAAACATTGCCGTATATGGAAACTAAACCGCACTCTATAGTTGTTCTACAAAAGTCCGTGAGAGTAGGCGAATTTAACTAAGTCAGCGGTGTTTTTTAGTCTAAGTTTTTCCATAAGGTTCGTTCTATGTGTTTGAACGGTGCGGGGGCTAATATCGAGTTTGCTGCCAATTTCTTTATTAGTAGAGCCAGAGGCTATCATTTTCAAAATTTCTCTTTCCCGTTTTGTCAGAATATCTAGTATTACTTCACTCTCGCGGTTAATGGTAAATTGGTCTGCCAAGTATAAAGTCAGTTCTGAGGAAAAGTATTTTTTACCCGATCGGATTTCTCGAATTGCCAGGAGTAATTTTTCTAGATTCTCATCTTTTAAAATATAACCGTTTACGTTTTTAGTCAGTGCCTTGCGAAAGAATTCTTTTTCTTTATGCATAGAGTAAATTAAAACTTTGACATCGGGAAAACGTTGACGTAATAACTCTAATGTCTTAAATGCATCCATTCCTGGCATTGACAAATCAAGAATAACCAGATGACAGCTTGCTTTTTCTAAAGAGTCAAGTAAATCCTGACCATTATCCGCTTCCCCAACAATTATAAAATCCGAATCTTTTGCAAGCAGTGTTCTTAAACCAAAACGCAAAACATCATGGTCATCAGCGAGAAATATTCTGTAAGGTGAAGCCAGAGAATTCATTAGAAACCTAAAATACCATTGGGAAAGAATTAGAACACAAAATTTTTAGGCTCTATTTTCCTTCTGAACTTCTGAGGTAATATTCACATGAGCCACAATAAACTGCGTAGTGTCCTCTTCTCGATAAGGGGTTACATGTACTTGAAACCATCTTTTTTCCGTGGGAGAATGACAGGGATACTGAATAGAGAATTCCATTTGTTCGCGGTTAATAACCGAGCGGATACCAGTAAGCATTTCCTCAGCTTCCTCTGAATTATTACCTTTTGCTTTTTCGCAGACGGATAAATAGTTACTTCCTTCTTGAGCTGTTACTTGTAAGCCCTTGGGAGTATTGCTATCGCAAAATATTCTCCATGCACGGTTTACTGCAAGTATAACTCCATCTGCTCTCAATATGGCAACATGCGCAGAAAGTGAATCTAATATTGAATAGGCAAACTCTGTTGGTTCATGCATAGTAATTCTCCTTTTAGATGATTTTATTATACTCTAACAATGGTAGTTCGCCAAAACAATTTTTCATTAAGCACCAAATATAGTTTCACCGAAACAATGTCAAAGGAAAACGTCAATTATATTTTTATCCTAATCAAGGACTTTGGTGATATTTAATACCGTATACTATCGTTCAGATTATTGAAATGAATTTGACCCTGCAACAAATAAAATTTTTCTTTTAGATATAAAAGACTTTTCTGTTATAATTCTTAAAAATGAAAAAACTGCTCAGAGTCGAAAATTAGACTAACATTGATTAGCCAATTGCTTTCCGGGTGAGGAAAATCACTGAAATTCATTCTATCAAAAGGTTTATATGTATTGAAAGATAAACTTTTTGATAGAATATAGAGATAGAAGAAATTTATCGACTATCGATTTTAAAAAGATTTTTTAAAAGAGGAACCTATGAGTTTTCTAGACAAAATTACCAATAAAAAATCTAAAAATGATAATATAATTTTTCCGAATTCAAACAATGAAATCAGCGCAAATGGATCAATAGAAATCATAAAGAACATCAACCAATTAAGAGCAGAGCAAGAGTTATTAACCCAAAATAAAGAAGCTCTGAAACAAGAAATAGTTGAATTAGAAAAATTAATTGCTGATAAGAAAAAAGAAATCTTAGTTTTCGATGAACAGCTTATATTAGAAAGCTATGGAGTCAATATTCCAAAATTTGATTTTACTTCTAGCGTAGCGTATAAAGACCTATTAACCACAATACGAGATGCACAATTAGATATGGTAAAAAAGGAAATGGCAGTCGAATTCGATGAAAATTGGATTACAAAGAAAAAAGGAATGGATTTAGATGCAGAGGATGAATCACTTGATCGTGAAAAAAGCAAATTTATATTGCGAACCTTTAATCAAGAATGCGATAACCTTGTAGATAATATTCATTGCAGTGATCTAAATAAGACGATAAAAAAAATTCTTAACTCCTATGAAATACTAAACCGACTCGGAAAAGTATTTGGAATTCGAATCAATGAGCACTATCTAAAATTAAAATTGCAAGAACTCAATCTTACCTACGAATACCAACGCAAAATAACAAAGAAGAAGAAAAATAAAAAGAGCAAAGCTAGTTTGAACTACTGGTCCATTCTTTTCTAATCGAATGAAATAATCGCAGAGAGGATAATGCTGTGTATATACTTCCGATAAGATGACGTTTTACCAAATATAGGGTAGCAATGGGTTCAAAGATATACTCGCAATAGGTTCCCTATGCCCCCCAAACCTAAAGGTAAGGTACAGGTGAACCCATTCCTAGGATATGTTTGGTGCATCGTCTTCTTATAGGATGGTAAAAGGAAGCAACAAACTGTTTATTTATTTTAGGCTTAAATAGATTTGTGGCAATATGCAACGATTGCAACTACTAAATACAAAGAGAGATAGTCTAAAAGAATATAGTATAGAAAATTTCGATTTATCGACTAGAATCTTATGTCTCTAGAAAAAATAAATTACATTTCTGAAAAAAACTTAATTAAGGATTGACCTTGACCTAGCTATTTCCGATATAATATTCAGGAAAATACATCTATATGTATTTTCTAAAAAATATTGAAAGAGACTTAAAGGTATAAACAATGAAAATCATAAAAGGTATATTTATTCTTTTAGTGTTGGTTAACTTAAACCTCTTGTTCGCTCAAGATACTAAGACCGCTCCTGCTGCTGCACCTGCTAAAGATGGTGCTCCTGCTGAGCCGAATGAAGCTGGCGATACAATCAAGGGCGAGTTAGTTCCGGATGACGATACAGATGCTAGTTTATCTGAGAAAGAAAGAAAAGACAAGAAAGAGATTCTTAGACAAGAAGCTATGTGGAAGAATCAAGACTATAGTGGTTACAACAAAGCTTTCGAAGATTTACACAAACTTTCTAAAGCATTTGCTAACAACAAATACAGACTTGCTCTTTCTGCTTATCAATCTGGAATGAACACAATCTTAAAAATGAGAGAAAGTGTTGAACAATACAGAAAAGAACAAGCTGAGAAGAAAAGACTCGATGAGAAGTGGTACTGGCAAAAAGTCGATCGCAAAGCAAATGAAGAAAGATACATTGCTCGCGAAAAAATGTCTGCTAAATTAGCAGCAGTTACATATTTCACAAAAGCAATCAATCACCTGGACGACATCACCAATCCTGATCTAAAAGAAACTGACGCATACAAAACGCTTCTTTCTTCTGTTTACAGATCTTGGATCATGGCAGAATACGATACACAAAACTTCCCACAGTGTATCCCAATCTTAGAACTCTACTTAGAAATCAAAGAAAACGAAAAAGAATATCCAGCACACAAATATCTTGCTAGCTGCTACTCTTTTGAAGAAAACACTTTGAAAAAATACAAAGCTGGTTCTGATGATCAAATCCAAAAGTTAAAGTACAAAAAGAACGTTCATCTCTTGAGAGCAACTGAATTAAAATATGGAAAAGGTACTGTAGAGTACAAACACATAGTTGATTTAGTTAATAAAGATGAAGTTATTTCTGTGAATCCTTAATCCAAAACCACTCTTTCAATCAAAATAAAACTATCCCAAATGGGGTAGTTTTATTTTATTGAAACTTGATGGAAAAGGATACAATTCTATACGTTTTAACAAAATCCCAAGAATACCTGGGAAAAAGACAAATCCCAAATCCAAGACTAGATGCTGAACTAATTCTTTCCGACGTTCTAAACCTGGAAAGAATTAAGCTTTACTCCAACTTCGATAAAAAGCTTACTGAGCCAGAAAAAGACATTTACCGTGAAAAGATCAAAGCACGCGGTGAATTTAAACCTGTTGCGTATATCATAGGTAAAAAGGGCTTTTATAAATCCATTTTTATAGTAAATGAGAAAGTCTTAATCCCTCGTCCTGAGACAGAAGAACTCATTGAATGGGTATCGAAAGAAATCAATAAGGATACTGCCCTTACTGCCCTAGATCTCTGCACGGGTAGTGGATGTATCGGAATTAGTATCAAGAAGGATTTCCCCAATCTCCAATTAACACTGAGTGATATATCAAACGAAGCACTTGGAGTTGCTCAAGAGAATGCAAAGGAGATTTTAAAAGATGAAGTCATTGCATTCATTGAAAGCGACTTATTCGAATCCATTTCCGAGGATGCAAAGTTCGATCTCATCTTATCTAATCCACCTTATATCCCGATTCAAGAGAAATCAACTATTATGGCAGACGTGCTCAATTACGAACCGCACCTGGCTTTGTTCTTAGATGAGCCCGAAACTTTTTATAATAAGTTTTTGGTCGGGGTAAAAGAGCATTTGACTGACAATGGATGTCTATATATGGAAACACATCAAGATTGGGCAGGAAAGGTTTCTCGCTTAGGTCTAGACCTTGGATTTAAATCTAGCATAATAAAAAAGGATTTGAGCAATAAAGAAAGGTTTATTAAGTTAGTAAAATAAATAAAGCACTGAGAATCAAAAGCAGCTACCTTTTATCTCTAAAGCATAAAAACTATACCATGAAAGGATGATATATGAGTCTATTAAATGAAAAAGCACCTGAATTTACTTTGCCGGATTCAGAAGGAAATAAAGTCTCTCTTTCTGACTTTAAAGGGAAAAAACTCCTCATTGTGTTTTACCCCGGAGACGAAACAGCTGTTTGCACAAAGCAACTCTGTTCTTATAGTAGTGGATTTGAAGACTTCCAGAAACTAGGTATTGGAATTATTGGAATCAACGTAGATTCCATTGAATCACATAAAAAATTTAAGGCAAAGTATAAGCTTGCTTTTCCTTTACTTTCCGATTCAGACGGAAAAGTATGCGAATTGTACAAAGCAAAAGGGTTACTAGGAGTTAAGAGATCTACCTATCTTCTAGATGAAAATCAAACGATTATTTTTGAAAATGAAGTGCTTCCTTTATTTTATAAAGACAAAGACGATATAATAGGCGCTATTCAAAAGTTGGTATGAGGAAAGTATTGTCTATTGTTGTCAAGTTAGTGAACTTCATATGGTAGGATAGGCATCCCTGCCTGTCCGTTAATCTTTGAATTTCAATTACTTTTTTAGGTGTAAAGAGGCAAGTTCTCTAGGTCTTTCTTCTTCCTCAATATAAGCTGGTTCGTATTCGATTTCTTCTGTTTCGAATTCGTACTGCTTCTTTGCATCATTCTTCTTTTTCTTCTTCAGCTTACGGTATTCTAGTATCTTTGTTTTTTCTTGGGCTTTGATTTGAGATATTTCATCTTGATTCAGGTCTTTGTAGATAATCTTTAAGACCTCTTCTCTTGCCAATATGCCCGATGTACCATCTTCTTTCTTCTTATAAACGATAGTAAGCAAATTCTCGTCTAGAAGGTCTACCTTCAATATCTCACCATCTTTAAGAATGATGGTAGTATCTAAAGCAAACGCTGGCATAGTACACAAACAGATTAAAATGAGGAATATTGATGTTCTCATGGCATTGTGCATTGTACTCACCTGTATATTTTGTCAATTAGGTTTTCAAAAATTCGGGCGAAATCATCCAAATTATCTGCCCCATTAGAAAATTTTCTTTAGCGATATTGATTGCAATCGTACTGCCAGGAGAAAACACAAGACTACGAGAAATGGATTCATCTCGAATCAGTCGGGCGGCAAAGAAGCTTACATCTGGGTTATGACCAATCAACAACACGGTATCGGAATTACTCAACTGGTTTAGTTTTGGAAGCAAATCTGAATAATCATTGGATGGTAGTAATTCGTCCGCAGGCGCAGCCACACCTTTAAATTGCAGCGTAGATGAATAAATATCTGCTGTCTCTTGAGTGCGCAAGTACGGACTATAAAGTATCTGAGTAACACGTAGCGGACTATTGTAAATAAAATTGGCCATCTTTACCAAGTCCGTCTTTCCATTCTCAGTCAACTTTCTGTCTCTATCTAATCCAGTTGCGGAGAAAGACTCCGCTTCTCCGTGTCTTCCTATAATTAGCTTCATAAAGAAATCCTTTCTAATATATCCTTTTTTTCACTAGCCATTACTTTGTAATCAGAAAAATTTGTAATAGAATGAATGAAAATCCGATTCACACACTAGAACTTTACAAAGAATACGATAACAAGTCCGTTGCACTTAAAAACCTATCCCTCACCATTAAATCCGGTGAAATTTTTGGCCTTATAGGACAAAATGGGGCAGGCAAAACTACACTAATGAAAATTCTTTTAGGTTTCTCAGCTCCCACAAAAGGCAAAGTAGAAATCTATGGAAAGAAGAATTCCATCGAATTTAAAACTCGAATTGGATACCTGCCTGAAAAAGTAATGATCCATCCTTTCCTTACAGCATTTGAATTTTTATATTTATGCGGGAAACTTTATTTTCTAAATAAAAAGACATTAAAAGAGAAATGCATTTCCGTTTTAGAAAGAGTTGGGCTTGGCGACAAACTAGGTATAAAAGTAGGAACTTTTTCTAAAGGAATGACACAAAGGCTCGGACTTGCACAGGCAATTATCCATGAACCCGACTTACTCTTTTTAGATGAGCCCGGCTCCGGACTTGATCCTCTTGGGATGATTGAACTTAGAAATATTATTCTAGATGAGCATAAGTCCCGTAATGCGACAATCTTCATCAACTCGCATAGACTACTCGAAGCAGAAAAGCTTTGTTCAAGAATTGCAATTCTACACAAAGGAGAAATGGTAGCTAGTGGTTCCATGAACGAATTGACTCGGACAAAGAATCAAATCAATGTCAAAGTCGAAGCGTTAAGCGAACCACTCGAAAAATACTTCGGCTCTATCGGAAACCAAATTCATATAGAAGGAAATGAAATCTCCTTTGACCCAAAAGAATCTGTGGAGTTAAAACAAATTCCAATGCATATCATTCAAAACGGTGGCAATATTTTAAAATACGAAATAGTCAATGAAAACCTGGAAGAGATTTTCCTTCGACTAACAGGTGGGGAAAAATGAAAAAAATACTAGGTCATATTTTTTCGAGCATCTTTACAATTGCAGGCTTAACTATACGGGAAGCGTTGCGCAAACGGATAATATTTATTATCCTTTTAATTTCAAGTTTTTTCTTACTTATGAATTTCTTCTGTGAATCTGTTACCATGCAGGCAAATGGAGAAGAAGTAAAGGACAGCGCAATAGGTCCAATTTTCATCTTTGTCATTGTCACTGTTTGGAGTCTTGTAATCTCAGCCCTGGTTACCTCTTCTCTTTTAGCCGATGAATTTGAGAACAAAACCTATACAATGATTCTCTCTAAACCAATCTTTAGACTGAGCTATCTCGCAGGCAAATTTTTAGGAGTATTTGTTCTAATTATTCTAAATGCAGTCATCATTCTAGCTGCATATAGTCTAATCAGTATTTTGCGCTCAGGGAGTGTAGATAGCGGGTTGTGGTTCGCGGCGGGCACTATGCTCTTATCTTATGTGCTTTTGATAAGTCTTGTTCTTCTATTTACAATATTAATCAATCGAACAGCGGCAGTTCTCTTATCCTTTGCCCTTGTATTACTTACAAGCATTGTAAATTATCCTATTTATGAATCTGCCTTTGAAAAAGTAATAGATACAAATTCTTCTAAGAAATTAATTCTAGAGATAATCTATTGGGTAATGCCACAGTTTGGGACAAGTCTCTATCATTCATTATCTAAAGTAGCAAAGTCTTTTTCGCAAGTTCACTATCTTGGTTTATATGCCTATGCGCAAATTTCAGTATGGATACTTATTGTTTGGATTCTTTTGTATTTTAGTTTTAGAAGAAGAGAACTAGAATGAAGCCTTACCGCAAAAATGTAGGCGTTGTTATTTTTAATTCATTTGGAGAAGTCCTTGTAGGAGAGAGAATTGGACTCGATGGTTCTTGGCAATTTCCACAGGGAGGAATTGACGAAAACGAAGACACTAAGAGTGCGGCTTACAGAGAGTTATACGAAGAAGTAGGAATCAAAGACGCAGAGTTAGTCTACGAAATTCCAAATTGGATTAGCTATGATTTTCCACAAAATTTTAAATCACCAATGGCAAAGAAATATGCCGGTCAAATTCAAAAATGGTTTCTATTATACTGGGATCATCCGGCTAATGAGTGTAATCTACATGTGCATAAACAGGAGTTTGACAGTGTAAAATTTATTCCTCTTTCTTCTTGTGTAGACTCTATAGTAAGTTTTAAAAAGGATGTATATGTGAAGTTAGTTGAATTACTGGAGCCAGAAATCAAATCTTATTTAGGGAGAAGAAAATAATGGAAAGAGAAATCTATGTGCCGCCGGGTGGACCACCACAACATCCTCCTTTAAATCCAAATTTATTTAAAAATTTAGGAGAAGAAAAGATTCGACGGATAACAGCTATTTTCTACAAAGAGATAGCCGAGTCCCCTATTCGCTCTATGTATCCCGACGATGATTTAAAACTCAGCGAAGAAAAGCTAGCCGACTTTATGGTGCAAGTATTAGGTGGACCGGCATACTATGTGCGTAAATACGGACCGCCTCGTATGAGAGCAAGACATTTCCCGTTTGAAATAGATGAAAAGGCTCGTCGTGTCTGGCTTTCTAGTTTTAAAAAAGCATTGGATTCAGTCGAGATGGATGATACAGATCGAAAAGATATATTTGCATTTCTTACCAGCTTCTCTGCTTGGATGGTAAATAAGGCTTAGCCGCTACAAAGAAAAGTAAAAGGCGCAGCAATTTCTTCTCTGCGTCTCGGCTCTTCGGATGCAATTTTGCCTAAGAATTGTTATTGTTTTAGTAGCAATCCGGTAAAGCAAAGAGGAAAGCCGATGAGCAAAATGATGAGTAGACTCAAGAGATAAGATTTTCCAAGCTCATTGTTCTTCTTAATAAAATGGATAATACTTAGAATTCCATTCACTACTACTTGCAAACCGACGCTCATCATAGAAAGTATCATGAAGAATACGCCTGTGTATCCGTCGGCTGTATTTCCCATCATTAATTTAGCAGTGATCAGTTCTAAAAAACTAACTCCAAAGTAAATGATTAGATTCCATTTAATGATTTTCCCAAGATTTGATTTTTCTTCCATTGTAATATTTAAGAGCCTCTGTGCTTTAGTAAAAACTCGAAGTAAGTTCTAATTTATTATACAAAACCCAGTCATTATTTTTCCGACAATCAGAATATGAAACTTTTTTCCCTTACGGTTGATTTTGCATTCAAAGCACTCTTTGCACCCAACCCAGACTTACTTATGAATTTACTCAATTCTTTTCCCAGTTTTCAGGGTTACAATCGGATCAAAGCGCTAAAAGTATTAAACCCAGAAATACCAAAAGAAATTTCTGATGAGAAGCTTTCCATTCTAGATATTAGAGCAGAAAACGAAAATGGCGAGAATTTTCTGATTGAAATGCAAGCATTCCCTCAGTCTAGTTTTTCTAAACGTGCTGTTTACTATTGGGCAAAGGTATATTCCAGAGGTTTAGGTAAAGGTCGGAAATACAATGCCTTGAAAAAAGTTTATTCCATCAATTTTGTAAATTTTCCTTTGTGGAAGGAACATTCAGAGTGCATATCTACTTTCAAGTTGTTGGAAAAGGATCGAAAATTTCCCTTGACAGACGACTTAGAAATTCATATTGTAGAGCTGTCTAAATTTTTAAAGAGTATTGATAATTTACAATCAAATTTGGATGCTTGGTTTTATTTATTGAAAGAAGCATCCAACTTAAAAGGAGAGAGTATGAAAACTTTAGAAAAAAAGAATCCCGCAGTCAAACGTGCTATAACTGAATTAAAAACTCTTTCCCTTACCGCTAGAAACCGAGAACTTTATGAATCTCGCCGTAAAGCAGAGTTAGACTATGCTTCTGGAATGGACGATGCTTTTAAGGAAGGTTTGGAAAAAGGTATCGAGCAAGGAATTGAGAAAGGAATTGAGAAAGGTATGGAAGGTTTTTACCTTGGTATTCAACTTAATTTGGAAACTCGTTTCAATCTCAAAGATGACTCCATCATAAAACAAATCCGAAAGATCAAAGATATTGACAGACTCAAAAAGATACTTATCCAATCTGCCAAAGCAAAAACGTTTGCAGAATTTAAAAAGAGTTTGAAGTAAGAATTAGTTTCCCCTCAATTCTTCTAACCGTTTGACTTTATCCCCTCTATAAAAAAGATTCATGGTTTCAAAGGGAATAATCTTTCCACTTGTATCATTGATGATATGAACACAAGAGCGCTTGATAGCGCGAACATCAAAGTTATACGCGTCTATAAAATTCATGATGATGATACGAAATACATTTTCATAAGTAAGATTTGGTGCGGCGATGCTTGGAAGACAACAGAGCATCTTAGATAACTCAGGTGTAATCGCATCAACAGAAGTTGCTGTGCTAAATACTTTTAAAAGATGACCTTTTAGTTTTTCGTCTCGTTCAAATACGATTGTATTTCCTGTGTTCGCTAAAATCTCTTCAGGGTTTAGCATACTTGTTAGCGGAAACACTTGCTTATCCAGCTTTAGGGCATATCCCATTACTAATGCATCTGGATTACAGGGGACAGGAATTAAATCTTTTTCAGTAAATACATTTGTTTGATTGAGTATAGCAGAACGAATCTCTGTCATCGTATAACGGTCAGTTGCAGGATTAAAGTTATCTAGTCTACCTGCAATTTGTGTAGGCTGAAATGTAACTCCTCGAAGGCATTTCTTTGTGAGTGCATAATCAATAATAGCCCCGATTTCATCTTCATTGACTCCCTTTTGCACTGTGACTACAAGAGAAGTAGATATATTGAATTCATCTAAATGCTCGATTGCTTTTTGTCTTACTTCTCGCAAGTCTTCTCCCCTAAGTCTTTCGAGTGCTTCTTTCTTAAAGGAGTCAAATTGTAGATATACTTCGAATCCTATTTTATACTCAGCAAGTTTTCTTACAAATTCTTTATCCTTCGCAATTCGTATACCGTTTGTATTGAGCATAATATGACGTATCTGCTTGGACTTAGCCAGAGCTATGATTTCAAATATCTGAGGATGAATGGTTGGCTCTCCCCCACTAATCTGAACTACATCCGCATATCCCTCATTAGCCACTATGATGTCTAGCATCGTTTCAATTTCTTCTAGTGTCTTGTGACGTCCATGATTTGGGCTTGACTCTGCATAACACGTTGGACAAGTGAGATTACATCTATCTGTAATTTCTAAAACAGTAAGACAGGAATGCTGCTCGTGGTCAGGACATAGCCCACAGTCATAAGGACAGCCATATAGAGTTTCTGTATTAAACTTAAGGGGAGATTCTCCTGGCTTTAGAAAATTTCTACAGCGTTTATAGTATTCTATATCGGTTGCGATTAATACGCGTTCTTCACCATGCGTTGGACATACTTTGAGCATAAATACTTTTTCATCTTCAAAGATAATCTTTGCACTGATTCGCTTCAGACAAGTAGAACAAAGGCTGATTGTATAATCGTAATAGGTATAATTCTTAGTAGGCATACGCTATTAAGGAGAAAGTCTTTCTATTTTCCAAGTTTTATTTTTCTTAGTATATAGAATTCTATCATGCAAGCGGCTTGCTCTTCCCTGCCAGAATTCAATTTTAGAAGGCTCAAGAATATATCCACCCCAATGCTTTGGCATAGGAACCGTTTTGCCTTTGTAAGTTTCTAGTAGTTCTGAATATTTCTGTTCTAAATCATCTCTAGATTTAAGCACATAACTTTGATTTGACGCTATAGCACCAATCTGACTCTCGAATGGTCTCGAATGAAAATACAATTCAGAGTCTTCTACAGAGATTTTTTTTATCTTTCCTTCGATGCGAACTTGTCGTTCTAGTATATCCCAGAAGAAAAGAAGAGTTCCTTTTTTGGTCTCTGCAATTTCTTTTCCTTTTCGACTTTTATAATTCGTAAAGAAAATAAATCCTTTTTCATCAAAGCTTTTTAATAAAACAATTCTTGCAGTGGCTAATCCTGATTTATTGCTTGTAGCGAGAGTCATTGCATTTGGCTCTATAATTTTAGATTGTCGAGCATCCGCAAACCAATTCGTAAATTGATCTATTGCATTGTCTTCTAAATCTTCTTCTAGAAGTCCATCACGCGTATAATTGCGTCTCATATGAGCGATTGGGTTATCTGTTAGTTTTCGTTTCATACGTAGAATTTTATTTTTCTACTTGGAAATGCAAGCCTAGAAAGTTTTTACTTTGTATGGGAAAAGATGATTTTTATCAGACGGGTTATCTAGAAGTCTATTCAGCGGAATTAGTTTCAGCGGCTTTACGCTTAGCTTCTCGTTTCATTTTCCAATTTTCTAATTTTACCGTGAAGAAGAATTGAATCATATGGTAGAATTTATCTACGCGATAAGGTCGAGCAAAAATCCTCCAGAGCCAGGTAAGACCACGGAGTTGGAAATAATCAGGAGCCTTTTTAACTTGCCCTGAAAGTGTATCTAAATTTCCCCAAGCACCGATTACTATCGAGTTGCCGAAGTAGCCGGTATTGTTTTCGATCCAAACTTCTTGACGGGGAAAATCCATTCCAATAAAAATAATATCCGGATTGGTTTTACGGATTGCTTCTTTGACCATTAACTCACGTGCATCATTCAAATGACCGGAGTGCCTTCCTACAATTCTGATTTCTGGGAAGTGACGGATAAGGTTAAAAAATAATCTCTCTATGATATCTTCTTTGCTTCCTAGAAAGAAAAGAGTGAGTTCTTTTTTTTCGGAGTAACGAATCAAATCCATCATAAGGCTAATTACAGATATGCGCTCTTTTAGTTTAAAACCTAACTGATCTGCCGCCCACTCAAGACCACCGCCTTCTGCTAATACCAGGCTTGCCTTTCTAGCAATACGATTTAGTTTTTTTCCTGGTCGCATAGACATTAAGCGAATTGGATCAATGAATAAAATATGATGAAAGGATTCTTTTTTCTTGTGAAAATCTAAAATATTCGCAATCGCTTCATCGCGAGTCATATTGTCTATATCAACTCCGAGAATAGAAATTTTATCTCGACTTGTGATATCGACATTTTGGTATTCTAATACATAATCTCTCTCTTCTTTGGACGAGTTATGCGTTATTTCTTTGGGATCTTTCATACTAAATCGGATTATCTTACAGGGTGAGGATGATTCCTTATAAAGTCAACAATCTTTACAAGACTTTTTTCTTCTGCCATCATACTAATAGAAGCAGGGAGAATCTTTCCGAATTGGAATAGAGATGTAAAGTTTTCAGAGTTAATTCCTCCGATTGGGACGAGCGGGATTTTTGTCTTAACCAATGCTTTTTGCAAGGACTCCGCTCCTAAGGTTGGATTTGAAGTTTGCTTTGTGTTAGTTGGAAAGATAGGTCCAAAACCTGAATAGTCCCAGATATCCAATTCTAGATTTTGCAAATCCTCGATACTATGGGAAGAAGTTCCTTTCCATATACTCGTAGCATTTCGTAGACAAGCTCGTTCTTCTTGCGATGTGGATAAATAATCCTCTTTCCCAATATGAACTCCGAAAGCATTTGCAGAAAGACCGAATTCCCAGTAATCATTTACAATTATATCCACATCTGAAAACTCAGACTTTAAATCCGAATACAATTTCTCGTATTCCAAAATGGAAAGAGACTTGGCTCGTAATTGAAAAAAAGAAATACAATCAGGGAATTTCTTCCACATTCGAATCAAACTCTTTAGAGAAATCTTTTGACTTGAACAAAAATCAAAATCCAGTATTGGATAAAGCTTTGCGGAATTAAAAACTATTCTCTTTTCCAGAATCAGCCTCCTCCAACAAACTTAATGATTTCGAGTTTGTCATTTTCCTGGAGAGTGGTTTCTGACCATTTTTCTCTAACTAAAATTTCTCCATTCCATTCAACCGCAACTGTGCCAGGATTCATTCTTAAAGAGACTAAATACTGGGTGATAGTTTGACCAGAAGTGAATTCGACCTGTTTACCATTTACCTTCATAAACTTCCTTTTGATAATTGACATCTTGTATAATATTTAAAATATGAAACTATGAATCGATTCGTCAAATTTTTATTTATTTTATTTATTCCAGTTTTATTAATCAACTGTCCAACACACAAAGACAATACTCTACGAAATGGATTAGCATCTTACATGCTCAACTGCACCGGCGGTTCTGTGTCAGCATGCAATTCCGGGTGCAATAATTATTGTGGTGTTCCCGATGGAAATCCTGTTAAGTCCGAAAACGTGAATTGTATTACTACCTGTCAATCCTCTTGCGCTTCTAACTGTAATATTAGCACTACTTTACTTCTCTATTTGGCAAATCATCCAATCAAGAAATAATTTTTAGGTCAAAGAATAATAATACTCTGTAAATAAGAATACGAAGTAATCAGCACGTTCTTTCCGTGAATGCATGAATATTACTATCAACATTAGTCTTTGGTATAGTCTTAAATATACTCGCAAAGCCAAAAATACTATTGTTGATAGTATACTTGATATTAACTCTGACAGTATCTTTGATATATAGGAAAGCAAAGTAGTTAAGGGAAATAAAAATAAACAGGAGAATTCTTCATGAAGTCAATTTTGTTTGCGTTACTCATTCTACTGAATTTACAGTCTATCAATTGCACAAGCAAAGATAAGAGCAATAACAAAAAAAAAATACTCCTAGGCGGTTTACTTTTACTAAGCTCACAAAACAGAGGTGTGGATTATAACTGTAACACATCGCCCTCTCCCAAATCTTTTTCTGAATTCCAAACAGCAATTGATACACTGAATACCTCTGGATACAAATGCAGTGAATGTCATGGTGTAAACACAGCTCAATCTAATTTTATCATTACAAATTACAGTTCTGTCCTAGAGCGGGTAAATCCCAGTAACCCCTCCACCAGTGTTTTATACTTTAAAGTAAAGCCTGGAGGAGCAATGAACGGTTACTCAAATTCTAATTTAAATCAGGCAATCTATTGTTGGATACTAAACGGAGCAAGCCCTTAAGGGTTGTGTAAAAGAATTGTTTCTACACAACCCTTGCGGATAAATGGGATTATTCTTCAACGATCGAAATTTCTTCCATGATTACTTTTTCAACCGGCATGTCTTGAAATCCTGTTTTCACATCAGAAATTTTCATAACTAAATCAGTGCCTTCAATTACATGACCAAACACTGCATGTTTATTGTCTAAATATCCATTGTCTCTCACGTTAATAAAAAATTGAGATCCACCTGTATTGGGACCTGCATTTGCCATAGAGATTGTGAATTTTTCATTTTTTAGATCAGGATGAAATTCATCTTTAATCTTATAACCGGGACCACCGGTTCCATTGCCTTTAGGGCATCCGCCCTGGATCATAAAGTTTTTGATGATTCTATGAAAGATAAGTCCGTTGTAAAACCCATCCTTTGCAAGCTTAATGAAATTACCCGCTGTGATCGGAGCCTTATCAACAGCTAGTTCAAGAGTAAAGCTTCCTTGATTTGTTTTGAAAATTGCTTTTGTCATTTTAACCTCAGTAGTTTCCAAAAAACAAAGGAGAAGCCTATGTTCAAGAAAAATAAAACACCTAAATAATGCAGTTACAAATTTATTGACACTCTTAGGTATAATTTTAAATTGATAATACTCATATCGAGAGGGTATAAAGTTTTGAAAAGAACATCTTTATTCGTAACAACCATTTGTCTCACCTTCCTTTTTTCCACAGTTGCCTACTGTGAGCCAACAACTAAGAAACCAGTTCGCACTACTAATTTTACTTATAAAGATTTTGAAAGTGTAGTTCAGGCAGTAGATAAACACTACATCGACAAGAACATTGATGTAGATAGAGCTTACACAGACGCAGCAGTATTCGCGATGATTTCGCTTCCGCACTCTTTATACCTTTACCCCGAAAGTTATTTCAAAGAGAGAGAACAATACGAAGAAAAAGATGATATATTGCCCGGCTCCACTTTTAAATTATCGGAGTCAGACCAATTCATTGTATTTGATCCCAATTATAAAAAAATTGATGAAATCAGAAAAGCACGCGCAAAGAACGAAGCCGCAAAACCAAAACTCTCGAATGATGAGCTTAAAAAAATCATAGAGCGCGAGCAAATCAAAAAATCAATTCTCGCTTCCCGTTGGGAACAAATCAAATTTAACAAAAAAGATTTTGACAGAGTCATTACATTCATCACAGAAAATCTAAGTAAATACAAAACACAACCACTCAAAGATGCTTACGAGTCAATGGAAGACGAAGATGAAGCAAAAGAAGAATTCAGTGTTAAAGATGTTTACCTTGCAGCGGCTAATGGCTATTTAAACTCACTCGATCCACATTCAAACGTATTTTTAAGAGAAGCATGGGAAAAATCAATGAAGTCCATTGAGGATTCTAGCTTCGAAGGAATTGGAGCAGTTCTAAGTGGTGGTGGTAATAGAGAAGTAATCGTAGAAAATCCACTCGAAGACAAACCAGCAGTTAAAGCGGGAGTGCGAGCCGGAGATGTTATCGTAGCAGTAGATGACAAAAAAACAAAAGGCGTGATGCTTGATAAAGTAGTAAAAAGAATCAAAGGGAAAAAAGGAACCGCAGTTAAACTTACGATCAAAAGAAAAGGAATTGCAAAACCATTTGATATTTCTGTCGTAAGAGCTAACATCGAAATCAAAAACGTTTCCAAGCGATTGATTAAAGACCATGAACAAATCGGCTACATCAAATTATCCGGATTTGTAAAATCCAATACAGAATCATCTGACACTGAAATCAAAAATGCATTTAAAGAATTAGAGCAAGAAGCTGCTCAAAAAAATACTAAACTCAAAGCACTTGTTTTAGATCTTAGAAATAACGCCGGCGGTTACTTAGACTTAGCCATTGACATCAGCGATATGTTTATCACAAAAGGTCTCATCGTTAGCACAAAAAGCCCGAATAGAGAAGCAGATGAATCCTATGCTCGCATGAAAGACCTTACTGATTTACCATTAGCCATCTTAATCAACGCAAAGTCTGCATCTGCCAGTGAGATCGTTGCAAGTGCGATTAAGCATCATGGTAGAGGATTACTTCTTGGTGAAAGAACATTCGGAAAAGCAACTGTTCAAAAGCTAATGGATTTACAAGGTAACAGTGATTATGTGTTAAAAATTACACAGTCCCGTTATTACTCTCCTTCCGGCAAAACGATTCAAGTAGTGGGAGTGGAGCCAGACATTCAAGTATCCGGTGAAGAAGATGGAAGTTTTCCATTTCAATATCGCGAGGAAAATATGTGGCACCATCTACCGAAAATTCCTTCCGAAGGTAAACACAAAGATTATTTTAATGTAGAAAAGCTAAAAGACTGGGTTACTAAGAATGGAACCGGTGAGAAATATCTAAAAGATCACAAGAACGATCCAATCAAACCTGACTACCAGTTGATTCGTTCCATTGACTACGTAGAAGCAATGTTGAATGCAAACCAATGAAAACTGATTTTCTAGTCATAGGTAGCGGAGTAGCAGGATTATTCGCTGCACACAAACTGTCTGCCTATGGCGAAGTCACAATCATCACTAAAAAGTTTGACTTTGAATCAAATACGAATTATGCACAGGGTGGAATTGCCTCTGTATTTTCGAAGACAGACAATCCTGAAAGCCATCTAAAAGATACGTTAGACGCCGGGGCAGGACTCTGTGACATTGAAGCAACTCGTATCTTAGTAGAAGAAGGACCTTCTAGAGTGCAGGAACTTGTAGACCTGGGAGTTCCCTTTGTCAAAGACAGCAAGGGAGACTTGGACTTAGGACTAGAAGGCGGACATAGAAAAAATCGAATCGTTCACGCCTTCGATAGAACAGGACGCGAAGTAGAGCAGACTCTTCTTTCAACTGTGAAAGCAAATACGAATATTAAAATCCTAGAGCATCATACTTGCGTAGATTTAATTACAGGACATCATCTAAAAAATAAACCGCAATCACAAGAAATAAGTTGCTACGGAGCTTACGTTCTAGATTCGAAGAATTCTGAAATATTTCCAATCCTTGCCAGACAAACAATATTAGCCGCTGGTGGTGCAGGACAAGTCTATCTTCATACTACGAATCCATCTATTGCTACGGGCGATGGAGTCGCTTGCGCCTATCGTGCAGGAGCAGTCATTAAGAACATGGAATTTTTTCAGTTTCATCCTACTTCACTCTATCATGAGTCCGGTGAATCTTTCTTAATCTCTGAGGCAGTGAGAGGAAAGGGTGGAATTTTAAAACGCATTAACGGTGAACCTTTTATGAAAGAATATCACCCGATGGCAGATCTTGCGCCTAGAGACATTGTGGCACGTGCGATTGATAACGAACTCAAAAAAAGTGGAGAGAGCCATGTCCTACTCGACGTGACTCATCTGATAAAGCCTGAAATCATAAGTCATTTTCCATCTATTTATGAAAAATGTAAATCGCTTGGTCTTGATATTACCGAAACTCCTATTCCTGTTGTGCCTGCCGCTCATTATATGTGTGGAGGTGTGGCGACTGACGTTATGGGACGCACTAATATCAATAGCCTCTATGCTTGTGGAGAAGTTGCCTGCACGGGTGTTCACGGCGGTAACCGGCTAGCATCGAATAGCCTCTTAGAAGGATTGGTATTCTCACATAGAATCGCCGAGCATATTATTTCAGAGAAAAAAGATTTCACTCCCGAGCACAGACTGATTCCAGAATGGAACAAAGAAGGATTAAAAAATACAGAAGAATGGGTTTTAATTTCCCATGATCTAAATGAAATCAAATCCATCATGAACGACTATGTAGGGATAGTAAGAAGTAACCTCCGCCTAGAGCGCGCTCACAGAAGAATAGAACTTATCTACAAAGAAGTTGTAGATTATTACAACCGAACTATTATTACGAATGCACTCCTTGAACTTCGTAACCTAGTGCAAGTGGCTGACCTTGTTATCCGCTCTGCCATGATGCGAAAAGAAAGCCGCGGCTTACACTATTCTACCGATTATCCAGAAAATCGAAATCCATCGAGAGAAGATACAGTAATCGTAAACGAAGACTTGGATTAAAATAGTTGTTACGTTTCAGAGTCACCGAGACACAGAGGTTTATGGAATTGTGTCAATTTTATTCCCGTGCATTATTTGAAAGAGAGCTTATAAAAAATATCAAGTGTAACTGAAATTAACCTGAATTACGAGAACAAATAATATATTTTGAAAAAGACTCTCTCAAAATTTCTCTGCGTCTCGGTGCCTCTGTGGCAATGCATTATAATGAGTCCTTAAGTTTCTTATATATCAAGTCGGATTGGTTCGCCCGGTTTTACTTTGTTAAAGTCTCTAACCTTAAAAGTCAAATGACTCCATGCATCGACGGAATAATCATCTTTGATATGAACTGCTGGTCGCATAGCAATTGGTTTTGCTTTTTGTTCATGAAGATAAAGAGAACGTCTTCCAAAGAATCTTCCATTGAATTCGGCATCTGTGACTTTCTTAGTTTTCTCACCTTTCATTTGGAACGCCAAATTACAATTATCCACTAAGAGTTTCATTTCTTCAGGATTGACAGAGATTGTGTGATCAGGACCCGGTAATTTCTTATCGAGAGTAAAATGCTTTTCGATTACGCAGGCTTCATAGCCGATTGCGATTGCTGCACCGAGTGTTCCGGCAGAGTGATCAGAAAAACCAATTGGGAAATTATACATACTAGAAAAAAGCTGAATTGTTTTGAGATTGAGATTTTCAGGAGGAGTTGGATACAGAGAAACACAATGCATTAAACAGATTTCAGAAACTTTTTTAGATTCAAGAAAATCAATCGCACGTGTTACTTCATGTAAATCAGCAGCACCAGAAGAAACGAATAGCGGTAAACCAGTAGTAGCCACTTTTTCCAACAATTCAGAATTTACAATATCACCGGAAGCAATTTTTAAAACTGGAACTTTTAATTGAACCAATAAATCTACACTGGATACACAAAGTGGTGTAGAGAAAAATACAAGTCCTTCCTCATGAGCGATTTTTTGAAATTCTCTATGAAAGTATTCAGATAGCTCGTATTGTTTGAATATATCAAATAAGAATTTTGCATCTGAGCTTCTGGGATCAATAAATTCTTCTGTAATATACGATTGGAATTTAACAGCATCTACGCCTGCCTTTTTTGCTGCGGCAATTGTGCGTTTTCCTACATCTATATCATTATTGTGATTGAGACCAATTTCTGCAACAAGGAAAGGTTTATGATTCTGGGAGATTCTACGTCCACTAATATTTATTTCTGTTTTAAAATTCATTGCTCACCTTATATTTTTAATCAATCGTTAATCTATTCATCGGAATATTTGAAGAGAATGGATAATTTTTTCATCTTGCTTTTTGTTTTCCCTGCAAGAAATTTGAATTCATGAAATCTTTTTTAATCTTTTTCTCTTTATTTTTTTTATCCTGCGCTAGCACGCATTACGTTTCCCCAAGCGATGCAGAGCCTAGTAGAGAATGGGGACCGACTGAAGTAAGTGCAACGGTAGACTTAATGGTTGCCTCTGCACAATCGTATTTTGAAACATCAAAAGAACGACCATTCATTGAACTAAACAAAATCCAAAACAAAACTTCCGAGCATATCAATACAAATATGCTTGCAAATGAAATCGCAACAAGTCTCATCAAGCGTAAAATTGTTTTTGTAGACAGAAGCCAGCGAGCAGATGCGATAAAAGAAATGGAACTCAGTCAAAGAGGAATGGTGAGCGCAAACTCTGCTATTCCCACGGGTGAATTTATTTCGCCTAACTTCAAGTT
>Ga0209174_10000536_pt1 | contig 28291 bp, 22 predicted proteins | sample JI91814BDNA_FD_187505 | JGI IMG/M metagenome (GOLD analysis project Ga0209174, IMG submission 187505) | Wastewater effluent complex algal communities from Wisconsin, to seasonally profile nutrient transformation and Carbon sequestration -... | ecosystem: Engineered > WWTP > Effluent > Algae...
CGCGGGGAGGAGATTCTAAAAATGCTTTGCGAGATATAATGCCGTAATCCTCTAAATCTTTTAATTCTTTAGAAAGCATTTTATCCGAAGTCTTGGGAAGGGATTTTTTTAACTCGCCATAACGCAAAGATTTATCTTTCATTAACTTGAATAAAATAATAGGCTTCCATTTTCCATTGAGCACGGATAGTGTTAATTCAAATGGACATTGATGCACCATATCTTTTAATTTATAAACTGTCATTTGGAACTCCAAATCCTTTGATTCGCATTTAAATACCAATTCTTTTGCAAGCTCTTGTAAATTAATCTATATGGCAAATAAATTTTTCACTACCTACTTACCCACAAGTAAGTATTAAACACTTTTTTCTAAATGAATTCTATTTTTATTTTACAAAAAAACTATATCTTTATCTGTAACATTAAATATTACAGATAAATTTGTGTGAGACAAAACATTTAACCAAAGAATTTAAAAGAGCATGGAACCTTCTCCGTAATCATTTCCTCTGTGCCTTTGTGACTCTGTGGCAAATCCTCTTACCCAATTTTAAAGGAAGAAAAATGAGTGCAAATATCAGTGTATTAAATCCAGATAAAAGAAAAAAAGTTTTAATCGTTGTGGGAAATCCAAGTGTGTCGCAAACTACCGGCTGGCCAATTGGCTTTTGGTGGGCAGAACTAACTCACCCCTATTGGGAATTTGTGGAAAAAGGTTACGAAGTAGAAATTGTTTCTCCTAAAGGAGGCGATTTAGAAGCAGATGGCTATAGTGATCCAGAAGATGCAAGCGGTTACTCTGCGCATGACTTAATCAGTCTTGGATTTAAAAAGTCAGAAAAACATTCTGCTCTTTTAAAAAATACAAAAAGTATAAAGGATGTAAAAATTTCCGATTACGATGCTATCTTTATTGCCGGTGGACAATCTCCAATGTATACAATGATTGAAGACAGCGAATTACACAAATTTGTCGCTGACTTCTACGATGCAGGAAAAGTTGTATCTATCGTATGCCATGGAACTTGCGTTTTATTAAAAGTAAAATTAAAAGACGGCAAATTACTAGTAGACGGTAAAACATGGACTGGCTTTGCTAATTCGGAAGAACAATTTGCAGACAATTTTGTTGGCAAAAGAATTCAACCTTTCTGGATTGAAGAAGAAGCAAAGAAACTACCAAACACAAACTTCATCGTGGACTCTATGTTTAAAGCATTTGCAGTTAGAGATGGAAGACTGATCACCGGACAACAACAATACTCCGGCGCGGCAGCAGCAAAATTAGTCATAGAAGCGTTAGGCATATAGGAGATAAAATGAAAATAGCAATTATTGGAACAGGCAATGTAGGTGGAGCTTTAGCTACCAAATGGGCAAAAGCAGGACATGAAATTTTTCTTGGAGTTGGGGACTTAAATGGATTTAAAGGCAAAGCATTATTATCCAATCCAAAGACTTCAGTTCATTCTGTAGAAGATGCAGTTAAAAATGCAGAAGTTATATTAATTGCAACACCTGCACCTGCTGCAATCGAAGTAGCAAAATCACTTGGAGATACTTCTGGAAAAATTATTATTGATGCGATGAATATTGTTATGGGACGGGGACCTGTTGGCTTTAACAACACCGCGGATGCAATTCTCGCTAACACAAAAACAAAAGATGTTGTAAAATCCTTTAACACTACAGGCTTTAACAATATGGAAAATCCAGTCTATGGAAATACTTCTCTAGATTTATTCATGGCAGGTGACAGTGAAAAGGGAAAAGCGGCTACCAGACAGTTGGCGCTAGATGCAGGATTCGCAGAATGCTATAGCGTAGGCGGAAATGACAAATTCCAACTCATGGAACAATTTGCTTTCTTCTGGATCAATCTTGCCATGATGCAAGGACAGGGAAGAAATATTGGATTCAAACTTTTAAAAAAGTAAAATGATAGTCAAACGAAATCTCAGTCCCACTAAAGTATGGGGTTATATAAAGCCCCATATTCTCTATACAATAGCAGTTTCTTTTCTTGTTTGGGTTGCATTCTTTCTCACTCAAAAAAAAGAAATCGCTTTAAGCTTTGTCCCAATCAGCTTAATCGGCTCTGCACTGGCAATCTTTGTAGCCTTTAGGAATAATTCTGCTTATGCGCGCTGGTGGGAGGCTAGAACACTCTGGGGTGGAATTATAAATTCCAGTCGTGTTCTTGCCCGTCTGATAATTACGCTCATTGACAGTCATAGCCATCAGGCTAATTACAATAAGCCAAAGAGCGAATTTTTCAAGAAAGAATTAGTCTATGCCTGCATTGGTTGGGCTCATTCTCTGAGACTTCAATTAAGAAATCAGGCAAATGTTTCCGAGTTAAAAACTTTTTTTAATCCAGAAGAATTTGCTTCAATAGAATCTAGTTTTCAAAAACCAAATCGGATTCACTTACTCATTGGAAATAAAATTTACCAGGCAATGGCTAACGGTGTATTAGCCGGATTTGACAGCGTTCAATTAGAAGGTCAACTTCTCTCTCTGGCAAATTTTCAAGGTGGATGCGAAAGAATTAAAAACACACCTCTTCCCAGGCAGTATGATTTTTTTACAAAAGTATTTGTTCTAGTATTCGCGACTCTATTGCCGTTTGGACTTTTAGGATTTTTCCTAACCGAAACATTGATTCCCTTTTCCTGGTTAGTCATTCCACTCTCTACTTTAATCGCGGGTGTGTTTATTATCATGGAAAGAACAGGTGCAGCCAATGAAGATCCATTTGAAAATCTTGTCACCGATGTCCCTCTCAGTGCAATCTGTAACACGATAGAGCGTGATTTAAGAGAAATGCTTGGAGAAAAAGACCTACCGGAGAAATTAAAACCAGTAGATGGATATTTATTTTAAGAAGGATTACACAATGGATTTTACAAGATTTTCAGAAAACAACAAAAAATGGATAGCAGAAAAACTCTCCGAAGACCCCGATTATTTTACGAAACTTTCAAAAGGACAAAGCCCCGAATTTTTATATATAGGCTGTTCTGATAGTAGAGTTACCGCAGAGAGTCTAATGGGCGTTTCCCCCGGAGAAGTATTTATACATAGAAATGTGGCGAATCTAGTAATAAGCACAGACAATAATATAAACGCTGTTGTGCAATACGCAGTCGAACATCTTAAAGTAAAACATATTATAGTATGCGGGCATTATGAATGCGGTGGAGTCAAAGCAGCTCTTAATCCATCTGATATGGGGCAACTCAATAGTTGGCTCCAAACTCTTAGAGATGTTTACAGAATTCATCGAGCAGAGCTTGATTCAATTTCTGATGAGCATCAAAGATTCGATAGACTTGTAGAGTTAAACGTAAGGGAACAATGCATCAATATAATAAAAATTGACCATGTGCAAAGGTCATGGTATAAGACTGGTTATCCGCATATTCATGGATGGGTATTCAACGTTCGCAACGGACAATTAATTGATCTTGATTTAAAAATGGAAAAGGTATTTTCAGAAGTTAGGTCTATTTATGATTTAAAACCATTGAATAAATAGATTTTTTTAAAAAAGAATTTTTAGAAAACTTAAAGATTATATTTTATCTTTGCTTCTTGGAATAGTAAATTTAAATTTACTTCCCTTTCCAATTTCGCTTTCGACAAGCATTTCTCCGAGATGTTTGTCGACAAACTCTTTGCAAAGAATTAAACCAAGACCTGTTCCTTTTTCGCCTCCGGTTCCTTCTGTACTAAAATGTTTAACATCTATCTTGAATAAATTTTCACAGACTTCTTTACTCATCCCAACACCGTTGTCATCAACGCAGATTTCAACAAAACCATCTTTTTCCTTTCCAGAAATTGTAATTTGCCCATTAGATTTTGTGTATTTTATAGCATTACTTATAAGATTTCGCATAACGGTTGTAATCATCTGATAATCAAAAAAGCCTTTCATTTCCTCCGGGACTTGATTGATTACGGATATTTTTTTATTTGCAGCGGATGATTCGAGTAACATCATATTAGCCTGAATTAACTTGGTTAACGAATAATTCTCAGGCTTATATTGAATATCCCCTTTCTGGGATCTTGCCCAGGTAAGCAAGTTTTCTAGTAAGTCTTTAATTTTTTGTGAAGCATTTTCAAGTAGACTTAAATCCTTTTTAAACTCTTCTTTTGAAATATTTTCATATTGGCTTGTCATGAAGTTTAAAAAAGAATTTAAATTTCCAACAGGTCCTTTTAAATCATGAGCGATGATAGAAAAAAATTTATCTTTAGAAGCAATTAGTTTATTTAATTCTTCATTGTTTTTATAAAGCTGTTCCACTACTTTGCTAAGTTTCTTATTTTGCTCTACAATCAAATCCCTGGATTTTTTAAGCTCTACATGGGCTCTAACACGTGCCAAAAGCTCTAATGTATTAAAAGGTTTTGTTACATAGTCATCTGCTCCCAAACTAAATCCATGAACCATATTATCGATTTCTGTTTTCGCGGTTAAAAAAATTATAGGGATACTTTTTGTTCGCTCTTCTTTTTTTAAAATTCTGCAAACTTCAAATCCATCCATCCCGGGCATTGAAATGTCCAATAGAATCAAATCCGGTAAAGTGTCCTCAACAACGGATAATGCAAGTTTTCCGCTTAAGGCAAAGCTGGTTTCAAAACCCTCCTTGCTTAGAATATTTCCGAGCACTTGAAGATTTTCTCCTATGTCATCTACAATTAGAATATGTGCATTTGAACTTTCCATTTATTTTAGTTTACCATAAGCTTGATCTAATTCTCCAAGTGCAATGGAAAGTTTATCAATAGTAAAAGAATTTAGTAACTGTATCAAATAGTTTGAATAATCAATGAATATTTGTATATTAAAGGACTGACTTAATTCTCTAAGTTCAAATATAAAAGCTTTTAAGCGATTTGTGTTTAAAGATTTTCTTGCAATCTCACTTTCGAGATACCAGGTTTTATAATGAGAAATGAATTCTTCTGAAATCTGGTTCTCCTGAATTAAAAAATCTAGATTGATTATAAAATTTCTGTATGGATAATCATAATTATCCTCATTATTCTCACTACCTACACTAGGAATGTATTTCGCAATTTCCATAAACAATCCACTTCTATCAATTGGCTTGGAAATGTAACTATTTACAAAAGTCATGATGTCTGCTCGATCCTCTTCCATTGCCATTGCAGTCAACGCAATGATTGGAATTTGTTTGTTTAATTCATTTTGTTTTATATACAATGAAGTCTCTTTGCCACCCATGGTAGGCATGTTCATGTCCATGAGTATTAAATCAAATTTTTCTTTTTCTAACATTTCCAATGCGATTTTGCCATTCTCTGCAACCGAAACTTTAAGGTTTGTATTTTCTAAAAATCCGATAACAACTTGCCTGTTTGCTTCATTATCTTCAACCAATAATATTTTTGCACTAATAAATTCAATTTTCTCAGGAAGAAAATTTTCTATAAGATTTTTCTCAATCGGTTGATTAGAAATCATAGTGTTTGGCATAATAAAAGTAAACTTAGAACCTTTCCCAACCTCGCTATCTAAAGTAATTGATCCATTCATCATCTCAACTAGTCTCTTTGCAATGGAAAGCCCTAAACCAGAGCCTCCATACCGCAAATTATCCTGTCCCTGTTGTTGTTTGAATGGTTCAAAAATACTGCCGATATCTCTGGGAGCAATTCCGATACCGGTATCCTTTATTTCAAAGATAATATCAATTTTATTTTCGCTTTCTTTTTTGTTAATTGCGCGAACATTTACATCAACCCCACCTTTTTCTGTAAACTTAATAGCATTTCCAATTAAGTTGAACAAAATCTGTCTTAGCCGCAACTCATCCATTAATATAACAGGAGGTAAATGATCATCGATTGTTATTTCAAATTTTAATCGTTTCAAACTTGTTTGAATGGAAAATATTTGTTTTATATCATTGATAATTGCAATTAGATTGACAGGAGAATATTTTATTTCTAAACGACCTGCCTCTATTTTAGCAATATCTAATATATCGTTGATAAGATTTAAAAGATTTCGCCCGCTTTTTTGAATACCCAATACATATTCGAGCAAATCATGTTTATCCCCTACTTTATCTTTTAAAATTTCAGCAAATCCTAAAACTGCATTTAATGGCGTTCGAATTTCATGACTCATATTTGCTAGAAATTGACTCTTTAGTCTATTGGCAATTTCTGCCTCTGCTTTTGCATCATGTAAATTTCTTTCAATTTTTTTTCGCTCACTGATATCTGTATGCGTTCCAACCATTCTAGAAGGTTTTCCATCAAAAGATTTAATTACCTTTCCACGGGATAAAACCCAAATATATGAACCATCTTTGCGAATTACTCTATGCTCGGACTGGTAGCTAGAAGAATTTCCTGATAAATGCCACTGGATAGCGTCTGTTACCCACCCGACATCGTCTGGGTGAATGTGCCTTGTCCACTCTTCATACGTATCCCATGTATCATACTCACTATAGCCCAGCATTTCTTTCCATCTCCTGGAAAAAAAAACTTCATTCGTATGTAAATTCCAATCCCATACACCGTCCCCGCTCCCTTCGAGCGCAAACTGCCACCTTTCCTCACTTACCCGTAACCGCTTATTTGTTTCCTCTAATTCCTTTGTTCGATTCATTACACTTTCTTCGAGCGCGAGGTTTACATACTCTAATCTTTTACGCATAGAGTTTAATTCGATTTGTGTTCTTACTCTAAGAGAAAGCTCCGTTGGATTAATCGGCTTAGTCACAAAATCTTCGCAGCCCAAATGAAGTGCATTGGTTACTGCTTCAGAATCTTTTAATGCATTTACGAAAATAATTGGAGTTTCTCTTTTTCCGCCATTGGATTTGAGAAAGTATTCTATTTTTTTAATATCTAGATCGAGAATAATTAAATCGGGACTTTTTTTTTCAAATGCATTCGAATTGAGAAGGTGATTTTGAAGTCCTTGAACTACGTAATTTTCTCTTTTTAAGAGTGTAGATAAAATTTCAATATCCCTCAAAGACTCTGCTACGACTAATATTAATTTACCTCCAGTATACAAATTAAGCTTCCCCTGATTTATTTTCCAGGATGAGTTTAATTTCATCTAGAAGTTTTAGTTGGCTTGAAATCTCTGGAATGGAGAAATTCTTGATTAGCCTCAAAAGATTGTTAGCATAGATTTCCATTGGTTTAATCTGATACTTTTCAGCAATTTGTTTTAAATCAATAATGAAATTGTTTAATTTATTTGTATGCAAAGTTTTTCTTGAAGACTCGCTTTCCTTAAACCAAATAGTAAATTCTGTCTGCAATTCTAATGAAACTGGTTTTTCTAATATATATAACTTGAGAGACTTTAAAAAATCAAACTCTTTCATTTCGCTTTCACTAAAAGGTTTCTCTTTTTGTTCGTGAGGTAGAAATTTTGCTAATTCGTATATAAGCTCACTTCGAGATATCGGCTTACAGAGATAACCCTCAGCAAATGTCTTAATCTCTTGCACATTCTCTTTCATGGCAGAAGCTGTTAATATCACAATTGGAATATTTTTATAGAGTGGGTCTTTTTTTAGAATTAAGGAAGTAGACCGACCATCAAGTTCAGGCATTTGCATATCCATTAGAATTAAATCAACTGGATTCTCTTTTAATAATTCGAGTGCGACCCTTCCATTCTTCGCTTCTATGATGACAAAATTACATTGTTCCAAAAACCCGGTGACTACTTTACGATTCGATTCAATATCTTCAACAAGTAAAATTTTAGATTTTTGAAAAATAATATTAGAAGAATCAATATCAAACTCTTTGCCATTATGCGCTAAGGAAGAAATTTCTAATTCTTCTATGTATACACTAAATTTTGAACCCTGTCCTAGTTTACTTTCAACAGATACCTTTCCGCCCATCATTTCAACTAAGTTTCTTGTGATTGATAGTCCCAATCCAGATCCGCCAAATCGCATAACGTCCTGACCTGATTGTTGCATAAATGGAGCAAAGATCAAATCAAGTTCATATTCAGGAATTCCTATGCCCGTATCAATTATATCAATTACTAAATCAATCGAACTGCTATCTCCCCCTTTGGGAATATGTATAACATTTACTTTAATTCCACCTTTGTCCGTAAACTTCACAGCATTTCCAATCAAGTTGAACAAAACCTGTCTTAGCCGCAACTCATCGATTAATAGAGACTTCGGAAGTTTTTCATCAATATTAATCTCGAAGCTTAAATGCTTTTGAATTGTTTGCAGAGAAAAAATTTGTTTGATATCATAGATAACTGTAAATAAATTTACAGGAGAATATACAATATCTAGTTTTCCAGCTTCTATTTTTGCTAGATCTAAAATATCATTGATGAGGCTAATTAAGTTTTTCCCGCTTTTTTGTATTCCGGATAAATAATCGAGGACGACTGGATTTTCTCCAACTTTATCTTTTAATATTTCCGCAAATCCTAAAATAGCATTCATAGGGGTTCTAATTTCATGACTCATATTGGCTAGAAATTCACTCTTTAGTCTATTGGCAACTTCCGCCTCTTCTTTTGCTTTTATTAAATCAACCTCAGCGAGTTTCCTTTCAGTTATATCATGGGATAATATGATTACTCCGGTCTGCTTTTCATCTTCGACAAAGGGTGTATAGTTTATCTCATAAAACTTTTTTTCATCATTTCCAAAATCTAATTGTTGCTCGTAGGTTATTATTTTTCCAGATAACGCAATTGCATAACTTGCTTTTTCTTTTTCAAATGCTTTCTCTCCGAGGATTTCCCAGACTTTTTTTCCAAAACAATCGTCCCAGGTTTTTTTATAAATTTCAGAGAACTTTTTATTTACGAATTGAAATTCTAGATTTTCATTTACCATCGAAATGATTGCCGGAACGTTATCCGCAATGATCTTTAATTTATTTTTACTTTTAATTAATTCATGCTCGGCATAAATTCTTGCTTCGATTAAGTATTCCTCTCGATCCAAACTTGCTTTGGATTCATTTTCTTTTTGAAGCAATATCACTCTTTTTAAAATAAAAATACCCGAACCAAGAATCAAAGCAATTAAAACTAGAAGGCTTAAGATAACAAGTTTCATCGTTTCTTCTGATTCTAATACAAAAGTCCAAACTTTATTCTTTGCAAAGCCGATTACATAACCAATTAATTCATTTAAAGGTAAAAAAATTTCTCTTTCTACTTGTTCTCTGTGAACTGCGGCTTCTTTTTTGTTTCCATCTTTGAGGTATTTAAATTCCTCTTCTCGAATCAATTTCCATTTGTGAATGAGAGATTCTATTTCAATGACTTTTTGTTTTTCGCCCAGGAAATTTTCCCGAATAATGGTGATGTTTTCATTTACTAAAACTTCAATTTGAGCAACTTCTTCAGAAATTTTAGAAATTTCTTTTTGATCCTGCGTAAAAAAACTTTGTAACATTAAGTTACGAATTCGAATGATATTGTATCTAAGTTCAATGGCGGAATTACTAACAGAAAAAGGATGTATGTAAATATCTTTTGCAATAGAATCGAGGCGAACGATAGACGGAATTGCAATGATTCCAATTATGAATAAAAAGAATACTATTGATAAATACCAGTAGCCTATCGTTTTTACAATTTTTGATGATTCATTGTTTGTAAAAATTTCCCAATTCATATATTCAATGTTTTAAAATCAGACTTTAAAGTAAAAATATATTTCTATTTGAACAAGGAGTTTAGATAATTTTTAGCTTGCGAAATAGAGGTTTAGGCAAATAGTTTTGTTAGACTCAAATCAAAGATGTCTGCAAAATTGGAAACGATAAACTGGATGTAAAAGATAAAAGATTGGAGAAAATAAATGAGCGCTGAAATTGAATCAGAGGAATCTATGGGAAGCCAGGATGAAAAAAAGAAAAAATCAAAACGATTTACATCGGAAGGAGAAGGAAGTTCAAAAATTTCTACTAAGAAATACGAAAAAAAACTCGCAAAACTTCAACTCGAATTAGTTAAGATGCAATACTGGGTTAAATTTTCTGGAGCAAGAATTGTAATTATTTTTGAAGGAAGAGACGCAGCAGGAAAAGGCGGAACAATAAAAAGAATTGCCGAGCCGTTAAACCCAAGAGGTTGTAGGGTCGTTGCCCTTGGAACACCAAGCGACCGAGAAAAAACAGAATGGTATTTTCAGCGGTATGTACCTCATTTGCCCGCAGCAGGTGAAATCGTAATGTTCGATAGAAGTTGGTACAACCGAGCCGGAGTTGAACATGTGATGGGATTTTGCACGGAAGCACAATACAAAGATTTTATGCAAGATTGTCCCGAGTTTGAAAGAATGCTAGTTCGCTCTGGAATCATTCTTTTAAAATATTGGTTTTCTGTGAGTGATGAAGAACAGGAAAGGAGATTTCAATCAAGGACAACTGATCCCGCAAGAAGATGGAAACTTAGCCCGATGGATTTAGAATCTAGAGACAAATGGGTAGAGTATTCCAAAGCAAAAGATATGATGTTTTCTCATACAAATATTCCAGAGGCTCCCTGGTTTACGGTAGAAGCGGATGACAAGAAACGTGCACGTTTAAATTGTCTACATCATATTTTGAGTAAAATTCCTTACCAGGATATGACACCGGATCCTCTTATTTTGGCTCCTCGTAAGCCAGCGGATAATTACATTCGTCCCCCAAGAAATGAGCAATTCTTCGTTCCAGAGGTATATTAGAATTAGCTACACTTTGGAATGATTTAAGAGTATGTCAGGGGATTGTGTAAAAGCAAAGAAAAAATCTCTCACAGAGAACACAGAGGTCACAGAGAGTATTGATTTTATGATTCTTTTCTCTGTGTTCTCAGTGCACTCTGTGAGAAATTCATGCTTTTACACAGTCTCTTGATAATTATTTCTTTCTAGGATTCTTTGATGCAGGCAAACATAGATTACGCTTAGACTTTTCTAAGAAGTCTGCAATCTCTGTTGCAAATTTATCATTTGGAAATTTTTCTCTTAATGGCTGAATTCTATTTTCAATAGCCCCACTCATATCATATAGAAAATCATAGATTGCTCTGATATGGTGTATATCGTCTTTTGTAAATCCTTTTCTCTTTAATCCAATTATATTGAGTCCAGCAAATTCGTTAGGTCTTTCATGTTCTGAAAGAGCAAATGGAGGAACGTCTTTAGTGATAGCAGAAACTCCAGACACCATTGCATATCTACCAATTCTACAGAATTGATGAAAGCCAGACTTTGCGCCTAATACGATGTAATCCTCAATTTCAACATGTCCAGAAAGTCCAACGCTAGCTAGAACATTATGATTTCCAATGTGACAATCATGCCCGATATGAGTTTCTGACATGATAAAATTATTGTTACCAATTAATGTTTCATGTGTGGGTGTTCCTGCATGAATGCTGCATTTTTCGCGGATGATATTATTTTGACCAATGATTAAAATCCCATCTTCAAAATCAGGATATTTCAGATCCTGTCCCGGTGTTCCCAGAACTGAAAAAGGGTAAATTTGTGTATTTTCACCTACGGTTGTATTTCCTACTATCACAACATTTTGTGCTATCTTTGCATTGTCCTTGATTGTTACTCCCGGCCCAATAAAAGAATAGGCTCCAATCGACACGTTTGCCCCTATCTTAGCACCTGATTCTACAACTGCCGTTTGATGAACTCCAGGCTTAAATAATAATGATGACATGCTTTCCCCCAATAATGCATTTAATTTGCTCAACAGTTAAAATTGAGTTATAACTGAATAGAAAATTTTAAAGTTATTAAAGTCTAGGTTTATTTCGTCTAGAATCTAAAAAAATTTCAAAAGAATAGTCGATGTTGTTTAAACAAGGAAATCAGAATCGTTCAGAACATTGAGTTCGTAATAAAATATAATCCTCAGAATGTTTTTAAATAGTCTTTGGTTTAAGTGCACATACAAAACTGCAGGAACAAGAAAGAATATATAAAACAAACACATTTTTCTAATTTCAAAAACTGAATTGCTTTCTCATTTTCAGCTTATTTTAAAGTTCTCTCAAAAAATTTTAAAAATATTCTTCCCTCAATTCATTGGAATTAATAATCTCTCACAAACAATCCAGGCTAGGGTTACGTATATCGCATCCATAAATCTGCTTGCAGTAAACCTTAGAAGTTAAAATATTAAATCATGCGCAAAATAAGATGAAACCGCTACTTTGAATTCTAGATTTTTGACTTTAGAAAATTTCCTTCTTTCAAAAAAAGCAGTTACTTTCAAAGTAGGAATTATCAAACAATCGTAGGAGTTTTTATGAACTACAAAATTTTAATCTTATCTATAACCTTTCTTTTAATAGAATGCTCAAAACCTGTTTCTCTTCGTACAGCAGATAATAAAATTAACGATGATCAAAGAGCACGTTCAGCGGCCACAGATTTTCCACCCAATCCAAAATCGGGACATTGTTTTGTAAAAGCTTCTATCCCAGCCGAATACAAAACTGTTGAAGAAAAAGTTTTAGTATCTCCGGCAACTACAAAAGTGCAAGAAGTTCCTGCAGTAATCGAAACCATAGAAGATAAAGTTATTGATAAACCGGGTTCATCTACTTGGAAAAAATCAGAAGATGGCCTACTCTATTGCTATGATGAAGTTCCTCCCACATATAAAACCGTTAAGCGCGACGTTGTAAAGTCACCGGCTTATAATAAATCAGTAGAAGTTCCTGCCGAATATAAAACCGTATCAAAGCAAGAGTTAGTAAGAGAAGCTAGAAATGAGTGGACAGAAGTTCTCTGCGGAAACAATGCAAGACCTGCTATCATCGAAAAAATTCAAAAAAGTTTAAAAGCAAATGGATATGCACCGGGTAGAACTGATGGTCAATTGGATCAAGAAACAATGGATGCATTAAACAACTATCAAAGAGACAAAAAATTAAAAGTAAACAAAGATGGATTTATCAATATGGAGACTGTTGAATCACTTGGAGTTCAACTTTAATTAAGGCAAATTGCTAATTCTCAATTCTAAATTAATTTACATGGATAGATAAAAATTTTACTCTTGCCTGTTCATGTAAATGCTATAAACTCCCGTTTTATTTTTACTAGATCGCTCTTTTAGATTTTCAGACCACAAAGTTTTTCCAGATATGTCTTTTATCTTTAAAGTCCCGCCTGAAGTAAGATAAGTATTTTCATCTACTAATATATCCAAGTCCTGATTTTTAGTATCTTGTATTCTTTCTTTATTCAATTTATCATTTAGAGAATAATGCTCAGTATCCGTCCTAATATATAATTTATTCTTAAATATATATATAAATGAATTTGAAATATCAAATCTTGCACTTTTCGCAAAATTCCCATTTGCCTCATATCTATAAATATTATTTCCTTTTAATAAATATACTGAGTCTTCTATAGAGCCGAGAAGGGAAATACTTCCCCTTTCTAATCCAATCAAAGTTTGGGATGTCTTAATTAGATTCAAACGGGAATCATAAATTTCCCAACTCAGACTATCATTCAGATTGTGAAATACAAACAAAGCTCCACTTACAGCTAACATCCATTTACTTTCATTATCCAATTCTAACTTGGATTGAAAATCTCCTTCTATAGAATAAGAATAGAGTATCTCTTTTCCTGAATCAATTTCAGAATAAAGAATTGAATCGCTTAAATTAAAGTTTTCAGTTCTAACATTAAGGCTCCAAATTTTCTTTCCTGTCTCCAAATCAAATTGATCTAAAGTGTTTTTAGAAAGACCATAGAGTCTTGTTTTAGCTTTTAATAATTTATAAGGAATATTTGTTTCCACTTTCCATATCATTGACTTAGTTTCAGAATTTAACCTGGCAATAGAAGTTCCATAATTCACAATGATCGACTGGTTCACAAAAATTGGAGGAGATACAAGCGAGTCGGATAGCGGATAACTTTGTATTACCACATTATTTTCTGAAGATCTCAGAACAGAGTCAGTTAATTTTTTGGCATACGATGAATCTGGATATTTTTCTACTATTTCTCTCTTTAATTTTACAAGTCGCTCATTAATATTTTCTTTTTTAGCATTTGTTTTTTTTAACTCTTCTAGTATTTTAACATAGGCATAAATCGTTGTGGGATTTCTATCTAATTCAAGGCTAATTAAAATATACTTCTCTGCGAGAGAAAATTTTTTCTGTTCAAAATACATATACCCGAGATGATAATATGGATCTGAAAAATTAGGATATTTTTGGGTGAGTTCTAAAAATATCGATTCTGCATCTTTATGTAAATTATCATTGTATAAAATCATTCCTAAATTGTAAGAAGCAATTTCAAGGTTCGATTCAATAGATAGCGCATAATGAAAATCATCCCTTGCTCTTTCCCGATTGCCAGATTTATAATAAGTTATTCCTCTTGCAATATAAGCCGAAGAATACTTTGGGTTTAAGGCAATTGCTTTGTCAAAGTTTAAAAGCGCATAACGTCTATCTCTATTTAATTCCAAAACACCAAGCTGATAATGACTAAAATATGATTCAGGATTTTTTTCTAATATTTTTTTAAATGCAGTTATAGCAGTCTTCTCCTGTCCTAACTTGAGAAAAAGAGTAGCGATAGTTTCCGGCAAATCTGGATTATACTCTTTTAGATTTTTCCAGACTCCTTGAATAAAATTAAGACAGTTCTCCTTTTTTCCCAACTCAAAATACGTATTACAAATTTTTGTTAGTGTTTTAGATATTGGCTTAGCAGAAAATGATTTGTGATATTCTTCAATGGCTTGACTTATTTTTCCGGAATGAAAAAGAATATCCCCTTTCTCGTTTTCAGGAAATTCTCTTTGCTTTTTTTTATTTTCCTCTTCCGATTTTGTTATTTGAACAATAGACAATCGATTCCTGGAAAACTCATCTTCTGGATTTTTAATTAGTATCTCTTTATAGTATCTCTCTGCTTTCTCCCATTCTTTTTTATCTTCATATTCTCTTCCTTTTGCCATTTTTCTTTTTTCTTTCCAGGCTTTGAATCGTTTAGCAGATGCTTCCATTTTATCAATTGATTCAATACCTTCTAGTGCTTCCCTTGCAAATTTATCATTTGCATCTAATGAGTGTAATTCCTTTATTTCTTGATAGGCTTCATAGACTTGGCCCTCTTCTAAAAATAGGATAGCAAGATTTTTTCTAATCATTAAATTAGATTTATCTATGTCTTTTGCATTCATCCAGGTTAACATGGCTAATTTTGATTTACCGGAAAGTTTGTATGACGTCGCCAACTGGTCAAAAAATTCAATTGCATTTGGAAAATTTTCGATTCCTTTTTCTAAAATTTGAATTGAATTCTGATATTTCTCATTTTTATTATATAGAGTGGATAATAGAATATAAGCCTCTCTATTTTTACTATCAAAGCTCAAACTTTTTTTAAGATTTTCCTCTGCTAAAAGGAATTGTGTATTTTGAAAATAAGATTTTCCTAAACTGTAATAAGCAAATGAATTTGTTTTATCCAACTCAATTGCTTTCGAAAAAAATTGAATCGCATTTTGATATTTTTTTTCGGTAAAAGCTTTTTGGCCACTTTCCATCTCAAAAGCAAACTTCGCCTTATGTATACCATTAGCCGCTTCTATTTGGCTTTCATCTATATCGCTAGCTCTTTTATAATAGTCGATTGCAAGAGAATATTTTTGTAAATTAAAACATACATCTCCCAAATGAATAAAAAGTTGCGGTTTATATCGGAAACTTTCGGAGTTTATCTTTTGGAATTCCAGTAAAGATTCTTTATACAATTTTAATGACTTAAGCGACACTGCACGCCTAAAGGAATAAAATTCCTTATTCGGAAAGTATTCGGTTAATTTAGTATAAATCTCTAAAGCTTTAGCTTCTTCTCCTAGTGTTGTCAAATTTATAGCTTTAGCAGCTAATAACGGTTCACTCCTGGGATTCAATTCCAATCCATTTTCATAAGCAATCTTTGCATTTATAAAATCTTGATACTTATAAAGACTATTTCCTAATAAATAAAATCCATCTTCACTTGGGCGAATAGAATTAGCCTCATTAGCTTTTTCAATGGCTTCTTTAAATTTTCCCGAATAAAAATCATCATTTCCCGAACGAAGAATTTCCTCGACAGTTTTAGGATTTTCCTGCCTGGAAGGTTGTTGGCTATTTGGTTCATTTTCATTTTTAGAATTTGCAAATTCCCTTGTAATAGATGCACAATTTATAACTAATAGCAGCAAGATTAATTGCATAATTTTAAATCCAAAACTTAAAATTAGATTATACATAAATTTTGATTACCAAACTAATTTTACAAATCCTACATTCCAATTTTATTCTTAACCAGCAATTTGAGAGTATTCAGCACAATCGAAAGTATTCTATTAGAGATTTTTTCTTTACTCCAAAGCACTCTTGCTTTATAGTTTTTCAAATCTCTATTTAATTGCCTGGATATACTTAGGACTTTGAATCCATAAATATCTTAAAGCATTTACCTTTGGAGAAGCATTTCCTCTTAGTAAAATTGCAATCTTCCAGGTCTCTAGAAAATCTATTGTGTCTTCATAAATTTTTGTTTCATTTAAAAAAATTTGTATAGTGCCTTTGTCAATATCTGTTACAAATTTAAATGCTCTGTATAAATCTTTAATCTGCGGATCATAGGTGTAAGCCGCTAAAGAATTTCCATTGGACGGAAACTTATAAAGAAAAACTTTTTCTTTTTCTGCCTCTAAAGTAAATATAGAATTTTTTGTGATAAGCGAAAAGGAAACATTACCAGATCCCATTTCAGATGGAAGAAAAAAAGCAGAACTAATTTCCATTGAATCGGGAAGAATTGGCTGACTTGCAATTCCTTTTGGTTTTTCAATAACAAGTCCACTTCGATTTTCAAAACTTAAATTACCGGTATAATTAACATTTACCCCTCCAAAAACTGGCTGCCACAAATCACTGGCTGAAGAGGAAAACGAATCATAAAGCTCCATTGGAAAAAAAAGAGAAGCTGTATTCTTTGGCTCTACTTCTACATCAAATTCACGAAGTAAAATATTTGTCTTTTTAGTTTCATGCAGTTTTGAAAATTCCATTCTATATTTTCCTGGATTGATACCGTAGAGGAAAAATGGAGTTTCCCCTTTGACTTCTTTGTTCATAGAAACTTTAAGACCTTTTGGAAAACTAAATATCTTAAGTGAGCCAACACTTAAATCGTCTTCCCATTCTTGAATTAAGTTTACTTCTTCTCCCGCTCTTGTGAGAATTTTTTTGGATATAGGAGGCAGACCTGTTTTTTTATAAGTGATTTGATGAGGACCATCGGGAACCATCATACGTCTAATAGGAATTTTCCCCACTTCTTTTCCATCAAAGTAAAAGATAGTATCACTTGATGAGGAAGAAACATTTAAATGAGCGGATACAGTTGACCGAAGAAGTGCAATCTGTAGATTTCGATCCGGACGTTTTATGAATTTTAGAATTGGAACTTTAATTTCTTCTAAGACTTTAAAATTATTTTCAGACTTATACAATTCTAATTTTGCTTTGGAGTCAGGTTGTCCTGGAAATATTACAGCAATATCATAATCAATAGAGCCATATTCTTTTTGATTTACCGGGTCTATGAATGTCTGTTTTACTTTTAGTATTTCTCCATCGAATGCTAGCTCTGTATTTATAAATGAGTCAATGTCTTGCTCTTTAAATTCTTTTCGCAAATTTTCTTGACTCTTCCATGCATCGATCGGTAATTTTACTTCTTTCGATTCAGTATTTTGCCAGAATAAACGATTCTCCTGGTGGAAAATAGCGATTAGCTCATTGTTAAATCCTGCTGGAAATAAAATAGGTGCAAATGTAAAAAATGGTTTTTTCTTAGAAGTTTTTCTGGATTTATAATCTTTCTCATCAAATACTAATGGAGCTTCTGGTTGAATGGTAGCTTCTGTAACTAATTCTGGCTTTTCCATTCTAGAGGAGACGCCTTTTAAATTTGTAACAGAAGAACAGCCGTTTATAATAAAAAATAATATTGTAAATCTTATAATAGAACTTGCATTCAATTTGGCCTCCTTTTAGAATTAGAATCAATCACGTAAGTCAAATAAAAATAACAGGGAAAGCATAGAATGATGATCAACCCAATTTAATATTTCTTTTTTTAAACCAGACTTTGCATGAAAGCCAATTCCAATTCCAGCCTCATTTAACATCAATGAATCATTTGATCCGTCCCCAACAGCGACCGTTTGAGAAACTAAAATTTTATTTTCATCTCTATGTTGTATTAACAATTCCCTCTTTCTGTTTTTATTTACAATCCTTCCAATTACCTTACCCGTTGTAAATCCGTTTTCTATTTCAAGTTCATTTGCAGAAAATAAATTAACTGAAAAGTTTTTAGAAAATTTTTCAATAACAGGAAGAAAGCCACCACTAAATATTGCAATTATTCCTTTTTCTTTTTGAATTAACGGGAGAACTTGCTCTACCCCATCGTTAGGCGTAATACGTTCGAATATTTCTTGAAAAATATTTTCACTCAGTCCATCTAGATAGCTACATCTTTTTCTTAGAGCAGAATCAAAATCTAAATTGCCTTCCATCGCTTCTCTAGTAACAGCGGCTACACTTTCGTAAACCCCTTTTATTCTAGCAATCTCATCTATTACTTCCTCTTTAATAAGAGTTGAGTCCATATCAAAAGCAAATAGCGAATTTTGATTTCTATCTAGAAGTTTATCAACAAGTAAAACATCTACTTTCAAATGAAATAAAGACTTACGAATATTTTCCAAATCTTCTTTTGAAATTTTGTTCTCATTAATAAAATAATGCGCATACATGGATTGAATGGAACTTGAATATCTATAATTTAAAGTTTGAGAAAAAGATCCTAATTCATTTTTTATTGAAAGAGGATTTCCAGAAAGGGAAATAAAAATAAGCATTCTATTTATTTAATCAGAGGTCTTACTAACTGACCAATAACCTCGTAGCCTTTTTCATTAAAATGAATTTTATCCATTTTGCCAAACTCTGCATAGCGAACATATTCATCTTTTATAACTGGTAAATCCGGATGACGCATTTGTTTCCATAAATCTAAATAGACAAAATTATATTCTCTTGCTAGATTTTGAATTGTTGCATTTAAAGCAGGAACGACAGAATTTAGTATTGTATTTTTAGTGGGAGGGACAGATAGAAATATGATTTTAATTTTTTTATCGTAAGCTTGTATGTCTTCAATAATTCCACGTATATTGTTCTCCGTATAACTAAGGCATTTCCCATAAATGATATCATTCCCACCGATTTCGATGATAATATTCTTTGGATTCAATGCGAATACATTATCTTTAAGTCTTGCCCTAAGACTTTCTGTCATGTCTCCGGCAATGCCTCTACCCTGGACAACCAATCCAGGAAATTCCTTTTGAATTAGTCGATCTTCAAACAATTGAATAAGACTATTGCCAACAATTACTGTGTTGGCAGTCTTGATTTTTATATTATCATCATTGTATTTATTTCTGAGTGGGTTCCAGAGTAATTCTTGGTAGCGAGAATACAGGTCTGAATTTCTCCAGCCTGCATTAGAATGACATTGGAAATTTGATTCAAAGTAGTTGAAATAATCGTTTTTTTCCTTTCTTAGGAAAGGAAAGCTAGAACAATTTATTAAAAAGCTTAAAACAAGAAAGATTGACCTACTTCTTAATATCATCTTCCTTAGGCTCATTCATTCTGAATCTCTTATGCCAATCCGCAATTTGTGATTGAACATACTGTTCTGTATCACAAATTCTGAACTCAATAGGGTGGTTTGTAGCAGCATCAATAAGTTTAGCTTCAATATAACCATTCTTTAACTTACTAATTTCAATTTTGTACCTCATATTTAAGTCCTCCATATAACCCGTAATGTCAGGATTTATTTTCTAGTTATCCTTTCAATCTCTTCTAACGTTTCCCTTTCTTTATATCTCGAAAACATTCCAATTGCAAGCAAACAAAATGCTGCCGCTACAGGTCCTGTAATTTGCACACCAATGACGGTTGATTTTTCTCTATCTAGAACTTTTTGTCCGGTTACTGGATCTACTTTTTCGACTTTGTTAATTCCGCCACCCACTAGAAGTAGACTACTAAAAATTAAAACTCCGATTGTTTGACCGAGTTTTTGCATGAGAGTTCTTGCCGCGTAAAACAATCCTTCTCTTCTTGATCCAGTCTTTAATGCATCAAGCTCAGCTATATCAGCTAAAATTGCATTTGGTAGAATTCCTAAAATTGCCATTGGAACACCGGCAACAATCACAATTAGATAAGCCTGAATCACTTTTGGAATTGGAATCATATCCATTCCCATAAAATAAATGAAAACAAAAAGTAAAAAGAAGACAAAGAAACCGTATAAAACGAGTCTCTTTTTTCCAAACTTTTTAGCAAAATAATTTACGATAGGATAACAGAGAAATGATGAAAAAAGCATTACCGGTAAAATTTCACTTACAAGAGATGCTTCTTGAAATAACAATACAGTGATGTAGTAACTAAGTCCTGTTGTTAAAATCGTAATTGATAGAAAATAATTAAAATCAGAAATCGCAAAAAATAAGAAGTCTTTGTTTTTGAAAGTCATAAGAAGAGCTTCTTTGAATGGAACAGCAGAAGGCTCTGACTTAGTGTATTTTTTTTCGTCAATAGCAAAAACTGGAAAATACATACAAATACCCGCAATGGCGCACAAAATACCAATTGCCCACTGGTAGGCTCCAAACTTATCCATACCAGGAACTGCTGCCATTAGTTTTTCGGCAATCAATGGAACTTGCGCAGCAACCATAATACCAAGTGCATAAGTAACAGAAATAAATGTAGAAAGATTCAAACGCTCGTTTGGTGTATGTCCTAATTCTGGAATTAATGCAAAGAAAGGAGTTACATAGACTGTAAGAAATAAATAAAATAATAAAAGAGCTGAAGTCATCCAAACTAGATTTAGAGTAGTAACGCCTTTATCAGGTGGTGTAAAAATGAGTAAACAAAAAACAGCGGCAGGAAGTCCACCTGAAGCAAGAAAAGGAATTCTTCTTCCCCATTTTGAAGACCATTTATCACTCATATTTGCGATAATTGGATCGGTAACTCCATCCCAGAGTCTTCCAATAGCAGAAACAACACCGATAGTTGAGATACCAAAGAAGGCAACCTTAACAATCAGTTCCGGTAATCCTTCTCCATTTGGAGGAAGATAGAAAAATACTTGGTGAAAACCAATTATATTTATCAAAATTGACCAACCAAGTTGACCAATCGCATAAGATATTTGTCTGGTTAAAGGCAAAGGGAGAGTTTGTAGGCTCATAGTAACGTCCTGATTTATTTTCTGTTTTGGATAAGGGAAAAAATTTATGCGTTTGTTGCAAGTAGAATCTAAAAAATTATTCTTTTTTCAAGAGCATAGCTAGAAGAAAAATAAAAGAAATCTATAAGCTTAAAATTCTATTCTTTGTTCATTAATCTATCATTTGTATTGAATGGTTTTAGATTTGACAAGTCTCATTATCACCAAAATTCTCTTACAATGCATCCATTCAAATTAATAATTCTCTTATTCATCTTCTTTCATATTTCTTGTGGGGAAACATACATAAAATATAATACAAAACTAACGACAGAGCCAGGAACTATCCGAGCCAAAAGTCCTACACTTTTACTTTCTTATACAATTAACACAGAGTATATTCTTATCTCAAAAGATTCCGAAAATGTAAAAACATACTACAAGCTTTCGATTGATGACACAAATCCTTTGAGCCAAATGGCTAAAGAGACCTTCTCAAAAAATTTAGAATTACAACTTCTAGATCAGTCGGTTCTACAAAAATCAAAAGCAATTTCACAATTAGATCCAGTTGAAGAAGAAAATTTAACGAAAATTGGAAATGGTCCTTTATTGTTAAAAGTGAAGCAAACGCGTCTTATCCCGCAAATTCTTGCCGAGACAAATAGTGAGCAATTAATTCTAGCTCGAATTATATATAGACTTGAAGAAGAGCCAAAGCCTTCCGACAAATCAAAGTTAATCGCAACTTTAGAAGTATTAATTTATGATAAAGCTGGAAAATTAATTTTTGCAAATGGAAAGACAAAGACTACTTCTACTTATCTTCCCGATGATGACATCTCTGTCGCAAATTTTATGGGTGATGTTTTAATGGCAACATTTAAAGGAAAAGTAAATGTCCGTGTAAATAAACATTGCCGTCCAATTCTTTTTGAAAACATAAAAGAACTCTGGCGTGAAATGAGCGATGAGATTAAGAAAAAAATAAATTAATGATAATGACACCGAGCGTTAGCCGTCATAGTCATTATCATTTTTTAAAGAATCAATCTGCAAACTGTTTGATTGATTTTTTAAATTTTATATAATCATCTTTATATTTTTTATAAGATTCACGGTCTGTGTATTCAATTCCGATGATTAATTTTGTTGTCTCTTCTTCGTTTGTAGTTTCCTGGTAAGAACGCAAATAGGAGCCGTCTTTTTTTTCGTAGGTATACCATTTATAATTCATTCCATTTTTCTTTTCAGTCTTGGTATCTTTTTCAATTTCGGTATCAACTTTGCGGCTAATATCAGTTGCATCCCCTGACCACTGAGGGGAGTATACATAGAATTTTACTTTTTGATCTGGAGAAATAAAAAAGGCACTATCGTATTTTACCGGATCAAACCCCGATGCAGAGGGGATAGAAGGTTTGACTGAAAAACTTTTTGGGTATTTAACTTCGAACCAAGCGCCTTTGTAGGTTAAAGAATCGGATTTAGTTTTATCTTTAGGTAGAACACCTGTAAAACTTACCAAAATTAGGAAGATGAAAAGTTTTTTTATTATTTTATTCATAGGTTTCAATTTTGATTTCTATTGCAATTTTATCAACTTCAATAAATAAATTTCTCTTGCTAATTGGGTTTTATTTTAAAAACTCATTTAAATACCGAGGAAATTATTTATTTTAAGGCAAGCCAATGAAAAAACTTATACTCTTATTATTTTTCTATTTACCATTACAGACTTTGCTCTCCGAGACTTTAGTTTTAAAAGATGGAACCATTATCAAGATGAGTCTAAAAGCCCAAGATGTGGATACTCTTACGTATACCCTAAAAGGTAAAGAATACAAAGTCCCCAAAGGAAAAATTCGCCGAGTGGTATATGCAAAGACTCCCGAATTAGAAGAAAAGATCGCAAAAGAAGAAGTGCAAAAAATGAAGCTAGAGAAAGCTTCTAAAAAACCAACAAAATCAAAAGATGAAGAACAGGAAGAAGCACGGGAAGAGGCAAGACTTCTCGAAGAAGAAATTACAAAAGCTCTCGAAGAACAAAAACGCCAGGAGCTTTTAAATCTTAGCTTTGAAGAGCGTATTCAAAAACTGGAAAAAGAAGTTTCCGAAGTAAAATCTTTAAGCGGTGAAAATGCAAAAGCAAGATTAGAAAGAATGGAAAGCGATATTGATGACTTAAGAAAAAGAACTCGAAGAATTGAAAAATTTATAGATGTAGATCCAGACATAGAGGAATATTACTCCAAGCCGCGCTCCATGTGGTCTATTGTATGGAGATCTGCCCTGGTTCCTGGATGGGGACTAACGTATGGAAAAGACAGCGGGCTTGGTTCTGTTTATACTTCCCTTTTTATTGTAACATCTCTTGGCGGTGCAGGTTATAAATCATCTCTAACCAGTTTAGAAAAATCAATCAATGACAAGCTCATTACCGATTTAATTGTTCAACCTTTTCTACTAGCGTCGGTTGCTTCCTCTACAAGTGCCGCTACAACGAGTGCAACTCTAAGCAATGATCTTAAAGCCTATCAAAACAATTACAATACTCCGATTAAACTTTATAAATACCTCCAAACCAAAGATGATTTCAACCAACAAGTGGATAATAGCAATAAGGTGCTTGCTGCCGCTGCTGGAATTTACGCTCTGCAATTAATTCATTCTGCCATTTATGGTTACTTCTGGGCAAAGAGAGTTCCAAGAAAATTCAATGAAGAAAAGTCTACAGGATGGAATTTACAAATTAGTCCTATTGCTAAAAGAAATCCAATCACAAATAGCCAGGACTGGCAAATGGATTTCGGCTATCGCTTTGAATTCTGAAAAGAATACCACCGATGGACACCGATAAAAAAACGATAAAAAATGATAGGGATTCAAACTAAATTACAAATACTTAAAATTAATCGTGCCTTTTATCGGTGTTTAGTCAAACCCTCGCTCCATGTATATGCGACGAACGCTTTCGCCACCCTATCGGTTGTATTCTTCCTAATGTCCTGCAATCTAATCGAGCGAGATATTTCAACTAACGCTTTATTTCAGAATCGAAAGTTAATTATTCTTTCAATTGATGGGTTTCCTGGATATTACAATGCATCGGATTCAAAGTTTAAAAGTTTAACTCCAAACTTAAATCGGCTCGCTACGATGTCTCATTTTTCAAATGCAGTCAATTCTACTTATCCAACGCTAACTTACCCGGCGCATACTTCTATGTTAACCGGAACTGATCCTATCGAGCATGGAATTATTTATAACTCTCCCGTAGATCCATTTAAGAAGTATTTAGCCGGGTGGCTCTGGTATGATGAAGATATTCAAGTAAAAACAATCCTCGACTTTGCAAATGAACGAGGATTAAAAACCGCTTCTCTTTACTGGCCTGTGACTGTCGGCGCAAACATTGATTTCAATATACCTCAATACTGGAGATCAAAAACAGAAGAAGATGAAAAACTTCTAAAAGCAATCTCTACTAAAAATCTTTACAACGAATTAAAAAAAGATACAGGGCTTTCCGTTTTAGAGACAACGGGTGACAAAGAAAAAATCGAAACAGCCATTTCACTCTGGGAATTAAAAAAGCCCGATTTATTTCTAATCTATACGACTGATTTGGATTCTGTTCATCATGAGAAGGGAGTATACAGCTTAGCCGCAGAAGAAAAGTTAAAGAAGATTGACTCTCTTTTAGGAAAGCTTATTCGTAAAGCTGATCTGTATGACAATCCCAATCTTGGATTAATTGTAGTATCCGATCACGGATTTAAAGAAGTAAAAAGTGTTTGTTATCCTAATAAAATTTTAATTTCTCAGGGAGCTATTGATACAAAAGAATCAAAGTGGAAGTATTTTTTTAAATCGCTGGGAGGAATTGCAGTCTTATTAGAAAATAAAGACAAAGATGCATTATCCGCAAGTGTAGACATAGAAGAACTAAAAAATAAAATCGCCATCGAATGCCCGTTTGCACTTTTAGACAACGAAGAAGAATACAAGCAAATCAAATCGAAACTGAGTAAGTCAGTCAAAGCAGTCCTACACTCTAAAGTAAATATGGCTTTCTCTGAGTCACTTTCTTCTACAGATATTTATCGAGAGATGAGTTATTATAATCATGGATTTTTACCAACAGATTCTGAAATGAAAACTATTGGACTGGTATATCCAAAATCAAATCCAGTCAAGATTTTAGATTTAAAAGATACTTTTGACGCAGCGTGTGCCTGGCTAAATTTAAAATGTCAAAAGGGAAAAACGAGGAATAAATAAAAAAAGAGAATTGTGTAAAAAGTCATTCTTCAAATTCAGAAGAGGATAATCAACATTATTCAAAGTATTAATTAGCCTTTGACTTTTTACACGTCAAGTAATGAAAAATCAAATTAGATAGAGATTAATTTTTCCATTTAATGCATTCGCCTGGACATTCATCCATTTCTTTTTGCACTTTTTTGATATCTTCATCTGGTATTGTAGCATTGTTAATGAACTCGCCATTGATATGAGTTTCGGAGTTGTCATTGTCGTCCATTTGAAAATACTTTGGAAGGTTATCAGCACACTGGTTGCAAGATGTGCAATCATCCTTGTTTACATAAGCAATTCTTCCCATTCTAATTGTCTCCTTTCCTAAGAGTTTATAAATTTATTGCAGAATAATAAAATATTACTTCACGGTCAAGTGAATAATTAGAGGATTCCCTCAAAGGCTTCCTGCACGTCTTTGTTTGTAATTTTAGTAGTGAGATAATTTTCAATCGTTGTCCTGACGGAAGAATGTCTAAGCCTGTCCTGGACTTTGTTTACATCCTTTAACCTATCCATTAAAATTCTTCCACAGGTGTGCCTTGTCATATGCGGATTAATGCGTTTACCCAGAATCGAAAGTCCTGCTTTTTCGATGATGACATACATTTGTCTTCGCGTGTATTTTAAGACTTCGTGTTTATTTTCATTTAAACGTTTTGGTTTTTTATTTCGTTCGAATAAATACTCTTTGCCTTTAAATACAGTTTGTATTTCTGAAATCAGTGATTTAGGAATTCCACTTACAATTCCTTCTTTGTTTCCCTTCCCAATTACATAAATATCATAATCTAAATTATCAGCCGAGGGTAAAACATCCGAAACCCGTATATTAATCATTTCAGAAATACGAAGCCCTGAAATAACTAGAAAGCGAATCATAAGACTTGTCCTTATATCAGACTCATCTATTAGCATTTGCAATTCTTCTACAGTCATTGCTTTAATTGTATGAGCAGCTTTTGGTAGTTTAATTTTTTTAAAGAAAAGTTCAAAGGCAACTTTTTCTTCCATGCTCATTTTAAAAGTTTTTGAAACAGATTTTTTAATCGCAGACTTATATCCGTGTAAAGTAGATGCCCTATTTTTTCTTCCGTATTTATTTTTATCAGTGAGTAGATGGTCAAAAAAATCTTTTATGGTGGAAGTAGAAACAATGAGCGGATTACCAAAGTTATCCTTATTATTTTCTTCAACCCAGAGATTAAACTGCTGGATATGAGAATCAAGTGTAGGATTTCCAACTAGTTTTAAATAATAAGTTCCAGTAGGATTGACTTTTGAAATAGCAGTTGAATTCATTTTAATAAATTTTTAATTGTCTTAGATTGACTTCCAATTCTATTCATAAATTTTTATTCTGTCGATATCTTATCTATGAAAGTCCTACTTTATCTATTCGTCAATTTTACACTGTTTGCTGAGACAAACCCGTGGGGACTTTCCCTTTTTGAAAGAATTGTAAATAGAAAACATATCAGCCATATTGTAATGGAAGTAAGACCAGACCACTATAGAGTTAGTCTTATTGTTTCCGATCGATTTCCGTATAATTACAAAAGCACATCCTACGCTTTTTTTATTCGATACAAGGATGCAAAGACCGCGCAGGACACAGCAAAGCTTCTAGATAAACACTTAGATGCAGGCTACGAAGTAAAACTTTTCTTGAAAGGTTCCGAAATCTCCTCTTATAAATTGATTGAATACCAGTAAGGTTTTGCAAAGCGCATGCCTTTTTTGAATCAAATTGCTTGCCAGAATCCATATCAATGAAACATTGATATATCGAATCAGTCCTAAATCTATGCAAAGCAATTCGCCAATTCAAATCCAAGAAGAATTAGAATCAGAAAAACGTTTTAGTTTGTTTTCCTTTTACACCCAATGGTCTGTTTATTCTGTTTTTTTTGTTTTCCCAATAGAATTAAATCCAATCATTTTCATCGCAGGATTTTTATTTTCTTTCTTCAGGCTCTTTGCAATATTACAAAAAAAGCCAAAGAAACAAATTTACATTTTAAATCATCTGGCAAATTTTTTTCTTGTTTGCTTTTTTACATTTATATTTTCCGCGATTCCAAAAACTGACTTAAATGTTGTTCTCAATTGGCAGCTCTATTATGTAGCACTTGCATTTACCATTATCCACGAATCAATGCGAGTTCATAAATATGCTTATATTTATACAACATTTTACAGTCTTATATTTTATACTGTCATTGCTTTTAGTTTTGAAGATTTTAAAGAACTACCGATTACCTACAAAATTATTATACCTTATTTATTTTTAGTCTATTGCGCTTTTCTCGGATACTTTATTAACAAATCTAGAAGAGAGGCTATTCACTATTATGCAGACTTACTTCATGATAAAGTTGCAATCAATAGAGATATGGCACTCGCAAGAACTGTCCAGGAATCTCTTTTTCCCAAGACAACTTCTATTAAGGGTTTGAAGTTTGAAATTTTCAGAAAATCACACAACCAGATCGGTGGTGATTTCTACGACTTCATTCAACTTAGAGAAGGCAATATTGGAATATTTATTACAGACGTTGCCGGGC
>Ga0209174_10000537_pt1 | contig 28268 bp, 22 predicted proteins | sample JI91814BDNA_FD_187505 | JGI IMG/M metagenome (GOLD analysis project Ga0209174, IMG submission 187505) | Wastewater effluent complex algal communities from Wisconsin, to seasonally profile nutrient transformation and Carbon sequestration -... | ecosystem: Engineered > WWTP > Effluent > Algae...
ATTTTCCGCCAAAATCTTCAAGAATAATAGCATATATGTCTTCGCGCTCTATTAATTCATACACTTGAATAATATTGAGTTTATCCGAAAGTGATTTTAATATTTCGTATTCATTTCGTAGTGCGGCTTTTTCTTTTGGAGTAATCGATTCCCATTTTAAAACTTTGCCAATGACTGGACGTTTATTTAAATCTAATCCTTTCCAAATTACATAATTTGAATTCTCTTTTAATTGCTCTAAGATTTGATATCCGGGAATTGAGATCATATTGAACTTTTAATCTTTTGGTAAAAAAGATTAAACTGATTTAGTCTCTCAATGTAAATCAAAAAAATTTATCAATCCAATCTAAGTATTTAAAAATAACGCTAGTTAATACTAAAGCTTTAGAATACTGTTCTGATAAAATAAACAAACTGTTTTTTTATTGAGCATTACTTGATGTTTCGAATTAATACTTTGTCTATTTTTACTCCATCCATGTCTATTATTTCAAGTTCAAAATTTCTCCAAACTAATTTCTCACCTTCCTTTGGAATATGTGAAAGTTCATGTAGTATCAGTCCACTCAGCGTGTTAATTTCATAATGATGAACGAGATCATCTAATTCAAAATAGATAAGGAAGTCATGGAGCGGATAATGTCCATCTACCAACCAAGTGCCATCATCTCTTTTTTCTAATTTTAATTCGTTTTGATTAAATTCAGACGCATTCCCAACAAGAGCTTTTAAAATATTATCCAGAGTAACAATGCCCTGTAGCATTCCGTATTCATCAGTTACTAGCGCATAATGAACATTAGTCTTTTTGAATTTCTCTAAGGCTTTATAGGCAGAGGTTGTTTCGGTTATAAAAATTGGTTCCTGGAGTAAGGAATTGATATTAAAATTTTCTTTATCTATATTAATGAAGAGACTTTGTAAGCTTACCACGCCTAAAATATTATCAGGATTTTTATTGAATACGGGATAGATGGAGTGAAGAGATTCTGTAATTGTTTTTCTTACTTCTTCTTTTGTAAAATCAGATTCTAGAAATGTCATAGAACTTCTATGTGTCATGAGGGAACTTACCTTTCTGTCACCAATGTAAAACACTCTTTCTAGAATATCCTGTTCAATTTTTTGGACTTCCCCATCTTCTGTTCCTTCGCGGATAATCTCTTTTATCTCCTCTTCGGTGACTTTATTTTCCTTGGAAGGTGTGACTTGTAAAATTTTTAGAATTAACTCAGTAGTTTGAATTAATAACCAGATAAAGGGTGCTGTGCCGACGGAAATCATTTTCATTGGTTGTGAAATTTTCTTTGCGATACTTTCCGGATAAGTTAATCCAATTCTTTTAGGGACTAATTCCCCGAAGACCAATGAAAAAAAAGTTATTGTGACTAATACTGTGCTAACCGCAATCGGGTGTGCATAGTTTTGTAAGAATTGAATTTGAGCAATGTCTGTCTCTAAATCTTTTGTGATATTTTCTCCACTGAAAATACCTGTTAAAATGCCAATTAATGTTATTCCAATTTGAACAGTAGATAAAAAACGGTTAGGAGAACTAGCTAGTTCAAGAGCAATTTTTGCACCTTTGCTTCCCTTTTTAGAAGCAGTTTCTAACCGATTTTTTTTTGCCGAAACCAGTGATATTTCGGACATAGAAAATATTCCATTTAATAAAATTAAAATTATGATTACTATTATTTCCATAGGATAGATATCATTCTTTGCAAAAGACTGTTTTCTTGTCTATTTACAATTCTATTTTATATTTACTCATATTACGCAAAGTCGCGTAATATGAGATGACAGGGAACCCGTCGGCAACTTGGGCTGCAGCCCAAAAAAAAGATAATTTTAGAAAATATTGTAACCAACAGCTGCAATGATTTCTAAGAAACCAAAATTTTGATTTGCCCGATCTCTAGATTTCCCAGTAGTTTGAACATGGAGTAAATCAATATAACCCCCTCTTAGGGTTGTCTCGAAGAAATATCTTTTATCGTAATCTACACGAATACCAGCATTGCTTGATACACCATAGCCACCAATATTGTATCGATTATTTTTACCTTCCCCAAAGAGTCGCACATCACTTTTAAGAACAACAGGTCCTCCGCCAACAGATGCATTTAAACTCAATGCATGCTTTCCATCGGCTGATTCCCAAAGGGGATGAGTGATTCCAATGTCAGCACTAAAATAATTTAATCCATCTGTATGTTCAAATTTTAAAAGATCCGGTGTAACTTTAACTCCTTCGCCTCCATGGTAACCTGCATAAGAATTTGTGATTTGGGGAAATAAATATATGTAAGGTAGAATGTCAGCAGAGGCAAGAAGATGTCCTTTCATTATTGCGAGGGGAGAGATATATCCATATATACTTGCATCTTGACCTCGACTCATTATGTATTTCATATGATCTTGTCCAAGAGAAAAATAAACGGAATCTGTTAAATACTTTCCCCATCGCCAGTTATATTGAGGCACATCAAATTCGGATGGATTGATGTATGTGCTATCTATCTTTTCGGGTTTGTCTTGTGCTGTTGCATCTTGGATTGTAAATTTATATCCAGGTCCTTTGAAGTTAATATCACTTTGAGTATAAGAGCTTCTATTATACCCCCATGTAAAAAACTTTTTTCCTTTTCTTTGAGAAACTCTGCGCTCGGATAAATCAGAAGATTTTTCTTCTGCAGATTCTTTTGATTCGGTTGGAGTTTTTATATCAGGCTGTTCAGTTGATGACTGAGAATTTAGAATTGTTCCATAGATAAAGGTAAGTATTAAAAGTTTTTGTTTTATTTTTGACATTATAGTTTCCAATCAGACGTTAATTTTCCTTCATTCTAAATGTCAATGAAACAACGTTCTTATTAGCTCTTATTTTTAGAAATCTGAATATATTTTAATAAAACTATAAAAAACGTTAGTCAATTTGATTCTGGATGACTAATTTAGAGTTGATTTTTTTTTAAAACCAATTACTTTTCTTTACCATAATGAGATTTAGAATAAAAATTATATATATTTTACTAAGTTTTATATTTTCTTGTGAGCGAGTCTCATTGGCTAATACAGATTTGTCGTTCCTTACTTACATCTTACGAACTTCTTTTCAAAATTTTAATGGTGTTTCCAATTCGACAGGAATTCCAAAAGTAATTTCCACTGATTTTATTGTAAATACTTCTCTTTCTCCAGTCGTCATTTCCAAAACACAAACTTTGGGGGTTACCTTTGATTTACCGATGAGTGTTACGGGTTGCACAGTAACAATAAATGGAAATTCTATTACAACTTCTGTCACAGCATCAACGGATAAAAAAACTTTGTTTTTTAAACCAACAACGGCATGGGATGTGAATTTACTTAACTTGCAAAAACTCGAAATTTCAAGTGATTGCAAAAGTGAAGGAGGGACTGCCTATGTCCCAGAGAGTGGAGTATCGGTATATATCGCAGATAGTCTTTTGTATGTAGACTCAGTTGCGGGTAATGATAGTAATCCAGGAACCATGCAAAGTCCAATAAAAAACTTGCAGACGGCTGTTACTTCTATAACATCAATTTGCACGGGTGCTTTAGCTTGTGGATTAGCATTAAAAGGCGGAACCTATATAATCTCCTCTAATATATTAATGCCGTTCAATCTAAGTTTATTTGGTGGTTTTGATCCCGCCGATTGGAAAAGTAGAAGAGCGGATAAGACGAGTTTGGCTCCTTATGATACTATAATAACCGATGCATCAACAGGAGTTACGGGAACTGGACCGGATCCTTATTCCTCTATAAAATTTTTTAATCATACAGGAACAAAAGAAAAAAGTATCTTAGATGGAATCATAGTAAATGGACCTGTTTCGGCTAACGCTGGCTCTTATGTAGCACCGATTGGAATTGTAAATTTACTATCCGGGGCAGGGGTAACTATTCGAAATACTGTGACCTATGATTTAAGTTCGACTCTGAGTGTAACATCGGTTGGATTCGTTTCGGCTAATAATGCAGGCACAATCAATTTAACGAATAGTAAATTTAATGCATCTCTTGTTGCTGGTGGTTCTAGCACCACACATGGAATTGTTTACAATGGCTCGACTGGAACAAGTGCAATCTCCATCTTGAATTGTGACATTGATGCAGGAATATCAACGACCAATTCGAGCGGATTTTTTCCAACGAATACTATTAATGGTATTGTAACACTTAGTAAAAATACAATTACAGCTAGAAATTGTCTTGCCTGTGACTCAATTGGGGTTACGGCTAGTTTTGCGACAGCAAATGGAATGACTATCTCTGAAAATACAATTAATACTGGAACAGGAATTAATTCTTTCGGTATAAATTATACGAGCGGCAACGGATTATTAGTCGATAAAAATTCAATTACAACCGCGGCTGGAACAACCTCCTCAAAAGGAATCACGACGGGGGCAAGTGCTTCTAATCCTACCATTTCAAATAACACAATCATATCCGGATCGGGCGGGACAAATGGATCTCAAGCAATTGTCTTTTTTAATTCAACGGGGACACATACTATATCTGGAAATAATCTTACATCTGGATTATGCAATGCGGCTAATTGTGTCTCGGCGGGATTACAAATAATTGGTTCTACTACTACAGTCGCAACGAACAATATAATGATTGGCGGGCTATGCACGGGAGTTACTTGTAGTTCAGCAGGAATTCATTTATCAGGTAGTGGAACAACTCATACATTTTCAGGAAATACTATTACATCAAGTCTCTGCAATACCTCAGCTTGTATTAGCACTGGAATTTTTGATAATTCTCAGGCGACGTTATCTTTTAGTTCAAATACAATTTCATCTGGAACTTGCAGTGGACTTAACTGTGATACCCGCGGTTATTATCTAAGTCATACATTTAATTCGATAAGTAATACAGTCACTTTTTCAAATAATAGTATAACATCGGGTAACTGCACTGGAACTTCTTGCAAGGCCTATGGTATTTCGGCAACAAATTCTTTGGGAGCAAGTATCACTTATATTATTTCTGGTAATACAATTTCTTCCGGTGATGCGACATTACAAGCATCGGGAATCAATATTTCTTTTAATAACTCAACATTAACCATAACAAATAACACGATAAGCAGTGGAAGCGCTCCAACTACATGGGGTATCAATAATGCATTTTCTGCAGGAACGACTTATACTGGAAATACAATTTCCGTTGGTGCCTGCACAGGGTCTTGTCTACAAATAGGTATCAGACATGCGGCAAATTCTGGTTTAACGATGACAGGAAATACCGTTAACTCAGGAGTAGCCGGTGCGAGTAATTCAAGCAGAACTGCTCTTAGTTTAGAAACATGGAGTGGAGGAGCATCAAGTGTTCAAAGAAATACTTTTTTAAATCAATCCGGTGTAGGAACTCCTATAGCCGTTGATATACCTAATCCAAATAGTAATCAATTAAAATTTTGTAGCAATGTTTTATTTGGTGGAGCAAGGACTAACGCCGGTAATGCGACAACGCTACGAATGGCACAAATGAATGCCGGAGCAGGGACTAAATTTGTTGGCAATACAATTATTGGAGCAAGTGTAAGTAGTGGAACTGTTTTTGTTGTAAATTTTATTACCAATGTTGGTTATACTAATTTTAGTTTGGATCAAAATATTATTGTAGGTAATCCATCCTCCTCAGCATTTACGTCTTGTATAGTAGAGAGTGGAGCGGTTACTTACGCGACTTTAGCCTTAAATACATTGTCCAATTGTTCCACCCTATACAATGAAAACAGTATTATCCGCAATAGTTTTTGCAGCGGCAATTTTGGAAATGGATGTGGCTCCCCCCTTGCAAATCCAACTGGACTCAATAATTTAAATGTATCTCCTACATTCGTAAATTTTGCAGGAAATGATTTTCATCTCGACCCTGCTACACCGGTTGCTGTAACACAGGGAATGACATCGGGAGATTTATCTGTTTTTACATCTTCGTGCGGTAATTCTTTTGATCGAGATGGAAATACTCGTATCGCAAACTCATCAATTGGCGCTTATAAATAAAAAACTAGCTTTAAATTACCATTGACAACAACCTCTGAAAAATAATTCACTCTGAATGAGTCGAGGTAAAAATGTTAAAGCTAGTCAAAAAACAAAATCTGAAGTCAGTTACTGATAAGGTCTTACTTGTAATTCTAGATGGAGTTGGATATACCGAAAAGGGTGCCGATGCAGGCAATGCGATTGCAGGTGCGAAACTTCCTACGCTTTCAAATCTTTGGAGCAATCATTCTACAGTTCATATTAAAGCGCACGGAAAAGCAGTTGGTATGCCTTCTGATGAAGACATGGGTAACTCCGAAGTAGGGCATAACGTTTTAGGTTGTGGTCGTATCTTTGATCAGGGAGCCAAGCTAGTAAGTAACTCGATTGATTCAGGTCAATTGTTTCAAGGAGAAGTTTGGAAAGAACTCATTGCAAATGTTAAAACTAAAAAATCCACCTTGCATCTTCTCGGACTTCTCTCCGATGGAAATGTTCATAGTCATATAGATCATTTAAAAGCGTTAGTCGCTGCCGTAAAGAAAGAAGGTGTCTCAAAAGTTAGAATTCATGCTCTCCTCGATGGTCGCGATGTCCCTGAAAAGTCAGCCTTAGAATATGTGCGTCCCTTTGAAAAGTTTTTAGCTGAAGAGCGCAATGCAAATTTTGATGTAAAAATTGCATCCGGTGGTGGACGTATGACGATTACGATGGATCGATACGAAGCAGATTGGTCAATGGTAGAGCGCGGATGGAATTTTCATGTGAAGGGAGAAGGACGTGCGTTTGCCTCCGCAGAAGAAGCAATTGAAACCTTTCGAAAAGAAGATCCAGCGGTTATTGATCAGTATCTTCCTGGCTTTGTAGTTTCCGACGCAAATGGTCCTGTTGGAAAAATCAAAGACGGTGACTCTGTCGTATTCTTTAATTTCCGTGGTGACCGCGCAATCGAGATTAGCCTCGCGATGACTGCGGATAAGTTTGATAAATTCAATCGTGGTCCAAAACCTGATGTCTATTATGCTGGAATGATGCAATACGATGGAGATTTAAAACTTCCCGACAAATACCTCGTAACCCCTCCTGCAATAGATAGAACCCTCAGTGAATATCTAATCAGCGAAAAATTACAACAATACGCGATTTCTGAAACACAAAAATACGGCCACGTTACATTCTTTTGGAATGGAAACAAAAGTGGTTATTTAGATAGAAATTACGAGACATTTCAAGAAATTCCTTCGGATGTAATTCCATTCGACCAGGCACCTGAAATGAAAGCAAAAGAAATTACTGATACTTTAATTTCGACTCTCGAAACTAAAAAATATAATTTCGTTCGTGTCAATTATGCAAATGGCGATATGGTAGGTCATACTGGTAACTATGCGGCAACAGTTAGAGGATTAGAATTTTTAGATTCTTGTTTAGAGCGTTTAAAGGCATCCTGTGATAAAAACGGTTACACCTTATTAGTCACAGCTGATCATGGAAATGCGGATGAAATGTATCAACTAGACAAAAAGGGAAATGCGCAAAAACAAGGTGATAAGTTCGTTCCTAAAACCAGTCATACATTGAATCTGGTGAACCTTGTCATCTATGATAAAGAAAATCGTTGGAAACTAAAAGGATCTGCGGAAGCAGGTCTTGGTAATATTGCGGCTACCGTTCTTGATTTACTTGGCTATGAAGCGCCGGAAGGTTATTTACCAAGTCTCTTGGAAAGGCTATAGGCTATTATGCGTAGTTGGTTTTCAAAGTTCAAACAATCTAGATTCTTCAATACATTTTGTTATCTCTGGGTAGGAATTTTTTCTACCCTTTCTTTTGTTCCTTATGGTTTGAGTGAGCTTGTTTTCATTGCTCCGTTCGGACTTTTTTGGATTGAGGAAAAGTATCGCGGACAATACAAAGTTTTATTTAAGAAAGGGCTTTTGTTTTCGATTGTATTTTGTTTTTGTTCTTATTACTGGATCAACTACATGCTTATGGTCTTCGGGGGATTTCCAATCTGGATGGCAATTCCCTTGTTTCTTCTCTATTGCATCATCGTGAATTGGAAATTTGGAGTAGTCATGATGCTCCTAAGTTTTTTACGAAAAAAAGTAGGAAGACACAATCTATTTGTTCCCGGGTTAGCCATTATCCTCGCCGAATTTTTTACATGGCAAATTTTTCCCTGGTATTATGGAAATCTTATAGCGGGTAATATTATTCTAGCGCAGGTAGTTGAATACACTGGAGTGTATGGGCTTTCTATTCTTGTATTTATCGTTTCGTATCCATTTTTTCAATACCCGATTTGGCGTGTTATCCGCTCGAAGTCTAAAAAGTTTAAATCTCTCACACAATTGTATCTTTTAAAAACGATCAATGTTCTAGCTCTCTTTGCGATACTAGGAGGATTTTTATTTTGGAAATGGAGTCGAGTAGAGCCTTCTTCTACAAAACAAGTTTTAATTATTCAACCAGACGCTCCACTTGAATTTCGAGATGGACGTGTGCGTGAAGCGATGGAAGCTCTCATGAATCGAATCGAGCGTTTGGTGATTGAAGGCTCTGAAAATGAAAGGCCAGATTTAATTGTGCTTCCAGAATCAGGCGTTCCATTTTACTCCACACATAACGTTCCTGAGACTACCCGATTTGATTTAATCTATTGGGCAAGATTTGAGGCATTGATTTATCAACTGAGCAATCGTTACAAAGCGAATTTTTATTTTAATGAATTGGATGCTTCTTTTGTAAACAATGAATCCTCTGCGAATAATTTGCGCTTTCATAATAGTTCTACTATTTTTGATCCAAATGGAAATAGAGGAGAATTTTATCGTAAGTCTTACCTGCTTGCCTTTGGCGAATACATCCCATTGGGCGAAACGTTCCCGATTTTATATGACATCATTCCACAGATTGGAAGATTTATTCCAGGCGAAGAACAAAACCTAATCACGTATTTTAAAAATAAAACAGAGGTTAAGTTTAATAAGCCGCATTTAAAATGGATAGATTCTAGCTTTATGAATATGCAGGCACATAGAGAATACTACAAGGAGAACATTTCCGAATTAGAAGTAGCTGGAAAATTTCTTCCGCTAATTTGCTATGAAGTTATTCTCCCCGAGTTTGTGCGCAAATTTTATAAGACAGAAATGCCCGACTTTATCGTAAACATTACAAATGATAAATGGTATGGAAAGACAGTAGAAAGTTATGAGCATTTAGACCTTGCTAGACTGCGGTCAATCGAGTTTAGACGCTGGATGGTGAGAGCCACTAACTCCGGCACATCCGCATTCGTAGATCATCTAGGTCGAATCGTAAACAATAAGATGTCCGGTCTAGGGACAAGTGATCGTTATTCGCAACCTGTTTCCGTTATTTCTTCTCCGCCTACTTTTTACGTTCAATTCGGAAATTTACTAGTCTGGCTATTTATTGTTATCTGCTCTGGAATTTTCGGATGGAAGGTTTATAAAAGAAAATTGCAGGAGAAACCTTAGTAATTTGTAGCCCATTCAGATCTGGGCACTCACTAAAACTCGATCATTTCTTGTGTGAAGAAATCATAATGTAATGTGATTTTTTAATTTATAATGAGTCTAAGTGTTGACTTTACCTAAAAAATAGTAATGAAACAATATTTCTGTTTGTAATGTGTAAAGCGAAAGGCTTAGAGGTTAAAAATGAAACTAACTTCCATTATAGTTATTCTTCTCTTAATAATTCAAATTTCTTGTTCTAATTCGGATGAAAAATCCATATTCGAGAGTTTAGCAGTTTTTTTCCTACGAAAAAATCGAGTAACAATTTCAGGAAATGCCATCAAAGGTATTGTTCGGAAGGCAGAGGTAAATATTTACAAAGTTAACCAAGACGGGACATGTGACACAAATTCATTACTCGGATTTTCGAACACGGATGACAATGGTGACTATTCCGTAATTTTCAATAAAGGAAATGGATTAGTTTGTGTAGTTATTAGTCCAAATTCAGATGGCACCACGGAAATGTTTGATGAAAAAACTTTATCTTATATTCCCATTTCTAAAAATTCTACATTTAAACTAACAAATATTATTTCTGAAGAAAAAATAAATGCAACTTCAAGAGAAAAAAATTTAGTATCTCCCTTTTCCAGATTTATTGCGAAAAGGTTTTCTGCATTAATGCTAACGGCTAATGGCAAAGTAAATCCAACTTTATTAAATCAAAAAGCGAGCAAAGAAACTGTTATTCGTTTCGGTTTGTTTAAAGGGTTATCAGAGTCAGCTACTAGAGAAGTAGGTTTACCAAGAAATTCTAAACCTACATTTATTTCATCTGAGGGCTATCCAGAACATATTGATTTGAATTTAGAAATCAGTAATTTGAATAATCCTCTCTCTGCGAAATATATATCTATTCTATCTGGTTTTTCTTATCTTGCTAGTAAATATAAGAAAGGAAACACTTTAACGATTGAAGATTTGGATTCAACGATTGATAGTTTTGCATTAGATTTTGAGGATGGAATTTTTGATGGTAAGGGTATAGATGGGAAGCAAGTTTATTTAGGGACTGAGCCAAACCGAATAGCTCTTCCTAATGATAGTTTAACAAATCTTTTGCTTCCAGCCATTAAATCTTTTTTTTCTGAAGGAGGGAAATTGAATATTGGTCAGAGTTCAACAGTGGGCGTTGCAAAGGGTTCTCTCGATCAAATTGAATTTCTTGATACTATTCCAATTATATTAGGAATTAATTTCCCTAATAGATCATACACAATTTATAAAAATAATTCGATCGCAAATATTACCCCGCAAATTGAAAATGGGGTTACTAGCTGTGAGGCTAGTCCATCTTTGCCTACGGGATTGATCGTATCAAGCTCCTGTGAAATCTCCGGAACACCAACTACAACACAGTCCAGTAAAAGTTATTTTATAATTGGGAGTAAGTCCAATGGGAATAAAATTTTTACAGAAATTTCGATTAAGATAGAAAATCTAAATAGCCTATACGTTCTAAATCCAGTGAATCAAACAGTTTCTGCTTTCCAGGCATTTAGCGATGGAACACTTACACTTAGAGAAATCATTCCGACCTCTATGACTGCATCAATGCTTTTATGGAATGGAAAACATATAATTCTTGGTGGTGGCACAAACTTTAGATCTTATTTTAGAAATTCAAACGGAACGCTAAATTTTGCAAATAGTTTTGTGGCGGGTGGTTTTGATTTTCGTGGCTATGGAAATCCATCTGTTCATCCAAATGGGGGATCTTTATTTTCAGTCGAGAACGATCATAACATAGGAAAAATTCAAATTGATTCAAATGGAAATTTCTCTAATCCACAAAACCTCAACATTCCTAACTGGGATGTGATCACTCCTATAAATCCGAGTGGAAGTTTTATTGTAACACAACATCAATCTGCATTTGGTCAAAGCATTACTCAAGTTAATGCAAGCACTGGTGCTTTAAGTGGTGTGGTTGGAGGCAGTGGTAGTTTCGTTACTACGCCTTTCTATAATGACTTAGGTAGCTGTGTTTATTCATCCAATGGAGTATATCTTTATTGCACCAGTAATTCCTCACTGGTTACGACTGCTGGAAATGCTGGAGTAAAACAATTTTCCGTTACATCTTCCTCGGTCACTGCACTATCCACATTTACTGTCCCTGTTGAATTTGGGGTAGCTATGCAAGGTCCAAAAGATTTAGTTTTACACCAATCTGGTAACTATATTTTTGTTTTTGGAACGCAAAATATTTTCGCATTTAATGTTAACACTACAACTGGAATTATAAATCCTACTCCAATTAATAGCGTCCCTGCACCCGGAAGTTGTGGCTTGTATACTTCATCGATTAGAATGGCGATTCATCCTGAAGGTAGTTTTTTATACGCACCCTGTCATACAAATGGTCAAATAGGTGTTTATCCGATTAATTCAAATGGGTCACTCGGAACGCCTTCCATTGGAGCTACTACCACAGCAATTAATACAGGATTTTCTGGACATACTTTACTTTTTGTTTCTGGAAACTAACAGGCTATAATGTTTTTATTCCAAGAACCGTTCCTTCAACTCTGGCGTTGGCATTCGACAGGATTCTGATTTGCCAAACCAACGGTAGCGGTTACGGGCTATATACCCATAAATAAAATCTCGTAAAGATATAGGAAAAATTTTACCAATAGAAATCCATTTATAGATTCCATCTAGATGCTTTGCTATGCGAAGGGCTGCTTCTGATTTTTGATAGTATATACCTTCCTCGAAATAAATTATTGAATCGAGTGAGATTAGCTTTTTTTTTAAATCTTCGTTTAACGGCAATAAACCTTTTGAAGTATAGAATTGATTTGGGGTTTGAGAATTATGAATCAAGTCCTGTGCGAAATCCGACTGCAAAGAGGCAAAACGGAATTTTTTTTGTGAGTCATGGTCGATGATGAAGTTCACGGAGGCATTGCATAGGTTGCATACTCCGTCGAATAGAATTATTTGCTTCATTTTGACCTCGCATTTAAAATATAGTTTGAATTCTTCAGGATTGGATATCTTGCGAAATTCCAGATTGATTTTATTATCAAAAAATCTCCCCAATTGTCTAATACGAAAATTTTTTCTCTAGTCAAATCTATTTATACTTGCATAAGTTATTATACTCCTTATTGTATGTCGAATGGAAATAGAGGCTAAATTAGAAAAACCTACTGTAGTAACTGGAACCCGTCAAATCAACAACCTGTTGATTAAAATGAAAACCCCACCGGCTGTTCACCTCCCACAACGGCAACCTCTTGTGATAGGCTTAGCAATTGACAAAAGCTGGTCGATGAAAGGGGACAAAATGGAAGCCACGATTGAGGCGGCTTGCTCTCTAGTAAACTGGTTAACTAGACATGATTATCTAACTGTAATCGCTTATTCAGCAGACGTACAGGTAGTTCAACCTCTAATTCAACTCAAAGAAAAATCCGCAGTCATAGATAAAATTCGATCGATACAGGTTGCGACCTCCACAAACTTAAGTGGTGGGTGGTTGCAAACTCTACGCGCTGTAGAATCTGCCGGAATTCCAAATGCATATAAGCGAGTCATATTACTTACGGATGGGCAGGCAACGTTAGGAATTAAAGATCCTGTTCAATTTATTCAAATTGCTACTGATCATATCTCAAGAGGAGTCTCTACTACAACTATTGGTTTCGGGGAAGACTTTAATGAAACTTCCTTACGAGACATCGCTGTTAATGGTGGTGGAAATTTCTACTATGTAAGTAGCCCCGAGCAAACTTCTGAGATTTTCTTTCGTGAGTTTGGCGATATTGGAGCTCTCTATGCGCAGGCTGTTGAATTAAAATTAAAATTCGCGCCAAATGTTAAAATGCTAGAGATATACAATGATTATCCGTATCAATCAAATGACGATGGTAGTATTTCCATTCAATCCGGTGATGTTAGAGCCGACGATACTCGAAACATTGTAATGTCTATAGAAATCGACGCTGAAAAGCCAATGGATGCTTCGGATTTAGTCAGTATTGATGTTTCCTTTTATAATCTATTCGAAAAAATGCGTTTAGACAAAGCAAGCCGAATGGTTCCGCTTGTAAAAAGTGCAACAGAGTCAGAACCAGATAAAGAAGTTGTGGTGGAAAGACTGGTGACTTCTTCTGCAAAAACCGTTATTAAAGCTGGAAGATTGATTAAGGAAAATGATATTGGAATGGCTCGCACTTTATTACAGGCTGCTATTGAGAGAGTAGAGGATAATATCAAATTGTCTTCCGATGTTCTAAGTCCAATTTTACAGCGTCTAAAAAATATCGAAATAAAACTTAGAGAGAATGCTGCTACTGCAAGTAAGCACTTCATGGCAGAGGGAACTGATCTTTATAGTAGAATGGATATTATTGATACCGGTGGTGTTGATGTTCATGATCGCATTTTTGAATACAAAGTAATTGGAGATATTGACTTATACAAATGCCCAGACATCAAAGCGACCGTTCAGGCGCAAATGAGAGATGGATATCGTTTCGTGATCTTTGATTTAAGTGATAGCAAATTTATTGATTCATCTGCAATTGGTGCATTTATCCAAATCGTTGGATGGCTTCGTAAACGTGGTGGAGAGTTCATTGTAACAAATATCGTAGACAGTGTTCGAAAGGTATTTACGATTACCCGCTTAGAAAATCACATCCGTGTTGCTACCTCAATGGATGAGGCAAGAGACATAGTAGAATCCATTATATCTGCTACATCTAGATAAATTACTTATACAGTCACCTCGAACTGCCCCACCGTGAGAGGTCTATCTAGCTTAATACTATTCTTTATTTGTAAGATAGACCTCTCACATGCGAAGGCTAAGGGCGCGATCAAGCGCATGGTGGAAGCTGTTCGAGGTGACTGTTAGAGTTAATCCTTAATAAAATTTCTGGCGTTCTTAATTCGTTTTGCTCTGATGCGGGCGAGTTTTTGCATTTGCCGTTTATTTAGAAGCTCCCTTGCTTTGAGTCCAAAATCGGGAAGTTGTGACTCACTAGTTAGGTTTGCATAAGATAAATTGTTTTTTGCGAAGGAACTTTTTAAGTTCTCATCCATATCTGAATAATACATATCCGCCTCCGTGCGTATTTGAATTATATTTGTGTGTTTTTATATATGTTGTAAGGGCTATAAACTTTCATCCTTGAAGTGTCTAGTTACCCTAATATAACTATCGAGATAAATAAAAAATACTTAAGACAAAAAAAATAATTGTACAATTTCTGTACCGTTTTATAATGTACAAAAATAAAGAAATTCTGTCAGATCACATGTGTATCAAATTAGTTAACAATACTGGTAAAAAAGAAGGGAGATTTGTAACGTACGAATACGGAACAGATCTATTTGGCTATATCTACTTAGATAAGTTTAAGGGCAAAGAAAAAGGTAAGTTGGTGGATCGTTGGATTCTAAATGATCTAGGAAGCCTTGTTCGAACATTGGATTTAGAAATTTATAGAAGAGAAGTTGAAAATTACGAAAACGTAAACGCAGCATAATTCTTTTAATAAATTACTTGCCTTAATGGCTTTACTCAGAAATCTTTCTTAGTATATTCATGCAACCTTCTATTGCAAATCAACCAACAAATTCTATTCAATTTCTAAGTAGAAGAATAAAAAAAATATCTCTTACTCTAAATAGAGTTAAAAAAAAACTAAACAATCTAAGCTTATTAAGACTTGTAATTTTTAGTGTATTCATAGGTTCTTCTCTTTCTTATTATCTTACTCGAACGAATAATCGTTATTATTTACTCCCAATACTCATTCTAGCTGCTACATTTATTTTCTTGGTATTGCTTTACCGAAAAATTAATTTATTCAAGCTTAGGTTAATTTCATATGAAAGTTTACTTTCAAGAGAAGTGGCAAGGGCTGAGTTTAAGCTCGACACTTTTTATGATTATGATATTGAAATTAATAAGTTTGAATTAAAAAATCACTTCCATCGAGATATTGGTGTTTCTGGAAAAAATGGTTTGTTTACTTATTTAAACACAACTAAAACTTTAGGCGGAGAAAAAAGTTTTTTAGAAAATTTACTTAGATTAAAATCCGAGACCATTGAACAAATAATCTTTAGACAAAATATTGTTAAAGAACTTTCATCAAAAGAATATGCTCCATTAAAATTTCTAAGAATATGGGAAGAGGCTCATATTGAAGAGGGGAGCGGTAAAATAAACTTAGCCCCATTGTTTCGATATGAAAGTAAATTTTTTGATAGGAAAAAAATTCTCAGTAGAATTTATAAGCCATACATCCTGTTAGGATGGGTATTGAGTGTCTATTTATTTATAATAGATTCTCCACCAATCACCGCCAGCATTTTTCTAATCAATACAATACTATTTATTTTAAATCGAAAAGAAATAGGCCTGGCATTAAAATCTTTTAAGAATATTCAAAATGAAATTCCTTCTATAAAAAGAGCAGCTTCTTATTTATCAGGCCTTCCGGTAAATCTTGGACAACTTGAATTTTCTAAATATCAATTCAATCAGGCTTCTATTAAAATAATGTTTAAGAAATTAGATGATATTATTTCACGAATTTCAATGCAAAATGCTCCTTTTATTCATTATTTATTAAACATGCTTTTCTTGTGGGATTTATGGCAATTAACCGCTCTCGCAAAATGGCAAAAAGAATACCGAGAAAAAATGAAAGCCATTGCAGAAAGCTTGGAAATTATAGATTCTATTTTACCTTTTGTAATTTTAAAACTTCATAATCCAGACTATCAATTTCCAAGAATTAACAGTGAGATTGTAAAAGTAAATGCAGAGAATTTAAGGCATCCATTGATTTCTAAAAGTCAATGTGTTGCAAATCCCTTGAATAAAATTAATTTTGGGGAGAGTTTGATTATCACTGGCTCAAATATGTCGGGAAAGACAACGTATCTTAGAACTATTGGGCTGAATATTTTGCTTGGACTATGTGGAGCTCCTGTGGCAGCGGATAAGATGGAATTTCCGCCAATGGAAATCTTGTCCAGTATAAAAAATGAAGACTCTCTTGAAGATGGGATTTCCTTTTTTTATGCAGAAGTAAAGAGAATTGCCTATATTCTAAATCAAACAAAAGAAGAAGGAAAGTATTTAATACTTTTAGATGAATTACTAAAGGGAACAAATACTAGAGAACGATTGATTGCTTCGAAAGCAATACTTAAAAAATTAATGAATTCTAATTCGGTAGTATTTATAACTACTCACGATGTAGATTTAGCAGTTAAGACTAAAAATCAGAAAATTGCCCATTTTACTGAGACAGTTAAAGATAATAAAATGAACTTTGATTATAAAATAAAAGACGGGGTAATTAAATCTACAAATGCCCTGAGAATTTTGGAAATAGAAAATTTGGATTTAGACTTCTCTTCAAAAGGTCAAAAGAAATAATCATACGAAATATTATTCAGGAATTAAATTTCATTTGACATAAAACCGCCTTATTCAAGATTATTACGAGAATAAGAATAGATAATCTTTTTTTACTTTTCACCTAACAATAGATTTGCCCGTAAAAGAGGATATTATTCAATCATAGTAAATATTTCGAATATTGGTGTTAACTAAATGGCAACAAAAAAAGCTAAGTCAATGGTAACTGTTAGTTCGAATAAGCAGGATTGGACTTTTTTAAGTAACCATGCCCATGTCTTAATCTGCTTGTATAGAGACCCAGGAGTTCGATTGCGAGATCTTGCATTCAATGTTGGGATTACGGAAAGGGCAGTCATAAGCATCATAGAAGACTTAGAGAAAGCTGGAATTCTAGATCGCTCCAAAGAAGGCAGAAGAAATAAATATAAAATTCATGAATCAATTTCTCTTAGACATCAACTAGAGTCTCATAAAACAATAGGCGATTTACTAAAACTTCTAAAATAATTTTAATAAATCTATTTATATAACAAACAATAGATTAGCATTACCCAAGCCTATTTCTAATTTTTCACAACAAATTCTTTTAAAATATATGAGTATTTTGATACATGAAATAAAATTCATGCATTAAAATACTTGAAATAGAATATATATTAATTATTGTTGTAAATATCTGCTAAATTAAGGAGTGAAAAAATGAAAAATACCATATATTTATTGGTTGTAATGACCGTTTTACAAAATTTAAATGCCCAAGTAAATCCAGACGATGCACTTAAGAAGTTAATTGAAGGGAATAAAAGATTTGTTTCTGGAAAATCCATCCGACCCAATCAATCCCCTGAAAAAATTAAAGAGCTCTCAGCCGGACAAAAACCATTTGCAATTATTGTTGGATGCTCTGACTCAAGAGTTCCAAATGAAATCGTGTTCGATCAAGGTCTCGGCGATTTATTTATCGTTAGAACTGCCGGTCAAGTATCAAGTTATGCATCATGGGGTAGTATGGAATTTGCCGCTACTGCTCTTGGAGCTAAATTGATAGTTGTATTAGGTCATACAAAATGTGGAGCAGTTGCCGCAGCTTGCGCTGTCCCTGATGTTCCTGGTCATATAATTACTCTCATCAATGCAATTAAACCTGCCGCTGAAATTGCAAAAGATATGGAAGGAGATTTAGTTGATAACGCAGTTCGAGTGAATGTCGCTAAAGAAGTAGAACAGCTTAAAGGTCTTGAGCCAGTTCTTTCTAAAAAAGTCAAAAGTGGAGAAATTAAAATTGCTGGTGCTGTATATCATCTCGATACCGGCAAAGTGGAATTACTCCCTGATGATTATCTAAAGAAAATTGCTAAGGAGAAAAAATAATGGAAGTATTCAATTCGTTAATTGCGAAACTTCTTTCGCCTATGGTTCTCGCGTTTGCTCTTGGAGTATTTGCTACTCTCATTAAGAGTGATCTGAAATTTCCTGAGGGTCTTTATATAGGTCTCACAATCTATTTACTTTTTGCGATCGGATTGAAGGGAGGAGTAAAATTATCCGCTACTCCCATGGCTGAGTTTTATAAACCTGCTCTTGGTGCGATTTTAATGTGCAGTCTAATACCGATTTGGTCCTACTTTATTCTAAGCAAGCTTGGAAAATTTAGTGTTACAAATGCTGCCGCTATTGCAGCACACTATGGTTCTGTTTCTGCGGTTACATTTAGCGAAAGTCTTTCTTATATGGAGACAATGGGTATTAGCTTCGAGGGGTTTATGCCTACAATGCTTGCAATCATGGAAGTTCCAGCGATTTTAATTGCAATCTTTATCGCAAGAACTCAATCAAAAGAAGAAAGCACAGCTTCCTGGGGAAAATTATTTCATGAATTATTTGCAGGAAGAGGAACAGTATTATTAATCGGTGGCTTAGTTATTGGTCTATTATCAGGAAAGAAAGGTTTCGAGCAAGTAGCCCCACTTTTTGATACACCATTCAAAGGCGTTTTAGCACTTTTCTTGTTAGAAGTTGGATTAGTAACTGGAAGAAAATTAGGCGATTTAGTTAAGGCAGGACCTTTCTTAATTGCATTCGGGCTAATTATGCCTATCCTCCATGCTTGCATAGGAATCTTTTTAGGCAAGACACTTGGATTGTCTCTCGGAGGATCTACGATCTTTGGAGTGTTGTGTGCGAGTGCGTCTTACATAGCTGCACCGGCCGCCATTCGAATTGCACTTCCAGAAGCAAGTCCAACTTACTACCTTACATCTGCATTAGCTATAACCTTTCCATTTAATATAGTTTTTGGATTGCCATTATATCTATCAATTGCAAAAATAATTTTCGGAGTCAATACATGAATCTAAGTCCAATACAGCTAATAACGATTATTTCCTTAGATGTTCTAGAGGAGAGAATCATCAATGATATAAAATCCCTTGGAGTAAAAGGTTATACAGTAAGTGAAGCTCATGGTGAGGGATTGAGTTTACGAAGAGACGATAACTGGGAAGGCAGAAATATAAGAATTGAAATTTTGGCAAATGATGAGCTTTTGAAAAAAATATTTACTATGCTACAGAAAAATTATTTTCCAAAATACAAAATGATTGCCTTTAGCTACCAAGTAAATGTTTTACGACGAGAGAAGTTTGAGTAATTAAATTATTAGAGGCTACTCAGTATTTAATCCTAAAAAGTCTGAGTAGTCTTATTTTTTCAATCTAGCTTCTTCTAAATCAAGGTCACGTTCAATTTTGCGAAGTGACTCATCGTTGATAACTCCTTCTCGCCTGAGTTGAATCACCATTCGCCGCTCTTCTGCAATGACTGCTTTTTGAATTTGTAAATATTTTTCTGGAAGGAATATATTGCTCTTAGTCGCGGTTTCGGCGTGGTGGTATTCTAATTTAATTTGCTTGATTCGAGCTTTGTGTTTTGCTTTTAACCAATTGATCATGTCAACAGAAACATCACCTTCAAGTTCTACTTCATTCAAATAATCAAGTGCTGCCTGGGCAGCTAATAGCCTTGCATGAATTTCTTCTTCCTCGATTGTTGCATCTCCTTTTACCCGTAAGCGTTTAATTAAATATGGTAAAGCTAGTCCTTGAAACACAAGAGTAATAAAAATAACACAGCAGGTAATAAATAAAATTAAACTTCGATAGGGAAAATTTTCATGATTGGCTAGAGTTAATGGTAGTGCCATTGCGGCAGCTAGAGAGACTACTCCCCTAAGTCCCGTCCAGGCTACGATAAAAACTTCTTTCCATTGCCAGGAAGATTTTCTGGTTTTTTGCGGATTTATTTTGTGAGCAATCCTGAATGTTAAGTAGCTAACAGACATTACCCATACGATTCGAATTAAAATTACTACTATACTTATACTAATTCCGTAAAAAATTAATCTTCCGAAAGATACACCAGGAATTTTTTCCATGATAGTTGGAAGTTGTAGACCGATTAGGATAAAAATAAAACCATTGAGAAGAAAGATAATAATATCCCAAGTGGCTACTACTTGTAATCTTGTCTGAGGTGCAAATAATTCGGGAGCACGCCATGTGAGAAATAGTCCAGTTGTGACTACTGCCAATACTCCTGATAAATGAAAATTTTCCGTGGTTAGATAGACAATAAAAGGAGTAAGAATTGTGATTGCAGTTTCGATGGCTGGATTATTAAACAACCATTTATGAAGCCTAGAAACGAATAGCGCAAAAATTAAGCCTATAAAGATTCCTCCGAATGAAACAATAAAAAAGTTTGTAGTTGCATTTGCCAACGAAAAGGTTCCTGTGACAACGGAAGCTACCGCAAAACGATAGGCGACAAGACCAATGGCATCGTTAATTAAACTTTCTCCTTCTAGGATAGTAACAATTCTTTTGGGAAGATTTAATCCGAGGGTAATAGAAGTTGCTGCAACTGCATCTGGAGGTGATACAATCGCACCAATTACAAAGGCTACCGGCAAGGAGATACCATCAATTAGCCAGTAGGCGGTATACCCAACGACTGTTGTGGTAGCCAAGGTTAATCCAATCGCCAGGAGGCAAATCGGTCTTAGCTCTTCTTTGAAGTCACGCCAGGAAGTATACCAGGCAGCCGAATATAAAATTGGAGGAAGAAATACAAGAAATACAATATCAGGATTGAGATCGTAATCTGGAAGAAAAGGGAGGAAGCCTATGATTGCTCCAACTATTACTAGAAGAATTGGATAGGGTATTTTTACTTTTCCAGCGATAGCGGCAAGAGCCGTTACAACTACTAACAGACCAAAAACTGTTTCAATTTCTTTCATCGTCGGTATTTCTCTTTCGTTTTTCTTGATTTCGAATGCCTTTTGATCTGAGAGAGGAAACTATTTTGGCGGCGAGACCTGGAAACATACTTGCTAGCTTCGCATGAAATCCTCTTGACTTGGATAATGTAATTTCCTTGGTTCGCGTTCCAATTACATCTACCACGGCATTTGCGATTTTCTGAGCGGATAATGGCTTTGTGCCACTGAAAGTCAAAGCAGCTTCTTCGTAATCAATTTGTAAATCCAGCATCGGTGTAGCAACTGCATCGGGGCAAATGCATGTTACATTCACATTGTATTGCTCAACTTCCATTGCTAGTGCTAATGTGAATCCTCTAATTGCAAATTTTGAAGCGGAATACAGTGCAATGCCTGGAATAGGGGATATTCCTGCTAGGGAAGAAATATTGATTATATGGCCGTCTCTTTTTTCTACGAAGTATTTTGCCGCAACCTGTGATCCTAACATAACTCCTTTTGTATTTATATCTATATGAAAATCAATTTCCTTTGAAGTAGTGTTGATTACATATCCGGGTAAAATTACTCCAGCAGAATTAATTAAACCATAAAACGGAGCAGATTGTGATTTTGCGCACGTAAATATTTTCTCCCACTGCTCGGAATTTCTGACATCCAATATTTCTGTGATCAATTTATCTTTATAACTAGAAAATTCTTTTTTTAATTCTTCCAATGATTTTGTATTGATATCAGTAGCGATAACGATTGCGCCTTCTTGTAAAAGAAGTCTTACTATTTCGATTCCGATGCCTCCCGAGGCACCTGTAACTACAAATGTTTTGCTCATTTTTTTCCTACGGTATATAATTTATATTTTAAAAGCAGAAAAATGTGATAATATATATTTATGAAATAAAATTTTTTTCTTTCATAAGATAATGCCAATATTATCGTTAATCCAAACTGGAAAACTTTTCTTTTAAAAGAAAGTAAAAAAAGGAAACACTTTGAAAATACTACACACCACCGCAGAATTTTTCCCTTATATAAAAGCTGGGGGACTATCTGATATGCTATCTTCCTTGAGTGAATATCAATCAGGTGAATCGAATCAAAATGAAATTTTTGTTGCACTTCCTATTATTCAAAAAATGAATCAAGAGCCTCAATTCACAGGAAAGGAATTTGCTTGCATTGATGAATCGGTTGCTTATCATTCCGATGCATGCAAAATTTTGAAAGATTCCAAATTTAAAGAAGCCATTGATGGTTCAAGAAAACTATATTTTTTCGACTCGCCCATTTTTAAAAATCTTCCAACCATTTATGCAAATGCAAATGAACACTATAATTTTGCTGTTTTTTCTTATGCCTGTTATCATCTGGCTCTTGAGTTAAATGTTGATTTGGTGCATTCCCATGATTGGCATACCGCGATAGTGACAATCCTTTGCAATACACAGACTCGCAAAATACCAACCTGTTTTACAATTCATAATCTTGCTTACCAGGGAGACCATCCGACGGAAATGTGCAGATTTTTGCGGATAGATCCTTTTTATATAGATTTAAAAGCTTTCGATCATTTACATAAAACAAACTATATGAAAGCAGCGCTTACTTATGCACAGGAGATAACGACCGTTAGCCAGGGATATCGTGACGAAATTTTGCATGAACCAATGGGAAATTCATTGTCATGGGTTTTAAAAGAGCGCAGTGATTCTTTAACCGGTGTATTGAATGGGATCAATGAAAAAGAATGGAATCCAGAACTTGACAGGAAAATTTACAAAAATTATTCCTTTGAAACTATCGAAAAAGGAAAGCTTGCTAATAAACTTGCACTTTACCAAGAATATGGTTTGCATGTAGATTTACATAGACCTTTAATTGGATTAATAGGGAGACTAACGCATCAAAAAGGTTTTGATACTTTCTTAAATTCCTTTTATCAAAAATGGAAGATGCCTTTTTACTATTTTGTTTTGGGAAGTGGAGACAAACAAATAGAAGGCGCACTATTTCATGAGTCTCATCATTCTAATAGTAGAATATTTTTTTATAAAGGATTTGATGAAGCACTTGCTCGTAAAATTGAAGCAGCTTCCGATTTCTTTTTAATGCCTTCTTTATTTGAGCCCTGTGGCCTGAATCAAATGTATAGTCATGCCTATGGAACGATTCCAATTGTATCTAGAGTGGGTGGATTAAAAGATTCCGTTCACGAATCCTGGGACAAAAAGAAATCAACAGGTTTTGTTTTTGAAGCAGGTGTTGAACATTCATTGAATTATGCCTTAGACCGCGCTCTTACTCTGTATTACGATAAAGCAGAGTTAAGTGAAAAAAGAGAACGTATCATGAAACTAGATTGGAGCTGGAAGAAAGGAAGTTCTGAATACATGGTTTTATACAAAAGAGCAATTCATAAAATAAAAGGATAATCCTTATTATGCGAAAATTTTTTATACTGATTTTTTTAACTCAAATTTTACTGACTGAAAGTTTTGGAGATGGGTCAAAGCGAAAAGATTCTTTTCAGAACAGTAAAATTCTTTTGAGCAGTATAAAAATAGAAAAGGATAAAGTTTTTTATCTAAAGCAAAATTTAAAAAAAGTGGAATACGAAGCAATGAAGAAAAATGAAATTGCTTCGTTTCGCGATGACTTAAAGAAAAGATACAACCTGGATTTTAAAGTGCGTTATACGAAATACTACAACATTGCCTATATGTGTTCCGAAAAAGAAATGGATGTTGTAGAAGAAAAGCTAAAAATATTTTATGATGATACTTATTCTAGATATTTTTTTTATGAGCCTAGGTTTACTCTGCGAATCGTATTTTTTAAAAATAAAAATCAATTTGTAAAACAAATGGGATATGATACATACGGGGTATACTATCCCGAGTCCTCGGATGAAATAAAAAATACAGAGCGAACTTTGTATACTTATTATAACTCGGGACCCGGGACTCTCTGGCATGAAATGGTTCATTCGTTTATTGATCTAAATACAGACAATGATATTCAACAATGGTTTAATGAAGGGTTTGCCTCCTTTTATGAAATGGGTGCAACCTATAATGGAAAGTTTATAGAAGGATATACAAATTGGAGACTTCCAGAGCTACAGGATGTTATCCGCAAAAAGAAATTAACTCCTCTGAAAAAGTTTTTATTAGACGACGAGATGAAAGAGGACTATGGATACTCTGCTGCACGACTCTTGTTTTGTTACCTCTGGGTAGAAAATAAAATTATCCCATTTGTGCAATCCTATGTCTATGATCTCTCCCCAAATTATCAAGGAAGAGAACTCGGACTAAAATCTATACAGAAATTAGAAGAGCTTACGGGAAAATCAATCGATGAAATCGAAAAAGATTTTATTGCATTTGCATTAAAGTATAAAAAATACGAAAAGTTAAATCAAAAAAAATGAGGTTTGTATGAATCTAAAGAAAGGTAATTTAATTTCCCTATCAATTGGTGTAATTTCAGGTGCTATATACGGATTAGCCACACAGTTCATTCTAAAGATTGATGAATTGAAAGATGTTTTTTCAATCATGACAATGGGATTTGTTTTTGTATTGCCTGTTGTTTTAGGAATTATTACACTTTATTTTGCAAACGAAGATGCGAGATCCTCCTGGGCATATCGTATTTTTATGCCCTGGGCTACTTCCTTTTTAAGTTTGCTACTGGCATTTATTACAAATCTAGAAGGAACCATTTGTCTTGTGATGGCGATTCCTATTTATTTGCCATTAGCCTCTCTAGGTGGTATTATTGGTGGAGCTTTTTTTACGGTTTATAAATCTAATAAAATAAACTCTTTTGCGCTCGGTGCGATGCTCTTAATGCCATTTCTAGTAAGTGGGGTAGAAGAGCGTTATCCTCTCGATGATCAAGTTTTACAAGTAAATACTTCTATTTTAATCAATGCCCCCTCAGATATTGTCTGGAGTCAAATTACGCGTATCCCAAAAATTACAGAGCCACAGGAAAGTTTTTTTTATAAAATGGGATTTCCAAGACCGGTTGAGGCAACTCTTTCTTACGAAGGTGTGGGTGGAATCAGGGAAGCCAAGTTTGAAAAAGGTCTTATGTTTTTAGAAACGATAACAGATTGGGAGAAGGAACAGAAATTAACTTTTAAAATTCGTTCCGAGCCGGCAAATACTCCTCTTACGACTTTAGATAGTCATGTAGTAGTTGGCGGAAGATATTTTGATACACTAATCGGTCAGTATGAGATAGAAAAATTAAGTAACCAACAAGTGAGATTACACTTGTTTAGCCGCTACAGACTTTCTACTAGATTTAATTTCTATGCAGAAGTCTGGAGCGATTTTTTGATGAGAGATATTCAAGAAAATATTTTGAAAGTGATTCGCTTGCGAGCTGAAAATTTAGCTTACAATAGAGCCAAATGAATCGAGGGCATCTCCGCCAATGCTATCAATTGTTGCTGATCCCGGCTTTACTGGAATATTTGAGATAGAATCAAAATCTATAGCAGTGCTAAAGGAAAGACTTTCAATTATTACTTTTTGATTCATAATAAATACCCATGCGAATCCCCATCCGCAGGTAATGGCAAGTAACCCGACTGACTTGAGGAATGTTACAAAGAGTATATCTCCCGATAAATTAGAGTTAGTCTTTCCATTTTGAAAGTAATAATTATTCCAAAAAAAATTGTGAATATTTGCTCTAAACCAAAAACTATAAATTCCACAGGTAACTAAAGATAAAAGAACTCCTTTTATAAACATAAAGAATAATTCTTCAGCTTTTATTCTAAGATCGAAAGCATGGTTACCGTATAACGCATTTCGTGTAATATAAGTTGCAATTGCCGCAATTGCCCAGGGGTAATAAATTCCGAAGGTAATAATGGTTAACCCCAAGGACTTTAAAAATAATATTGTAAATTCTTTTGGTTCTCCAAGGAATTGAAATCTTATTCCATTAAAAGAAGTTCTACTCAATCTAAATCTGAGTGCTCCAATGATTATAAAAGGAAGAACAGAGAAAAAGACTAAGTAAGAAAATAGTCCAAGGATAGTTTGTGCGGCTTGTTCTCCGATCGCTTTTCCTAAAACCCAACCTACGATACCAATAAAAATACCATATACTAATAGTATACCCACTGCTTTTAGAAACCCAATGAATCTTTCTTTTCCTGTAGCATGGTAATCAAAATTATGATTTTGAAATCTTGTGTTATTATAGAGATATTTAGTTATCTCAACTTTTCCCCAAAACCAATAAATTCCTAGTGTTAGAATTGATAGGAAAATATTTTTTATAGCGATGCCGAAAAAATCTCCTCCCTTTGCGGTGAATGTGAAATTGAGTGGTGCTGAGCTTTGTGCTTGTTCAAGGCTGGTATCCGTCATTTAAGGCTCCTGTTGAAAATTAAAGTTATATTGTGTTTATTTCAAATTCAATCCAGTCAAGAAACATTTTTCTTTATTTCGTTGTAATTTTATTTGAATTCGAAATTGTGAGAGTAGGAGTTTGAAATGAAGAAATTTATATTTTCCATTGTTTTACAAGTCTTAGTTGTTTTGTTTGTTTTTCCTTTTATCGATGCGGGATTTAAAGTGACAGGTGATTTTAAGGATGCGTTAATCATTGTTATCGTTTTTATAGCTTTGAATTTTGCTGCTCGTAAGTTAATTCTAATATTCACTTTAGGAATTGGAGCCGTTATTTACTACTTAACGTTAGGCGTTGCAGGTCTTCTTTTGAACGCAGTAATCATTTTGGTTATCAAAGGCTTATTCCCGCAAATGCTAAGTGTTCCAAGTTTTTCCGCTGCCTTCCTTGGAGGACTCTTTCTTGCGATAGCAAATTATTTTGGGGAGAGATAAGGCTAAAATATGTATTATTAATTACTTTACTTCATAGAAAAATGTCAAAGGCTCTGCAATATTGTTTGCTCTGTCTTTGGCAGTAGCGGTAATTGTATGTTTGCCGATATCTTTCATAGAATCCGGATAGAAAATTTCTCTAAGTCCAGTTTCTGGATCTAAATCTAAATAAGCCTCTTTATCATCCACTTTTACAACCAGCGAAGAATCTGGAATTCCTGTTCCATGATCGGAAGCAATTAAATATATTTTGAAATCTTTTCCTTTGAACACATGATTGTTTTTATGGCGGTAGATTCTAAGTGTGGGTTTTGCATAATCAGAAAGTATCGCAAAATTGCCAGTAGCCTTAATTCTAGCACGGAAGAATTTCTCTGTCGTATTAAAATAAACACCTGGAAAATTTTTAACTACTCTTCCGTTATTCGCAAGTTGATAGAGTCCGAATTTTTCTGTATTAATTTCTTTATCCAGTTTGACATATAAATCGTATCCGAGATTAAATTCTTTAATATCAGGCTCGACTGTATATACCTCTGATTCTAGAACCAAATCTTTATCTAAGACTTTTTGGTTTTTACTTTTTTCAATGGAAACGTTTGCTTTAGTAAAAATGGAATATGCGGGGAAAAATGCCTCTCCTTTTTTATCCGGAGTCGAGACTGTGATATAACTATCATGAGAAAGATTAAATTTTTTAATCTCTCCATCTGGATACTCTTTGTTATCCCTTTCGGACTTAATTTTAATTATAGCGGGAAGTTTGGAGATTCCATAGAGTGCAATTGAAATTTCATTCTCCCCTTCTTTAAAATTTTCTGAATGAACAATGCCTGCTCCAACTTGTTGATTCTTAAATCCGAGGAGAGTGTTTCCCTCTTTTGTGTGAGTGAAATACTTGAATGGTTTTCCATTCATTCTGCTTTTGTAATTATCTAGAACAAAACAGGAACGAAAAGTATGAAAGCTTGAAATTTTGCTAAAATTCACTTCTTGTAATTCAGAGCCATTAAGCCCAACGGTTATTTTTTGAAATCCAATTTTATTACTTCTACCCGATGATTCACTTCCATAGACGCTGAGACTAACATCCCCTTTTATTTTTAGAGTTTCACC
>Ga0209174_10000539_pt1 | contig 28228 bp, 25 predicted proteins | sample JI91814BDNA_FD_187505 | JGI IMG/M metagenome (GOLD analysis project Ga0209174, IMG submission 187505) | Wastewater effluent complex algal communities from Wisconsin, to seasonally profile nutrient transformation and Carbon sequestration -... | ecosystem: Engineered > WWTP > Effluent > Algae...
TCAGGGGTCTCATCGTTGAAAGACGGTGATATCCAATGCGGCGTATGGCCGCTCCTCCGGATACGTGCGATAGACGAGGTCATCATACCGACCGCACAAGGAATAGCCCACCTCCAGGTCCACCGGTACCACCACTTGCCGGAATACCGGGCCGGATCCCCATGGTCGTTCATCCTGCACCAGCACGGAACAGCCGCGCAGGTCCATCCCTCGGTCGACCACGAGCACGTAATCGTCCTCCGCGAACGGATAGAGGTGGTCCACTTCACGGCCCGGTCGATGGTTTACACCCGGTGCATCCCACGATCCACGGTCGGTATTGCGGAAGAATGGCTCGTACGGTCGACCGCTGTAGGTGACGGGTACGTTGTTGCTGTCCAGGAGGGTGATGCGTAGCCCGCCGATCACGGTGCTATCGCCAATACCATGAGGGTGCACCACGATGATCGCCGCGCCATCGTAGCCGCAGTGTTGTGCAGCAAGCGCGTAAGGAAGGAGGAATAGGAGGGTGCCGATGCATCGCATGACCACCCGTACACGGCGCAAAGCAAGAGGTTCAAACCAGCCCTAGTCCTTCGCGCTTCTGAGGCGTACCAGGTAACGCCCGCTGTCACTGGTCACCGAGATGATCTCTTCCTCATTGGGCGCGTAGTTCACCCTGCGGAAATACTGGGTGGTGCCCAGCGCATCCGTGGTGAGCCGCTGCCGAGGACCGATCTCTGCATCGCCGCTGAGCACCGCGTAGCACGGTGTTGTCTTGTCACCGTTGGCGTTCTGTTTGTTCCAGTCCTCCATGTTCGCGCAGGCCTTGCCCACGTTGCTCCGCACCTCGTTCGCCAACAGGTGGTCCACACCACCCAATTGGGTGACATGGAAGTTGAACAGGCTTTCCTGGTTCGGGTAGAAGGCATACTGGCGTTGCGCACCGCATCCCCAGGGCTTCTCGAAGCCGGTTTCAAGATCCAACCGCAGTCCCCAGAAACTGTTCTCACCTCCGGATCCGACCTTGGCGAAACTCTCCGAGCCATAGAAGTTCAACTTTCCATCAGGCTGGAAGGAGATGTCCATGATGTTGCAGTTGCTCATCTCGTGCTCACCCGGTTTGTTGTTTTGTCCAGCAGGATAGCTCGCGACGAACAGATGGGTCCTATCAAGGGTCCGTTGAGCGCTCTGCTCGTCGAAGGTCTGTACCACGACCCCCCGCAAGGCGAATCCGCGTACATCCTCATATTGGTTGGGGTCGGCAAGGGGAGCGACATACGTGACCACGCCATGGTGGTCGTAGTAGAAACCATTATCGTCGCGGTAGTCAAGGTCCTTCGGGGGCTCTGGAAGGCACCAACGTGTGCCCGCACCACCACCTGCCGGTATGGTGAACACTGCGTTCTGGCATTCCTCTTTTTTCCCTTTGAAGTGTGACACGCGCAGGTACGCGTTCCCATTGCCATCCGCCGTGAAGTCGCGAAAGATGCAGTGTCCCGTGGTGCCGATGGTGAGGGGGCTGTTCCCACGCACTTTTCCCTCTCCATCCATCGTGATCACCTGCAAGACCGGCTCGAACCAGCCGAAGGTGTTGTCGGGGTGCACGAGGTCCGTGTTCAGGATCAAGGTCATGCCCGACCGGTTGTCGTGGTTCACGATGAAGCGCTGCGTGGTCCGCTTCTTTGCTGCGGGTACTTCGATCAACTCCTGTGCATCGCCCACCATCCTGCCCTGCTGGTCGAGTGCGGCCATGGCCAACACCACGCGCCCATCCTCCCGACTGTGGAAGCTGTAGAACAGTTGAAGCCCACGGTCCCCCACGATCACCTCGTGAACGGAGAAGACCTCCGCATTCACGACCGGCACTTCCAACGGGGTGGAGAACACTTTGGACAGGGTCTCACGCGACCAACCATCGATGAAACCTGTGCGCCCCTTCTTCTCTTCCACCGTGCGCAGGGTATAGAACAGCTCGTCATCGGAACCCAAGCTGCGCCCGAGGTCCTCATCGCGCTCCATACGTGGACCTATGAACACGTCAAGGTCGCTTTGAGCATGGGCCAATTGCCCCATGGTGATGAACAGTAGAACGGTCGCCCCGAAGCGGACGGTCCGGAAGCGAAATGGAATGGTCATATGGTTTCCAGAATGTGGGCGCGAAAATAGTCCATGTAGGAAATGACCCGGTCCCGGTCCGCCTTTGAACGTGTATCCATATCAGGTGTACGGGTGTTCATGAACGCACGGACCTCACCAGGATCTGCACATGGTGCGGCAAACCCAACGGCCTTGTGGAATGCGCCGCAATTGGTTCTTCTGACGAGTAGGACGTGTGCGATAGGTTCTTGGTGCAAGGACTGCTATCCCGTAGTGTGTGACCCCTACACTGCATGCTTGCATAACGGTGTGCGTACCGGGAACCGGCACTTACTGCTTCGCTCATGTCCGTATAGCGAGTGCCGATCCCGGGTCCAACCTGGGTGGCGTGCGGTACACAACTCTGCGGCATCGATCCGATCCCCAGTACGCACCTTTACTTCGCCGTGTGCGAGCGACGCGAACCTTGAACCCCATGCACCACTTGTTATTACTACCCTTGCTCACGTGTGCACCGGTTGAGCCTTCACAACAGGACTCCTGTGCACAGGTACCTGTTGCGTTCCGTGAGCACATCCGGCAGGTGACCTCAGATACCACCGGACGCTTCTTCCACGACTATCCCACACCCTTGCCACTCACCTGCGAGCTGCTGGACCTGCTTTACGGCGAACAGCGTGACGATAGCGTCAGTTATCACATCGAGCATGTCCATCAGCGATACGGCGACGCGCGTGCAGGCGCTGCGTTCAGTTACATCGCGCGACACAACCACTTCCACTTGGCCATGGTGCTTGCCACCCATTGGAACCCGGACACCCGCATCGAAGCGATAAGAGCGATGTATGAATACCGCCGCATCCGGCCGATGGTATGCGCCACCAAGGAGCACTATGCGCAGTTGGAACTGCAGGATCGAGCCGCCGTGCGCTATTTCATCCGCGTACTTGAGAAAACGCCACGCTTATTGGTTGGTGGAGAGAACGTCGTCATCCACGGTGTGTACCTGGGTGAAGTGGTGCGCGTCCTGGACCTTTTCACCGGCCAAACACACGATACCACGGGCGATATGCGAATGACCTTCGATATGCCAGAAGGGCGTATGCAACAGGCTTTGGAAGATTGGCGCCACTGGCTCGAACAATGAGGTCGCTTCTGCTCTTCCTCTTCTTGGTACCGCTGGTGGCTCCAGCGCAGGATGCACAGCGCTTCCAACGCGCCCTCTCATCCGGCAACGAGCGCGCCATGGACCGCTGGATGAAAAGCGAGATCCACCGGGTACGCAAGGGACACCAAGTGACCACGCCGTCCAGCAGCTACTCGGTGCACGATCCATCGCATGACAGCCTGGTCGCCTTCCTCCGCCGCCAACCCGGTGTGGAGGATGCCGCTTGGGACAAGTGTTTGAACAAGATCGCCATCTGGCCGGGCCATAGCACCATCGGTATGCGCTGGCGCAATGGTGCTGTGGCACATGAGCGTTGCTGGATCGTGCAGGAAGGCATGCCGGGAACCATCAACCTGTTCGGTTGGCGTCCCAAAGTGCGCAAGAACCGCGAATACCTGAAGTACCTCCGCGCTGTTGACCGTCCGGGATCTGTGGAGCAACAGCGGCAGTATTGCGCGGAGTGGGCCAGGTAGTGGACCTCCTTGATCCTTTCATTCGTCGCGTCGATCCTTCACGCAACGCCTCTTCGCGTCCCAGGCATCGTTGGTTCCATCATCATCGCCGTGCGCGCCCTCTACGACATCGATCAAACGATCTCCGCTCCTAGGGGGGCGCGTCCTGGTGGCGTCCAAACTGATGGCGGGGTGCCAAGAACACCGTTTTCTTCCACTGTCCGCTTGGCATGGGATCGAACCGTTCGAAAGCACAGGGATCGACGATTGGGGAAGAAGCTGTGGTCCCGAAGACCAAGGCAACGGTCATTGCGACGATGGACACGGAGCATGCGGTGATCGGCGATGCCTACGACCCATCTGTGATATGATCGGTCCGTAATGGATCAGGCCAAGTAGGGTAACGAACATTGATCGGCCGAACAAGAGGGTCGTTATCCATATGCTCCTCGGACAACCCGAACGCAACGGGTTGCGTCAACTTGGCATGTGCGGTTACTATACGAATTCCCTCCTTTCGATAGCGCTGGTGATGACCGCTCTTCCGGTGGTTGGCCAACGCGTACCCGGTTGTTCATCGCAAGGCTTGACCGATGGTCCGAGTATGCAGCGTGCCCTCCAAGCCGATGACCGGCGCGACCTGGTCCGCTACATGCGGGTGAAGGTGGTGATCGCAGCCCAGGACGATGGTGAGGGAGGGCTGGAGTTGGCCGCCACCCCCGGACGTGTCCAGCGTGATCTGGATTTCGCGAACGAGGTCTTCGATCGCTGTGGGACGGGCATCCAGTTCCACCTGTGCGCACCGCCCTCCGTGGTTGTCGATCCATTGCTTTGGAACACCAGCACCGGCGATGGTGCACCGATGATCGCGAACCGCGAAGCAGGGCTGATAACCATCTTCTACGTCAATTTCATGTCGCTTGGGCTGGAAGGTGGTTATGCCAACGACTTCGTTCTCGTGGCTGCCAATGCGCGCATCCACGTGTTGGCGCATGAGTTCGGTCATCAATTCGGCTTGTCGCACACCGACAACCTGTTCAACCCCGAACTGGTGGACGGCAGCAATTGTACCACGGCCGGTGATCAGTTGTGCGATACCCAGGCCGACCCCGGCTTGATCGGTGCTGCCGATGTCGATCCGTCCTCATGCACCTACATCGGCAATGCGACGGATGCGAACGGCGATGTCTACGATCCGCCGCTGACCAACATCATGAGCAACTCCATCTGCCTGCAGGATAGCATCACCCCGCAGCAAGGGCAGTTGATGCGCTACATCGCCGACAACTACTGGTTGTCCCTGCGACGTACGACGGTGCCCATCACCATCGATCCGTTCCCCACCTTGCTCTGCGCCAATGCTGCACCGCTGCCGCTCACGGCATCGCCGGGCCCTGGTGTTTTCATGGGTCCACTGGTGGTGGGCAATGAGCTGGTCAATGCCCCGAACCCTGCCGGTGGTTACCACGTGAGCTACACACCGGACACACCTCCTATCGGGCCGCGGGAGCAGGTCGACCAGCTATGCATCGCGGGCAACCCACTTCCGACGGCGCATACGGCATACCCGACGGACAGTGTGCGCCAGACCTTGCGCGCCGATGAGGATGCCGAGCTACGCGCGATAGAGGTGAACCTGCGGGCCACTGCGGCCATCACCTATCGGCTGCGTTTCTACGCTGGGGTCGATGCGGATACCACCTTATGGTTCGACGGTACGGTGAACCACACCGGTACCGACACGGCCTGGATCCGCTTCGACCTACCACCGGGGATCATGCAGGCCAGCGGGGACCGGTTCACCATCATCCTGACTGGAGACGCGCCCTTCGCCGTGATGACCCCGGGCAGTGTCTACAACGAAGGCACGAGCAACCTGGGTGTTTATGATGTGGAATTCAGGACCTGGGTGCTGGGCGAGGCTCCATGCCAGACGGTGACACGTCTCTACGACCTGTATCAGGTGCCGGACCGCCCCGTGCTGAACCTGCCCGATGCGGCCTGCATGGATGATGCAGCCGCGATCCCATTCCTAGTGGACGGGCGGTCCGTCACGAGCAGCCAGTTCCTTCTGGATGGCGACGCAGCCACCGGCCTGGTGCCCGCAGCGCTGGCCGTCGGCGATCACCTGGTCCAACACATCTACACCATCAATAGCTGCACCGATACACTGGAACAGTCCTTCACGCTGAGCGCGCCGGTTGTGTTCAACTATGCGGAAATTCCTTCCGTGGTCTGCACCACGGATGAAGCGCTGCTCCTGCAGGCCTCTCCTCCGCTCGGTGCCTTCACGATAGACGGACTACCCACCGCACTGCTCGATCCACAAGTACTAGCACCGGGTACACATGTGATCGGCCATCTCTTTGACGGGGCCTTGGACACGATCACGTTCGCGGATCAATCCTGCCTCCCGGAGACCTTTGGGATCAATGGCTTTCTGGCGCCCGACTCCGTGGTTTGGCAAAGCTTCGTGGCCCAGCAGACCGGCGATCTGGAAGGCATCGCCATGACCGTTGAACTCTATGGACTGGAGCGCACGTTGGTGTTCCAACTTCGCGAAGGGGAGGGCCCGGACGGTGCGCTGCTCTGGCAGGATACCATCGCCACGGATGTGTTCCCCGCGCTCTTCGCCACCGGCACGGGCCTCATCATGGAAGCCGGCACCACCTACACGTTCGCGCTGATCCCCCAGGCGGGTGGATCGGACATCCTGTATCCAACCATCCAGTACATGTGGACCGATGTGTATACCGCAGGCATGGGCCAGGTCACGGGTGTATCCACGCCACACGACATCATCTTCCGGGAGTTCATCACACAGCGCTTCGCGTGCCCCGTGATCAACGAATTGCCGCTGGAAGTGGAGGTCTGTTCCGGTATTCCCGAGGACGGGCTTACGGAAGTGGTGCTGGGCCCGAACCCGTTCACGGATCTGCTGACGCTGCGCACGGGGGACTCGGGTATCCACTATGTGCTACAGGCCTATGATGGTCGCTTGGTAGCCCAAGGCTCGGCCGCGGCTCACAGCGTGGACCCGCTCACCTTGCCCGATCTGGCAGCGGGTAGTTATGTACTGCACCTGTGGACAGCGGACGGCCGCGTGGCGCAACGGCAGGTGGTGCGGGTGCGGTAGGGGACCTCCTTGATCCTTTCATCCGTCGCGTCGATCCTTCACGCAACGCCTCTCCTCATCCCAGGCATCGTTGGTTCCATGTTCATCGCGTTGCGCACCCACAATGAGATCGTTCACGCCATCGCCGCTCGAAGGGGGGGCGCGTCATGGTGGCGTCCACACCCATGGCTCGGTGCCAAGAACACCGTTTTCTTCCACTGTCCGCTTGGTATGGGATCGAACCGTTCGAAAGCACAGGGATCGACGATAGGGGAAGAAGCTGTGGTCCCGAAAACCTGGGCAACGGTCATTGCGAGGATGCACACGGAGCACGCAGTGATGGGCGATGCCTGTGATCCATCTGTGTACGATCGGTCAGGAATGGATCAGGCCAAGTAGGATAACGAACCGTGATCGACCGAACAAGAGGGTCGTTATCCATGTACACATCGGGACAACCCGATCGCAACGGGTTGCATCAACTTGGCATGTGCGGTTATTTCACGAATTCCCTCCTTTCGATAGCGCTGGTGATGACCGCTCTTCCTGTGGTTGACCAACGCGCAACCGGTTGTTCATCGCAAGGCTTGACCATTGGTCCGATTGTGCAGCGTGCCCTCCAAGCCGATGACCGGCGTGAGCTGGTGCGAGAAGCTGGCGGTCGCAACTGAGGAGCTATGAACTCTTGGAACGTGGTCGCATCGCATCAACGGACGGGTCGAAGCGCTCCTTGCGAAGGTTCACAACCAGCTCCAAAGTTTTAATTCTTGATGAACCTGTGCGACCGAGGATCACTGGAGGATCGAATAACATAGAGCCCAGGTCGGAGCCTTGATATATCCAGTTGTGCGGTCGCTTGGTCGATCGAACCCTTCATGACGAGCGTACCACTCGTGCTATGCACCTCATACTCGCCGATCGGCACGTGATCATCCGATCGCACCGTCAGCGTGGAACTGGCCGGATTCGGGTAGACGATACAGGCATTTGTTCTACCGGGCCGCTCAGCAGTGTTCAAGACGATCGTCGAGTTCACGATCTTCCATGCACTGTTCGACGAGATGCCGCACATATACCACAAAGCATCATCGAATACGGTAGTGGATTGTGCATGCCGACTCCCGGCAGGCCAATTGCCGGTGGTGCTTTTCAGCTCGTACCAGGTGATGCCATCCTCGGAGTACCAGACGTCATTCATTTCAATGGCCGTGGCCATGCCGCCCATCACCCAGAGTTTCTGGTCGAACCAAGCAGTGGTATGCCAATACCGGCCCGCCCATGGTGCGGATGCGTTGACAAGGTCCCAGGTCATACCATCACTGGTGCGCCATACCTCATTGAACGACCTCCTATCGCCCTCGTTGGATCCGCCGAGCATCCAGATCCGGCCCAGGTCATCCGCGCACGAGTTCACCTGCATTCCGCGACCGCTCCAAGGCGCATCTGGAAGCTGGGTCCAAGTGCTGCCATCCGGACTGCGCCACACCTCGTTCGATCCCGCTCCTCCGCATTGCTCGCCGCCAAAGAGATAGAGCTCATTATTGGCATGCGCGTAGTTGGGATTGTTGCGCTGCGAATAGCCTGGTATGGTGTCTTCCAACAAGGTCCAATCGGTCCCGTTCGCACTACGCCATACATCGGTAAGACAGCCTGACTGCGGATCGCCACCGATCACATACAGGTAGGTGCCATCGGAGTACCACGCGGAACAATGGCGGGCAGGCCACGGAGCAGTGGTCTCGAAGTTCCATGTGGCGCCGTCCACCGAGCTCCATACCTCACTATGGGTATGGTTGGGTGCATGGAATGGAGGGTCCCATCCACCGAGCAGCCAAAGTTTGTTCAGGTGGGAGAGAAGTCCGGCACCATCACGTGCAGTGAAGGGAAGGCTGTCCTGCACGCTCACCCAATCATACGTGCTGACGCGAAAGGCGCCCGCATCTTGCCGGATGGATGGATCTGCCCTGTCAGAAACACGGAATGCGATGGTCGTACCGATCGGGTAGGGTGCCAGGTCGAAGTAGAAGGCGTTCTCGTAGGCCATGTGCGAATGGTCGGCGTAGGGCTGCCAACTCCCACCATCGACACTGTATTCCACGTTGATCGAATCACTGATCACCGCATCGTTGTACTCCCAGTACACGAGCGGAATGGAGTTCTGCACATAGGCGTCCGTGGGCCGTGGTGCGATGAACTGGAACGGTCGGCCCTCGAACCAGAGTTGGTCGATCTCCTGTTGGTTCAAGCCTCTGGCATGAAGCCTCAAGTCATCGATGGCCCCCGCAAATCGGTGCGGCAAAGCGCTGAATAAAAGGTCCACCGCGTCGCCGAGAATTCCCCCGTAGGCGTTGTCGATGCTCAATGTGTGCAATTGGTGGTCGCGATAGATACGCAGCGTATCTGCGACCCTGGTGAGGACGAAATGGCACCATTCTCCCTTTGTGCGAAGGCCAGGTGCGCCTTCAGCGATCGCGTTCCCGTTCCTCCCGGTTCCGTTCCAGTGAACGAAGGTCTCATACCACGACTGTTTCAGATAGGTCAGGTAGTACAGGTCATTGCTGTTGAGCTGAACCTCGAAGTTACCGGTCGTGTCGTCCGGGGTTTGCTTGGATGAGAACAGGTTCATCACCGTCGATGAATTCGTCCTATACCACAGCGAGATCGTGTAGTCGCCTTGGATCGGCATGAATTCGGGGACGGGGATGGTCAGGGAATCGTTCACACCATCGAACAGGAATGCACTGTTCGCTTGTCCGAACCGGTCCGTGGTGAACACACCGGAAGCGGAAACGATGTGGTTGGAATTCCCGGATAGGTCCAGGAGGTCGCCGTTGAACGCATAGTGTCCCATGAGGCTGTCCCCCGGGATCTGCGCAAGGCACCAGTTGCTGATGAGCAGCAACAACATGGAGGAATGTCTTTTCATGGTTCCCATGCGCACATACACCTCTGTCCGCACTGATCAAGCAGAAGCGGTCAAAGGCATTTGTTCTATCAAACTTAGCGCTTCCCTTGTGTCCGGTGGGGATGTGCATCCCTATTGCGTTGATCGAATACATCTGTTGGAACATGACGTGCAGTATGACAGTCCACTACCACGGCCCTTCGCGTGGCACATGCCGGAAGCTGGCGTTCTCTTCTGCTGGATCCAGCCGGAACAGCCCGCCGCTGAAGCCGCACCAGAGGATGCCCTTCGCATCCTCCGCCATGCCTTGCAGCCCGAAGATGGCGTTCAGGTCGGGGCGGTCCGTGGTATTGAACAAGGTGAACGACTTCCCATCATAGCGGTATGCCCCTACGCCGGTGGCACCGACCCACAGCCTGCCTGCGCGGTCCTTGAAGAGCGTGTAGAGGTCGTTGTGGTGAAGGCCGTTCACATCGTTGAAGGTGGTGAAGCGGGAACCGTCCCACATGCACAGGCCGCCATCATTGGTCATATCGGGTTGGTAGGCCTGCATGCAGATGAACCAGATGTTGCCGGCATCATCCTCCTTGATGTCGTTGACCGTGTTGCTGCAGAGACCGTCGTTCTTGGTGAACTGCGTGAAGTTCTTCCCGTCGTATCGAAAAGTGCCGGCCCCAGCGGTACGGAACCAGTAGTTGCCCTTGCTGTCCTGCAACCGCATGGAAGCCCGACCTGGGGCGATGGCGTATTGCGTGATCGCCGAGCGGTCCATCGGCACCACGAACGGGAGCATCGTTCGCCCGTCATATCGGAACACACTGTCCCGTGCACTGCTCCAGATGTTGTCTTCGCGATCCGTGCTCACGCTGCTCACACTTTCCCACAGCTGGGTGAAATGTTCGCCATCATAGCGCACTACCCCGGTGCCATCGTGTCCGGCGAACCACAAATTGCCATCCTTGTCCTCGGCAATGCTGGTCACCACATTGCCCCCTTTGCCATCGGCAGGGCTCAGGAAGGTGAGTGCCTTTCCATCGTAGCGCGCCACACCATGTTCGATCGTCCCGAACCACAGCGCGCCCTTACTATCGAGGAAGCACTCCACCACGTAATCGGCGATGGGTGTGTTCGGGACCGTGGTGGTAACGTGTTGTGGCTGGCTGGTGCAGGCTGTTGCTGCCAGCAGTAGGACGAGGGACAGGGTGGGTGTTCTCTTCTTCAACATGGTCAAAGTAGCGGTGGTCATGCAATAAGCCGTTGGTATTGGCTTATTTTAGGAGAAGCTTGGGGCCTATCGGTCTCCACCTTCAGGTGTTTGATATTTACGTTCAGCATCGTGGTGCTTTCCTTGCCTTATCCAAGGTCCGGACACGTTCACCACGGATAGGAACCGAAGCCGAGCACCGCTGCAGACATCCGGCGCGTAGTGCTCACCTCAGGAAGCTTCACCTCAGCCCCTTCCGCATGATCTTCAACGCCCAGTCGTAGTGGCTGCTTGTAGCGGAGACCAGGTAGGCAACCAACGATGTGCTTCCGGTCCACCGGTAACGTTTCTTGGTGAAGAGTTCCGCATCCGTATGGCGTTCGATCAATGACATCACTTCGGCGTGGGACCGTTCGAACAAGGCGTGTGCCTTGTTCAGCGGGACATCACTGTAGGTGGCATGTATCCAGCGGTTCAGCTCCGGTGTGGTGGCCCAGGTGTAACCGTGCGCCGGCATCTCCGGCTTGTCAACCCGCATGCCCACCCTGTACCAGTCCAACAGTAAGGTGTGCCAATGGTGCAGATGCCCCAGTACATCGCGGATGTTGCGGTTCATGGTGCCGGGCTTGAAGGCACGCATGCGATCGGCACGGGAGAGGCCCTCGATGAACGCGTTCAATGCGTCATGCTTCATGCGGCTTTGGACCAACAGGTCCTGCTTGGTGGTGGGGCGTGGCATAGCGCTGCTTTCCACCGAAAGATGCGCACACCGATCCGAACAGGGGTGATGATGGTCATACCTCACTTTCTCACCTTTGCCCCATGCGCACCATCCCGTTCCGCACGGCCGCATACATCCTGCTGGCCCTCTTCACTGCCGCGATCATCTTCCAACTCGTGGTCCTCGTTGGCTTCATCCCGACGGAGATGGTGTGGGGAGGACGCTTACGGACCGGTGAGGAACGAACGGTGGGCGCGTTGGTGAGCATCACCTTTCTGCTGCTCTTCACCGCATTGGTCATTCTGCGAATGCGCCGTCCATCGTTCATGTTGGGTAAGTGGGGCATGTGGACCGTATGTGCGCTCTTCGCGCTCAATACGGTGGGCAACCTCTTCGCATTGGACCTACGCGAAACGCTCATCTTCACCCCGATCACCTTGGTGAGCGCGGTGTTGGCGGCGCGTGTGGCGTTGGGGGAATGATCCGTAACGTTGGGACCCGATGCCACCCACTCTTACCATCACCGAGAACGGCCGCGACGGCCATGTGGAGTACGCCGAGGGGTTGTTGCACACCATCCAAGGCTACTGGGAGTTCGGCGGCAACGACGTCGTTACCATCGTCAGCATGGGCACGCGCGATGAATGGCAACGCCACCAGCCTTGGGCCCTGGAACGCCGCGCGACCATCCTACGCTTCGTTGCCCAAGAGGTCATCCGACAACGCGCACCGACCTGCACGGCGGACATCGACGAGGAGGAGGGTGTCATTCTGTTGCGTTCATCCGGGGCAGCTGCCGCACGCCCTCAAGTGGGTGAGGGGGCCCCATCCACCAAGGCGGTGGAATTCGTTGGTCGGCACAAGAGCTACAAGACCATGCTGGGGACCGCTGTGTTGGCCATAGCGCTCATCGGTGGCGCCATCTGGTGGTTGGGCAGGAAGGTGCTGAGTGTGGCGCCCGCCAATGGTGTGCCCCTGAACGAGTCCGTGCGCTATGGAGGTCCGGATCCAGCGCACCCGAGCGGTATCGCCAACTTGATCCAATACACCGATCCCCACATCCCCGAGATCAGTGGTCGCGGTGGCAACACCACTACCAGCATCAGCGTCCTCCTGATCCCGTCTGATGGCGCAGAACCCGACGTAGTGCCCTTGGTGGAGGAGGTTGCTGGTCAAAGCCATGCCCTCGCCCGCATCATCGGCAGTGATGGCCATACACTCTGGTGCGATGCCACGGGACTCTTCGGCGTGCGCCTCAATGATCACAGCATCTTCAAGGCGGAGGATCTCCAGGAAGCGAACCCGACCCTCGACGCACGATGGTGGAGCGACCCGCGTGGCATGGACATCATTGACGGGCGCTTGCACGTCACCAACGACGACCGAAGTGCCGGTTTGGACGTGGATCCGATCACGTTGAAGGCCCTGCCAGGATCGCCGCGTATCGGCACCGATCGGTTCAACAAGCCGGAGATCACCGATCACTTTGCGGCTGGCTTCATTGCATCACCCGGCACCTGGATCGGTGTGCATGCGGTCGAGGAACTGGAAGGGGAGTTCCAGGAGGGCAAGTGGGTGCGTGCCATCGAACGTGCCGAGGATGCGAAACGATCACGACGCTTGTTTTCAGGCATCCTTGAGCCTTCGGACGATGGCACACACCACCGCATCCGTTCCATGCGACCGATCAACGACATCGATCACCTCAACGCGGCTTTCCTGCGCCTGCACGACAAGTCCGAACCACTACGTGTGCCAGCACCCGAGAGCGTATTGATGGTACACACCAGCGATCCCGGCCTCGGTGGAACACTGGTCGTTTCGCGCGTGGACCTCGAAGGCCGTATCCTTTGGAGCTCCGACACCGGCCTCGACCGCTTCCTCCTACAACAGATCCTCCCCGCCACCGATGCCTTCGCTTTCGTGGGCAACCCACCCGCGGTGGAGGGCAAGTTGAGCGAGCCCATGGTGGTGTTGGTGGACAATGTCACCGGCAAGCTGACGCGCCATTCGTTGTGGCGGTAGACCGAAGTTGTGTTGTAGGACCAGCGTATCACGTGCGATCGGTTACCTTCGAGGAAACAAGGACCCGATGCTGCGTTCGCTCTTTCCGATCGTATTCTTCAGTGTTTCGTTCATGGCCCGGTCACAGTCCACCTGCGACAGTGTGAACACCATCCTGGGCGATTTCTTCCAGCATCAAGGGGTGATGTTCAGTGTGGTGGCGAGCGCGCCGATCACATTGGACCATCTTTCTGCCAACCTGTATCCGGGTACCAGTGACTACAGCTTGCATATGCGAACGGGAGGATATGCAGGGCATACCATGGACGCCAATGAGTGGACCGCCTTGGATACGGTCACTGTCGCATCCGCCAATACGACCCTCCTAACGGCCAATACGGTGGTCGTCCCTATTCCGCTTGCCATCGCGATGGATGCGGGTGACACGGTCTCCTTCTTCCTCGCCGACCAGAGCGCCAACAGGATCTACTCCTTCGGCAGCGGCGCCACGGCCGGCCAATTACTCGCGAACGACGACAACCTGGGCATATCCGTGGCCTATGCGATGACACGGGATTACGGAACCCCGCTGGGTACCTATGAATGGAGCGGTAGGGTGGTTTACTGCGCAGCCGAAGGACAAGGCGTACCATCCCTGGCCGATGCGGGTGTCGTGGTCAGCGTATCGTCCGATGCGGTTACCCTCAATGTTATGAGCAACGCACTGACTGCCACGTCGAGCGTGGTCGAACTCCGCGACCTCGGTGGGCGGCTGGTGAGCAGCGCCCTGTTGGCAGTGCCAGTGACGCACTTGGACATACGCGGCCTTGCCGGAGCACCCTACGTGCTGTCAGTGCGGGGACTTCCGGACCAGCGGTTCGCTCAGTTGGTGCTGGTGCCGTGATCGGATCCGACCCGATGGTCGGATCCTGAAGTCCCAGCAAAGGCACGCCGCGATCGGTGAGGAGCTACTTGCCGGCCACGACGCGATAGCGCAGTTGCACCGCGCTCCAGACACTGTTCGCACCGGAGGTGGTGGCATCGCGTAGGGGTGCGGGCGTGCTCCAGGTGGCGTTGGCCACAGGCTCCGGAGGTAGCGGCAGGTCGAAGGCCAGCCATTGTTCCGTGTCAAGGTGGAAGCTGAGGATGCGCGTGGCGGAGCGACTGAAGAGTGTGACCGTTGCCGGAACGATCAGCACATCACTTTCCTCGCGGTAGGTTGCCGTATCCAGATCGACCGGGCGGTTGTCGTTGTCCCCTGCATAGAGGCTCATACGTAGAACATTGGGCCGGCGAGCATCCGGTGGTAGCTCGGCGCGCGGCACCAGCACCTCCACTTCCACCGCCAAGGAGGTGCCCAATGCCTCGGGTGCTCGGGGGATGCTCAACAGGCTCAGGCCCGCGATGCCCAGCACCGCTCCCACGCTCATGCCCAGTGATACGCCCAGTGCCCTTCCGAACTGCACCCATTCCACCGCGCCCGTCAGTTTGGTGCCCAAGAGTCCCAGCAATAGACCTCCGACCAGTGCCAAGGGCGCCAGAAAGAAGACGATGCCCATGGCGCGCGCACCTTCCCGGTCACTTACGCCGTGCATGCGGGTCACATGGTCCGCTACCGGGATGGTCACGAGTGCGGTGATGATGCCTGTGAGCAAGGCGACAACGATGGCGATCTTCCAGGACATGGTGCTGTGGGGTATGGAAACGGAGCGCGATGTTGCGTGTGATCGAGTCTTGCTCCGCAAAGATCCTCATTCCCCAGCGACCCCTTCACCATGCAGCCAAGCACCGTCACCATCACCCAGGAAGGCCGATCCGGTACGGTCATCCATATGGAAGGTGAGCAGCGCATCAGTGGTTGGTGGGAGTTCGCCGGGGGCGATGCCCTCGCCATCGTGAGCATGGGCAGCGCTTCTGAATGGGAGCGAGCGTACCCATGGGCGGTGGACCGCCGGACCATCATCTTGCGCTTCGTGGCCAATGCGGTGCTCCGACAGAAGGTATCGGGCTGTAGCGCTGGGATCGAGGAAGTGGGTGGGTGGATCACCCTGTGGCGCTGAGCTTCGCGTCCCCGGCGAGCGATCATCCTTCACCATCCTGTATGGATCGGGCAACCTACCGCTCCGATCCACCGTCACTGCGTTCCTTTGGCACCGCATCCATGAACGCGCTCCGCAACGCATACCGCTTCTACGTCGGCTCCTTCGCCGGCTTCAGCCGCGCGATCTGGTTGCTCACGCTCGCCTCCTTCGTGAACCGTGCCGGCACCATGGTCGTGCCCTTCCTTTCGCTCTACCTCACCAAGGACATGGGCTTGTCGCTGGAGGAGGTGGGCTGGATCATGACCAGCTTCGGCGCCGGTTCCGTAGCGGGGTCCTGGCTCGGTGGCAAGCTCGCGGACCGCATCGGCACGCACACCGTCATGGTCGGCGCGCTCGTCACTTCGGGCCTCGCCTTCATCGCGCTGCAGTACGTGAAGGGATTCCTGCCCTTCTGCGTCGGTGTTTTCGTGCTCATGGTGCTCAGCGATGCGTTCCGTCCGGCCATGTTCGTGGCCATTCGCGGCTATGCGCCGCCGGACCAGCGCACGCGTGCCGTCACGCTCATCCGCCTCGCGATCAACCTGGGCTTCAGCCTCGGCCCGGCCTTGGGGGGCTTCATCATCGCGCACGGTGGCTTCAGCGGCTTGTTCTGGGTGGACGCGCTCACCTGCCTCGCCGGTGCGGCCATCCTTTGGCTCGGGCTACCACGCTTGCCGCGCGCTGCGGCCACCACCGCGGCCGAACGAGCCGCCGCCGCATCGCCTTACCGCGACCGGCCCTACCTCTTCTTCCTGCTCATCGTCACCCTCATCGGTATCCCCTTCCTGCAGTACTTCAGCACCGTACCGCTGTTCTACAATCAGGTGCATGGGCTCAGTGAGGAGTACATCGGCCTCATCCTCGGCAGCAATGGCCTGCTCATCTTCCTGGTGGAGATGCAATTGGTGCGGTACATGGAATCGCGCGGCATCGGCCTCCACCTCATTCTACGCGGGAGTGTGCTGCTCTTCGCGGCCAGCTTCGTCGTGCTCAACCTGATGCCCCACGTTGCCTTCCTGTGGTTGGGGATGCTCTTCATGACGGTGGGGGAGATGCTCTGTTTCCCTTTCACCAACCGCATGGCCAACGAACGTGCGGACCGCGGCAGCCCCGGTGCCTACATGGGCCTCTATACCGTGTCCTGGAGCGTGTCCCACATCATCGGCCACAGCCTTGGCCTCCACCTCATCGCGTGGACCGACTTCACCAGCACGTGGTGGATCTTCACCGGGGTGTTGCTCCTGTGCCTGGTGATGTTGTTCGCGTTGCAGCGGATGATGAAGCGGGAAGCGGCTTAACGGTTTGAGCCGATGGGATCACCTGCGTGGCCTCACGTGTGGCTCGGGTTCCTTCAAGCCTATTGTCAAGTCGGGCTGACTTCGACGACGAGCAGTATGTTGACGACCACGTGCAGTGTTCATGGCTCGGCGTTTCCATGAAGCATGCGCGCTTCTTCCTCGCGTTGAAGCCGGGTTTGGCTGCCTCCGCGCAGCTCCCCAACGGCAGCACCGCGCCCGACTTCACCCTCACCGACTACCACGGCGTCACCCGCCAAGCCATGCCGCTCCGATCAAAGCTTGATGATCCGCGTATGGCCAACAATAGCGCCCGCGAACGTCACCCGCAGGAAATAGGGTCCCTTCGGAAGCGCGGATAGGTCCATGTTCGGCAGCGACAAGGTGCCCAGCACCTGCTTCCCGCTCAGGTCGAACAGGTCCAACCGCTCCACGGCCAGTGCACTGCGCACCGTGATGTGGTCGCTTGCCGGGTTCGGATGGACAGCAATTTCCATGGCGCTCAGTGATGGCACATTCGTCCCGATGACGGCACCCTCGTACATGCGGGCCTTCCCTTGCTGCGTGGCGAAGGGGTTGACCGGTCCGGAGCCCTGGCTGGAACCGATCCCCAGCACCACCCCATCATCGCTCAAGCCTACACTGTGGCCGCAGAACACGTTCACGCCATCGCCCAGGATGGGATCTCCGTTCTGCGCCCATGTTGTGCCGTTCCAGTCGAACACGCGTACTTGGCCACCACCGGTGAACGCGAGGGTGCTTGCGCGGTAACCCACGGCCACACGATCGCCATCGCCGGAGAGGCTGACGGCATAACCGCACTGATCGAAGATGTTGCTGCCTTCGATAGCGGTGCCACGCTGCACCCATTGGCTTCCGTCCCAATCATAGATGGCGGTCTGCCCGATCTCGTAGGTGGTGTTGTTCGGGTTGTCGTCCCACCCTTTGATGCCCACCGCGATGGTGTTACCGTCGTTGTTGATGCTCACATCGAAGCCGAATTCATCGTAGTTGTTCACGCCCTCCAAGGTCTGACCGCGCTGTGTCCACGTGTTGCCTGTGCGTTGGTACACATAGACCGCGCCCCGGTTGGTGTTGGCCTTGTAGGCACCGATCACCAGGTTGTTACCGGTCTCATCCAGGTCCAACGAACCACCGGCGTAAGTGCCGGGCAAGAGGATGGGCACCCCCGTGATCATGGGCATACCACTGCCGGCGGAGATGTCAGCGATCCAGACCTTCCTCGCCAAAGGCGCACCCATGGCCAGGATGTGTCCGTTACCGCTCAAGCTCACCGCGTGTCCTGCGCGTTGCGGGTCCTCGCTGGTGTAGATGTTGAAGCCATTGCCGCGCTGCACCCAGTTGTTCTGGCCGTTGCGATCGAAGACGCGTGTCTTGTCCCTGTTCGGGGAACCCACGGCCACGGTATTCCCGTTGGTGGTCACGGCCACGCTGTAGCCGGCCTCCTCGTCCTGGTTGGTACCGTCGATGTCAGCACCCACCTGCCCCCAGCTCCAAGAGTTGAATTGGGCGTTGTAGGTATTCTTGTACACCCGCGCATGGCCGGCGGGTTGGCCACCCACGGCGGCCCCGTCGTTGTCGATGGCGCCAATGATCACCGTGTATCCATCGCCCGAAAGGTCAAGGGACCATCCGAACAGGTCATTGCTGTTCTGGCCCACCAGCTCTTGCTGGAAGTCGAAGGTCACCTGCGCAGTGGCCGACAGCGTGCAGCCGAGCAGTGCTAGCGCGGCCAGTGATCGAGTGCTTATGCACAGACGTGATCGGTCAAGGGAGGAGTGGGTCATCGGTATCGGGAGAATGGTGGGTGATGTAGGCAGCATGCCCCTTTCAGTTGGGGTGATGGGTATCATCGAGGAATGTGTTCATATCCTGGATGCTACACATACGTGATACGAACGTGGCCGAAAGTAGAAGTATGGTTCGTGAACGTGAGGGTTATCGATCCTGCGAGCGCTCTCATCGCGTAGGCGTTGGTCCCTCATCCGTATCGCATCGGAACGTGTATGCTCGTGCGCCACGGCGACCGTATCATGTGATCCTGCACCTCGAACATACAATGGAATACGCCCACGGAGCGCGGCGTGCACAGCTCAGCGCGGTGTTCCCGTTCCTGAACCTTGGTGATGGGATCATGGCATCCGTTGGTCGCTCATGCAGGCGCGGTGCCGGTCCCAGGTGTCGGCGGTAGCGTTTCTCCGATGCGCAGGCTGTACCAGTTGCACACCTTCCCCTCGAAGGTGAACGACTCACCTTGATGCATGCCGATCTTCCGGAGGATGTGGTTGGAGGCGTGGTGCTGTGCTTCGGCGGCGGCACAGATCTCCGGGTAGTTCAACACGTCGAAGCCATGTCGCAGACAGGCCATGGCCGACTCGGTCGCATAGCCCTGGCCCCAGTACTTCCGGAGCAGTCGGTAGCCGATGTCATAGTACTGGAACGGGCGAATGCGCTTCTCCTGTTTCAGGCCGGTCCAACCGACGAACTCACCGGTGGCGCGCACTTCCATGGCCCAACGTCCAATACCGTTCTCTGCGTATTGCTTGCGGATCTCAGCGATCACCCGCTCCGCCTCCGATCGTTCCTTCATCACCGGGGTACCGATGAACCGCAACACTTCCGGGTCGGAGTCCAGTGCGAAGATGCCGTCCACATCGGTCTCTTCGAGGTCCCGGAGGATGAGGCGTGAGGTGGTGATGTGGATCATGGATGCAAAGATGCAGGGATGGGCACCGCGCCGCTGCGCGTGTGCCCCAGGCGAGTGGCACGCCTCTATGAAGTCATCGCTCCCCGACGGGTCCAGCAACACGGTCTCTGGCACCTTCGGTCCGACCAACGTGGGGCTTGAAAAGGGGAGCGTAGGGAGCAGCACGTCAACGATCTTGGAGTGCTACCGTGTGATGGATCCCACACCCGTATCCAGTGTGCCACCATGGCTTTCAGCACTTCCGTTCTTCCTTCGAATGCCTACTTTTCGGTGATCCCCACCACCATGCGTCACGTTCTTGCACTCTCCTGTGCTCTGCTCGGATCCACCCTCGCTGCCCAACCCTTCAACTGGCAATGGGCCTCGGCCGTGCCAGGCGGCGAAGGCACTCCACCCGGCATGGCCAACGATGCCGACGGCAACACCTACCTGGCTGGCAAATTCAGCTTCGCCGTCACCTTCGCGCCGCTGGCACCGCTCACCGGCACCGATTTCGACGATGGCTATGTGGTGAAGTACGACAGTGAAGGCCAGGCGCTATGGGCCGTGCCCCTCACTGGCAGCGGCGTGGACGTGTGCCGGGGCCTCAGCCTCGACGCAGAGAACAACGTGTACGTCACCGGCGATTTCAGTGGACCCGCACTCACCATCGGTCCGCTCACCCTCACGGGCAACGGAAACGCGAACATCTTCGTGGCCAAGTTCACCACCGATGGTGAGCCCGTGTGGGCGCGGAATTTCACCGATACCAATGGCCTGTTCGAGACCGGTCGCTCCATCGCCACCAATGCGGCTGGCGAGAGTTATGTGACCGGGAACTATGGGGGCACCATGGCACTTCCGGATGCGCCCACACTCACCTCCTGTACGAACAACACCAACATGTTCCTGATGAAGTTGGACACCGACGGCAACGTGCTCTGGAACCAGAGCCCCGCATGCCCGGACAACCCCGGATATGCCACGTGGGGCGACAAGGTGGTGCTGGATCCCGATGGCGACCTCTATGTGGCCGGCCGCTTCTCGAGTGAGAATTGCAGCGTGGGCGACACCGTGCTGGTGAACGGCAGCTCCGGTTCCGCGAACATCCTCTTCGCCCGCTATGCACCCGACGGTACCATGCAGTGGGTGCACGGTATCGGCAACGTCAACGACGATGTGGTGCGTGCATTGGCCACCGACGCCCAGGGCAATTGTTACCTGGCCATCAACCGCAACGGCGACCTCGAGTTGCCCGAGCTTACCGTTAGTGCCAGTGGGTCGGTCGGGGCCTACCTCATCGCCATCCTCAAGTGCGATCGGGAGGGGCACTTCCTCCTCGGCGATCGCATCGGCAATTCGGACGCCAACCACTCCGTGTTCTCGATCACCGCCATGTCCGATGAAAGCTTCTATGTCGGTGGCTGGTTCAGCTACAACTGTGTCATCGATGGCTTCTACTTCCCCTTCGTGGACTTCGAGCATGACCACCGCGCCTTCCTCGTGCGCTACAACGCGGCCAGTGTGGCCCAGCAGGTGGTGCTCATCGAGGGCGAACAGGTGTGCGCCTTCCAATCCCTCAGCCGCGACGAGGCCGGTAACCTCTATGCCGTCTCCACCTTCAGGGATACGGCCACCATCGGCGACCTGCCCATCCTCGACATCCCGTCCAGCGGAATGCTGCTCGCGCGCAGTGGCGACTTCAGCACCGGTGCATCCGCCGCGGTCCCGGAAGAAGCCTCATCATCGCTGTACCCCAACCCCAGCGCGGGCCGCGTCCACATCGATGCCCTCCTGCCGTTCGATCGGGTGGAGGTGACGGACATGCAAGGCAGCCTGCTGCTGGACCACAGCTTCAGCCCGCGCCGTGCCGTGGACCTGGACCTGAACGCGCGCGGAACCTTGCTGTACACCCTTTGGTCGAAGGGGCATTTGCTCGGGAAGGGTAGGGTGGTGCGGGAGTAATAGGCGGCCTTTTTCCTTGAATGATCACCGTTCGATCAGTTTTCACGCCGTTCGATCGGTTCGAACCCACCTGACCTCCTTGCTCCGCTAGGTTTGAAGGACCAACACCATCACCCCATGGGACCCGATCGCTACCGCACGTTGCTTTTCACCGGACAGTTCATCATCACCTTCAGCGCTGCCGCCCAATGGGTGCCTGTGGGTACCGGTGGCAGTGCCTACAGCATCGAAGCACACAATGGTGCGCTCTTCGCCGGGAACCTGGGGGGCGTCATCCGGCGTTCCACCGATCACGGCGACACATGGACCGAAACGAACACCGGCATCACCGCGGCGTCCAATTGGTGGTTGTCCTCGGCACAAGGCATCCTCTTCTGCGGCACGCAGTTCGGCGCGGCGTTCCGCAGTACGAACGATGGTACCACGTGGGAGAACATCGGCCTGTTGGGGGCCGCGCGTGGCTTCATCGAACACAACGATACCCTGTATGCCTGCCAGTGGTACAGTGGTGGGGTGGACTATTCCACCGACGGTGGTGCCACGTGGCAGGACACCGATACGCTCATCGGAGCCTATGGACTGTGGCCCATGCTCTCCGTGAACGGCGACCTGCTCGTAGGTGGGCAGACGGGAGGCGTGCACCGCATCACGCACAGCACCGATGCCTGGACCGCCAGTAACAGTGGCCTTGCCAACACGACAGTGTACAGCTTCACCACAGTGGGCGACATCCTGTTCGCCGGGTTGGGCAGTGGTGTCTACCGTTCGGATGACTTCGGTGCAACTTGGACCGCCAGCGGGATGGGGGGAAATATCGTGTATGCCTTGCACGCCATGGACTCATTGCTTTTTGCAGGTACGTCCAACGCTGGCGTCTTCATGAGCAGCGATAGTGGCGCCACCTGGACCGCGTTCAACACCGGCCTGAACAGCCTCCAGGTGGCCCGTCTGACCGATGATGGGGTATACCTCTACGCAGGCACCTTGGGTGGTGGGGTGAACCGTTACGGGATCACCACGGATGTGGCAGAACAGCGCGATCGGACCATCGGGATCAGCGCGTATCCGGTGCCGTGCGATGGAGGGTTCACCACGGCCATCGAACTGGATGCTGCCTCCGAGATCTTCGTCCAGGTGCAGGATGCTGCGGGCCGGGTGGTGGCCGAGCAGCGCACGGGTGTTCGACCAGCGGGTCCACACCAACTCATCTGGAACCTGGAAGCGGTCGCGCCGGGTATCTACAGCTGCCGGGTGGTGGCGGGCGCGGTGCAGGGAAGCGTGCGGGTGGTGGTGGAGTAGGAGCGGTGCATCCTCATCGCGGGGGCGCTTCCTTCACGGTACGAAAGCGTCAGGGCAGAACGTGTCGATGCCACGCGCAACGCAGTGGTGCTCGCTACTTCGCCCACATCTCCACCAGCCGATCGATGTCCCCCGTGTTGTTGTAGAAGTGGATCCCCACGCGGATGCCCGTGCCGCGAAAGGCCACTTTCACCCGGTGCTCCTCCAAGCGCTTCACCTGCGCTTCGTCGCCCTGCACCAGCAGGATGCCCGCGCGACGGTCCGCATCACGGCCGTGTAGCACCGCGATGCCCGCTGCATCGAAACGCTCGATCGCATAGGCGCACAGCGCGTTCACATGATCGGCGATGTGCTGTGGACCGATGGCCGCGATGCGTTCCAATGCGTGTTGCAGGCGCGCAAGGGCCACCGGGTCGCGGTGACCGGCGTTGAGTAGCGCGATCGGTTCCACGCTGTTGCGCTCCTTCAGTTCCGCACGCACCGCTTCGCTGAGGTGCATGAAGCCGTTGCCGAAACCCGCCAAGGGCCACTTGTAACCACTGGCGCCGATGATATCGATACCGGTGGCTTGGACATCCGACGGCACCACACACCACGACTGTGTGATGTCCACCACGGACCACGCACCGAACGCACGACATAGCGTGGCCAAGGCATGCAGGTCGATGCGGAAGCCCGTCAACCACTGCACCTCGCTGATTGCCACCAACTGCGGCAGCTCGCGCTCCATCACACCGCGCACCGTGTCGAGGGAGATGGTCCCATCCGCTTCGGGCGGCACCACCACGCGCAGGAAGCCGGGCAGGGCGAAGGGCGCATGCAGGGTGGGGTAGTCGTGGCCGATCACCAGCACCTTGGGCCGATGCATCAGCAAGGGCGCCAGTTGCGCGATGCCTGCCGTGAAGCATTGCGCGAGCGCTGTGCCTTGCTCCGTACCGCCGATGCTCGCAGCCACCGTGCGGATCACATCCGCATTACCGCCGAACATCCACTGGAACAAGCGGGTACTCCCTTCGCGCATCAAGCGTTCGTGCTCCCACTCGGCAGCTTGTACCGTGCTGTCCGCCATCAACCCCATGGACGAGGTGTCGAGGTAGGTGATGTCGTTGAAAGCAGGGTGGGCGGCACGGATGGCGGCGTGGTCGGTGAGGGTGCTGGACGATGAGGGCATGGTGCGAAGATCGCTCGCTACGGATGAACCATGGTATACACGCGGGGGATCATGGGGTTCTCCGAGGCGCCGAGCGGCTTGTCCGCCGGAACTATATTCGATCCCTATAACCCCACCAGATGATAGCCTTGGCCGTGATCCTCGCCCTCTTCGCTCTAGTTGCCTTATACGCCATCGGCATCTACAACCGGTTGGTGAAGTTGAAGAACCTGGTGGCCGAAGCGTGGAGCGGCATCGATGTGCAGCTGAAGAAACGCTACGACCTCATCCCCAACCTGGTGGAAACGGTGAAGGGCTATGCCGCCCACGAGAAGGAGACCTTCGAGAACGTGACGAAGGCACGCGCGGCCGCGCAACAAGCCACCACGGTGGAAGGCCAGCAGGCGGCGGAGAACAAGCTGAACGGCGCGTTGATGAACCTCATCGCCGTGGCCGAACGTTATCCGGACCTGAAGGCGAACACCAACTTCCTGGAACTGCAACAGATGCTGAGCGTGGTGGAAGGCGATATCGAGAAGTCGCGCCGCTACTACAACGGCACCGTGCGCGAACAGAACACCCTCATCGAGAGCTTCCCGAGCAACTTCATCGCCAACGCGTTCAGCTTCGCGAAGTCCGCCTTCTTCGAATTGGACGACCCGGCCGAGAAGCAGAACCCACAGGTCAAGTTCTCGTGATGCGCGGCGTCCTTTCAGTTAGGCTTGCTGATCCATCGCCTGCGATGGAATTCAACTCTGCCATTGATCGAACGCACCTACGCAGCGGTCATCTCAGAGCTCACGGGTGCAACGAGCGGTGGCTGTCCACGATCCGCGCGGTCGCTTCCGGCTCGGCAGCCCGTGCTGCGGGCCTGTGCAAGCCGGACTGTGACTTGGATCGTGGTCGCCTTTTGGCTCCACCTTTTGGCGAAGCAAAAGGTGGAAGTGGATCTTTCACCTCGAACGGCGGTGTCATGCTCTTCGGCGAACAGGGACATGACATGTTCCGTGGTGCACTGTTGCTTATGGCGCTTCTGTTCAGTGCATTCGTCCACGCCCAATCCGAAAGGATCAACTCCTGGCACACCGACCTCACCGTCGCCCCCGACGGCCAGCTCACGGTGACCGAGGAGATCAGCATCCATGCGGATGGCGTCGCGTTCAAGCGCGGCATCGTTCGCAAGTTGCCGCTGCACTTCACCGACCACACCGGACGGGAGCACCGTGTGCAGTACGACCTCACCGCCGTGGAGATCTTCGGTGCACCCTCGCCGCACCACACCGCAACGGAGGGCGACGACCTCGTGCTGTACGTGGGCAGCGAAGGCAACTTCCTGCCAACCGGCGACTACCCGTACCGCATCACCTACACCACCAAGGGCCAGGTGGGCTTCTTCCCGGACCATGACGAGATCTACTGGAACGTCAACGGCAACGGATGGGACTTCGCCATCGACAGCATCTCGGCGTTGATCCACCTTCCGCCAATGGCCCAGGTGAAGCAGAGCGCCTGCTACACTGGCACCTTCGGCAGCACGGAGCAGGCCTGTTCCGACAGCCTCATCGACGCGCGCACGGTGCGCTTCACAGGCCGCGCCCTGGACCTGTACGAAGGCCTCACCGTGGCCGTCGGGTTCCAGAAAGGCGTGGTGGCCGAACCGCCGCCACCTTCGTTCTGGGAGCAGTACGCGGTGCTGTTGGTGGGCGGCATCATCACCCTGCTGTTGCTGCTGTACTACTTCATCACCTGGGCCCGCCACGGTCGCGATCCGGACATGCCCACGGTGATCCCGCTCTTCGAACCACCCGACGGCCTGTCGCCTGCATCCATCGCCACCGTGATGAACGGCGGAGCCGACAACGCGCACATCACCCCGGCCATGATCAGCTTGGCGGTGAAGGGTCACATCCGCATCGAAGAGAAGAAGGAGGAAATGTTGCTTGGGTTGATCAGCAAGGAGACCTACACCATCGTCAAGGTGAAGGGCGGCTCCGGTCTGCCCAAGGAGGAGCAACAACTCCTCAACAGCATGTTCGGCACTGGCCAGGTGCAGTTCGCTATCGACGGCACCTACGATGCGGATGTGCAGCGCATGGCCAGCGCGTTCCGCGGCACCTTGCACGACCAGTGGCACGGCTTCCTGACCAAAGGCAACAACTGGCGCTTCTGGTGGATCCCCGTGCTCACCGTGATCGTCTGCATCATCTCCATGATCGTGCTGCACAATTCGACCTGGGGTGACAACGATGTGGTGTACATCGCCGCCTTCCTGGTGGCCAACGTCATCCTCTTCCTGCTCTACGGCTACCTCATCAGGCGGCCCAGCGAAGAGAAGCAGGCGTTGCGCGCACGGCTGCTCGGGTTCAAGATGTACCTGAGCGCGGCGGAAGAGCAGCAGCTCCAGCATTTCAACCCACCGACGATGACGCCCGAGGTCTTCGAGAAGTACCTGCCCTATGCCATCGCGTTCAAGGTGGAGAAGGTCTGGGGTAACCGTTTCCAAGGCATGATCAGCAGCGCGTTGATCGACCCCAACTACCGGCCGGGATGGTATAGCGGTTCCATCATCAATTACGGCGCATTCTCGGCGCACATGAACAGCTCCCTCAGCAGCAGCGTGCAGTCCTCCAGCACCCCGCCCAGTAAGAGCGGCGGGTCCGGTGGTGGTGGCTTTTCCGGCGGCGGTGGCGGCGGCGGGGGGGGCGGAGGGTGGTAGGTGGTCTCGGTCCGGACCGATCTGGACCGTCATCCCCTCGCGTGCGAACACCTACACCAACTTCTAGCGTAAGCGGTCATCCAAGCCCAGGTACCACGGCAAGTGCTGCGACCACCGGCTACTGCCGCGATCTTCGGACCCAAGCCATGCGTAGTCTATCACCTTCGCCTTCAGACCCGGCTTTTCCTACGCGAACAGCCTCACCGAACGCATACCATCGTTGAACGCGATGGGCGGGAACGCCAACCCGGTCGGCCACACGCTCTGCTTTCCGGGTTCGCGCCGATGGTTATTTTGGCATCATCCCGCTTACCGCCAAACGCGGTCCCTGCGCATGAATCCTACCAACTCCCAACAGCTCATCGGCACCAGCTGCGCTGGTATCGCCACCCTCCTATTCCTGTTGCGGCTGCAACCGTTCCTGTGGGAGTGGGCACGAAAGGAAACGAGCAGCGACCAATGGGTGGCACCCGCGCTTTCCATCCTGGCCCCCATATGGGTGCTGATGCTGGTCGCGTTGCTGTGCATGACCGCCAGCGGCGGCTTCGACTGGATCCGGCTGAGCCGCACCAAGCTCTACATGCTCACAGTGGCTGCTGCGTTCGCACTGGCGATGGCATCCTACCTCTTCATCGGCCTGTACCTCCGTCCCGGCTTCACGCCGCGCGGCCTCTACAGTCCGTTCCTCTACCTCATCCTGTTCTCCACCGTGCTGCTCGTGGTCGTGAGCTTGAACCAGAAGCTCGTGCCGGGGTTCTCCGTACAGTGGCTGCTTCGTCCATGGACCTGGTTCACTGCCTTGAGCCTCGTCGGCAGCCTGATCTTCTCCGGCCGGTGGATCGCTACCAACGGTGGTCGCGGTCTATCCGGCGTCGCCACGCGGATCATCGTCCTCTTGCCAGCCACCGAAGAAGAGCTCGCGCAGATCGATCGGCTCGATCCGAAGGACGATCTGGAAACGCTGCTCCGGCGGGCGAACCGTGATGAGAAACCGGCCGTATGCGCGGCGGCCACTGCGCGCCTGCGTTCGGATCCGGCATTCGTGAATCGTATGGCTGCCATGCTGGATTCCGGCGATGCGGAACTTGCGCTGTCGTTCGTGCGCGATGCTGAGCTGACACCCGCCGAAAAAGCCCGCTTCGCGCGCCCCGCGCTCAACGCCTTGGGGCGTTGGGTGAACAGTGCACCCGCGCCCAACTTCACCACGTCGGAGCACTTGAAGCGCACGCGGCGTTTGGGCGATGAGCTATTCCGCGTGCTTCCCGAGAAATTCGCCGGCACCGGCGTTGACTTCTCCGAGCTGCACGGGTGGTATGAGGAGAAGATGAAGTGAGCACGGTGGATCCACGAACGGACCGATGACGACC
>Ga0209174_10000541_pt1 | contig 28102 bp, 15 predicted proteins | sample JI91814BDNA_FD_187505 | JGI IMG/M metagenome (GOLD analysis project Ga0209174, IMG submission 187505) | Wastewater effluent complex algal communities from Wisconsin, to seasonally profile nutrient transformation and Carbon sequestration -... | ecosystem: Engineered > WWTP > Effluent > Algae...
TGGTAATAATATCCGCTCAATGCATTGGTGTTTGTAGCAGTATTGTTACCGGTAGCGGCGGTGAAATTGGCGAATTCCCAGGAGTTGAAAGGCACATCCTGACGGGTAGCGCCAGCTGCATTACCGGAGGTTTTAGCCATAGAGAAACCGAGCACGGTTTCAAAAGCATGCACCGATTTTATTTTGAAGTTGTAGTTGGCAAATGATTCCCAGGTCCAGTTGAAATTGCTGGTCTTTTCATGTGCCACGCTGTTGAACTTACCTGCTACGGTAGAGCCGTCTGCATTCATGCTGTTTTCTACGTTGAGTGGTCCGTAGAATACGAGCGGACTGAAAGAGCGGGCATTACCGTCGTACTTCGTATAACCAAAACGGGTGGTGAGTTTCAGATTTTTGATGACATCATACTGTAACTCGCCTTTTCCGTAGAGTTTGTTGCCGACATTTTTATTATAGGTATTCTCCAGTTTGGTCAGCGGGTTAAAAATTTCTGACAACAGGAGGTTACTGTATCCGTAAGTGCCCACGGTATTGGGAACCGTATTGTATTTGGAAACGGTAGGATCAAAATTGATGGCACTGCCAAGGATACTGTTGAAAGAATTTTCCTGAACGCCTTTACCATCCAATAATACGGCCGTTGTGTTCAGAATGAATTTCACTTTCGGACTCAGTTCGAAATTAATATTGGCGGTGAGGTTACCACGGTCAAAGCGGGATTTATCATTTCCTCCCACGATACCTCCCTGGCTCAGCCAGCCTGCGGAAAGAAAGTAGGTCACTTTATCGCTACCACCGCGGGCGGATATCGTGTGCGTTTGCATACTGGCTCTTTTGAATACTTCATTTTGCCAGTTCGTTCCAACCCCAACTGCCGAGAGATTGGGAAAGATCACGGGTCCGCCCGCTGTGGTGCTGCCTTCATTGATCATGGCGGCATATTCAGTTGCATTCAGTACACCAATGGTATTCATTACTTCCTGCACACCATAGTTACTGTTGATGGTTATATCCTGTTTTTGGTTTTTTCTGCCGGACTTAGTGGTCACAACGATCACCCCATTTCCTCCTTTCACTCCATAGATAGCCGTAGTGGCTGCATCTTTAAGCACGCTCACCGATTCGATATCGGAAGCATTGATGGAATTGAAATCGGTCAGTGTCTGGGGAACCCCATCAATAATTACCAATGGGTCAGTACCCGAGAATGAGGGGATACCGCGAACCAGTACGGTGGGTTTGGATCCGGGGGATCCGCTATTAACCACTACCACACCGGAAGCCCGTCCTTGCAGGACTTCTTCCACCCTGACGGGTTTCAGTTTTTCAATATCCGCCGCTTTAATGGTGGCAATAGCACCGGAGACCTTGGTGATCCGCTGGGTGCCGTAACCAACAACTACCACATCAGATAAGGTAGTGGTAGCACTTTCTTCCAATTGAATAGTTACAGGTGCTGCCGGATCGGTTACCTTATACTCCACCTGCTTCATGCCGGTATAGCTGAAAAGCAGGATGGCACCCGCCTGGGGCACCTGGATGGTAAATCGACCCTGTGCATCGGTTAAGGCACTGGTCTTTGCGTTTTTCAGCTGGACTGTGGCACCTACGAGCGGTTCACCTGTTGACTTGTTGGAAACAATGCCGGAAACCGGCAGACCCTGACCAGCCACCGTCCCATAAAGACCGGCCAGCAGGAAATAGAAGCATAGCAATGCAGTTTTTAGTTTCATATAGCAATTATTTTAGCAGAAAGGCTTAAAAAATAAGCAACGCTAAAATAGGCGTCTGGTTGACCATTTCAATAAAATAAGCCTACAACAATGCTACATCAAATTTTATAACTGATTGATTATTCAGTATTTAAACTACATCAATACTACATCAGTCAATTTTTACTACTTTCACATTGCCCGAATGCTTGCGTCCATGAAATTAAAGTTTGCCCTTTTACTCCTGTTTCCGATAACTATTGCCGGTCAGAATACCATTGGCCTGCCTGATGTTATCAATTATGCAAAAAAATCATATGGAGCCGGTTTACAGACCTGGGACATCCGACAGGACAGCCGTGGTATTATATATATGGCCAATAACGAAGGCATGCTTTGTTTTGATGGCCGTTACTGGGAAACACATGCTTTACCAAACCGTACTATTGTAAGATCGGTAGCTCCGGCGAAGGACAACAGGATTTATGCGGGCGGCCAGGATGAGCTGGGCTATTTTTCTCCCGACCCTAAAGGCCAGCTGACTTTTCATTCGCTCACGGCTTTGATTCCGGAAAAAGACCGCGCTTTTGGGGATGTCTGGGATATTGTTTTATACCGGAATGCTGTATTCTTCCGGACCACCGGCCGGATTTTTCGATATGCCGACAACAATATCTCGGTTTTTAAAGCCCCGATGGAATGGTCTTTTCTCGGTGTTTGCAACGACCAGCTTTGGGCCCACGATTACCAGCAGGGCCTGCTTCTTTTCTCCGAAAACACCTGGAGCCCCCGCTTTTCTAATAATACAATCCCACCTGACCCGGTAACTGCTATCCTGCCGGGCGGGACTGACAGCATTTATGTGACCACGCTTAAATCCGGTATTTACCTGCTCACGGCCGGACAACTCCAGCGATTCCATTCACCGGCCATTGATAAAATACAGGAAGACCGGATTTATACCGCCACCATGATCAATAAAGAATGGATGGCACTGGGCACCAATAATGACGGCCTTCAGATCGTAGACACAAAGGGTAACCTGATTCAGCAGTTTTCCAAATCAGAAGGACTACAGCACCATAATGTACTGAGTGTTTTCCTCGACCGGCAGCAGAACCTTTGGCTGGGGCTTGACAATGGAATTGATTTCATTGCCTACAATAGCGCGATCAAAAGAATCAGTCCTTATTCCCAGGATGGGTCTGGCTATACCGCGATGATACATCAGGATAAACTGTACACCGGCACATCGGCCGGATTGTATTCCGTACCCTTACAGGCAGTGCAGGATCTGAGCTTTAGCAAAGGACTTTTTACACAGGTAAGTAATACAGCCGGACAGGTGTGGGGATTGGGCATCGTCAATAATCAGTTACTTCTGGGACATCATGATGGTGCTTTTGTTATTGAATCCAATACAGCAAAGCCACTTACCAATAATACTAAAGGCGTTTGGAATTTTTCACCCCTCTCTGCTGTGTTCCCTTCCAAACAGATGATTGCCGGTACTTACCAGGGAATTACCTTCTTTGAATTCAATAACAACCAGTTTGTATCCACGGGCAATATACCCGGACTGGAAGAGTCCTGTCGTTTTGTTGCCATTGATAAAAACGGCAGCATCTGGGTCTCACATCCCTATCATGGAGTATACCGCGTGGTACAGCAGGCTGCAGGTAACTGGCAATCTAAACTGTATACGGCTTCCAATGGATTACCATCCACTCTCAACAACCATGTATACAAGATCAATAATGAAGTATTAGTGGCCACTGAAAAAGGAGTGTATACTTATGATGCCGCCAGTGACCGCTTTATTCCTTCTGCTTATTACCAGCCAATGCTGGGCAACCAGAGTATCCGTTACCTGCGGGAAGATACAGAGGGTAATATCTGGTTTATACACGAAAAAGAATTAGCCGTACTGGATCGCAGCGCCAAAAAACCACAGCTCATCCGGCTGCCAGAATTAAACCACAAAATGCTCAGCGGATTTGAATACATCTACCCGGTGAACCCCAATAATATTTTCATCGGCGGAGAAAAGGGATTCTTTCTGGTGAACTATGAAAAATATAAACAGAATATTCCGGCCCTGCAGGTGCTGATCCGGAATGTAAGAATCACCCAGCGAAGTGATAGCGTTTTATTTGGGGGTTATGTTGCTGACAGCAGCTATCCGAAACAGTACGAAATCAGCCACCGTTGGGGCAACCTTCACATTGAATTTGCTTCACCACTATTTGGGCATCTGGATAATCTTGAATTCAGTTACCGGCTCAAAGGATTTGATGATAACTGGAGTGCGTGGACATCCAAAACTGAAAAGGAATACACTCACCTGCCCGCAGGCCGATACCATTTTGAAGTAAAAGTTCGTAATAACCTGGGCAATGAATCGGCACCAGCCGTTTTTAGTTTCTGGATAATGCCCCCATGGTACCAGACAGTATGGGCCTATGCCGTTTACGGTTTGCTTTTAGCTGCCGGTGTTTATTGGTTATACCACTGGCAGATCCGGAAATTCAGGATGCAGCAGGTCAAACATGATAAAGAACAGGAGCAATTGCAGTACCTGCACCAGCTTGAAATCAATAAAGCCGAAAATGAACTGGTGGCACTTCGTAATGAAAAACTACAGGTAGAAGTTGATTTTAAAAATTCAGAGCTGGCCACTAATGCCATGCACCTGGTGCAAAAAAGTGAAATGATTGCCCGTATCCGGACAGAGTTGAACCAGCTCATGAAGGCCATTGACAATGATAAAGCACAGGCAGAGATCCGGAAAATGGTGAAAGTACTGGGAGAGGATGAAAAAATGGATAAGGACTGGGAGCATTTCAGTCACCATTTTGATAAAGTGCACAGTGATTTTGTGGTAGTGCTAAAAGAAAAATTCCCTTCCATCACCCCCAATGAACTCAAACTCTCGGCTTATCTGCGGATGAATTTATCTACCAAGGAAATCGCACAGCTGATGAATATTTCCGTAAGGGGTGTGGAGATCAGCCGTTACCGCCTGAGAAAAAAACTGGGCATCAGCTCAGATGTAAATCTCTTTGATTTCCTGATCAGCATCAAGGGTGGAAATAATCAGTCCGGTAACATGTCTTACTGAAACATATTACCGGACCGGATTTTTTAATTGTTGGACGAATTTTACTTCACCCAGCTTATTTTAACCGACTGCAGGTCTCTTGAATTCGTACCGATCCTGATTTCAAAATCACCTGGTTCCCAATCGTAGCGGAGCGCACTGTTGTAAAACTTCAGGTCCTCCGGCGTAATAGTAAAACTCACGGTTTTTGATTCGCCTGCTTTGAGCATTACTTTTTTGAATCCTTTTAATTCATTCACGGGGCGCGCAATACTTCCTACCAGGTCCCTGATATATAATTGCACCACTTCTTCGCCGGCATATGCACCTTTATTAGTCAGTTGAACAGAGGCAGTAAGCACCTGATTGCCTTTCAATGCTGCACTGCTCAGCTGCAGCGGGCCATATTCAAAACTGGTATAGCTCAGGCCATATCCAAACGGATAGAGGGGGCTGTTCTCCACATCCAGGTAATTACTGCGGAATTTATTGAAAGCGTCTCCAGGATTGGGGCGACCGGTATTGAGGTGATTATAATGAACAGGGATTTGTCCAACATTACGCGGAAAGCTGGTACTGAGTTTACCCGATGGATTCACATCGCCGAATAAAACATCGGCAATGGCATTTCCCACTTCCTGACCAGCATGCCAGGTAAAAAGAATGGCAGCGGCATTATCTGATTCCCAGTTCAGGGTCAGGGGCCGGCCGGACATGATTACCAGTACCAGTGGCTTGCCTGTTTGCTTCAGTGCCTTGATTAAATTGATCTGGCTTTCCGGAATATCAATCCTGGAACGACTGGATGATTCACCACTCATCTCAGAAGCTTCACCGATCACGGCCACCACTACTTCCGACCGATTGGCAACTGCTACAGCTTCATCAATCATTTCCTGTGCGCTTCTTTTATCGATATCAATCCTTGTCCCGAATACATTTATTTTTTTTGCATAGAGGGTATCATCTGAAATATTAGCGCCCTTTGCATACAGTACCTGTGTGACTCCTGCATTTTTTATTCCCTGTAAAACAGGAATGGCCAGATCAGCATTACCCGACACAGCCCAGGTACCCAGCATATTGCTTTTATTATCGGCCAGCGGACCCACCAGGGCGATGCTATTTGTTTTCTTCAGCGGTAATACCTGATTATTATTTTTCAGTAACACAAAAGACTTCGTCGCAAACTCACGGGCTGCTGCTTTTTTATCAGCAGATAGCACTTCCGCGGCAGCGCGAGCTGACTTACAATAACGATAGGGATCATCAAACAAACCCAGTTTATATTTTGCTTCGAGAATTCTGCGGCAGGCATCATCAATTTGTTTTTGCGTCACCTTTCCTTCCTTCAGTGATTTTTTCAATGTGGTCAGGTAACCTTCTCCCACCATATCCATATCCAGACCCGCATTCAGTGCCATCGCTGATACCTGCTGCAGATCACCCATACCATGATCAATCATTTCATTCACGGATGTATAGTCAGATACCACCATGCCTTTAAAGCCCCATTCTTTTCGTAAGAGATCCGTGAGCAACCATTTATTACCGGTGGCAGGAATACCGTCAATCACATTAAATGAACTCATGATACTGGCCGAGCCTGCATCCACAGCTGCTTTATAAGGTGGCAGGTATTCGTTATACATTTTCACCCGGCTCATGTCTACTGTGTTATAATCACGGCCACCATCTGCGGCACCATAGAGTGCAAAATGCTTCACACAGGCCATGAGTGTATTGTCTTTGCTAAGATCTCCATTCTGATATCCTCTTACCATGGCAGCAGCAATCTTTGATCCGAGATAGGGATCTTCTCCGGCTCCCTCGGCTATTCGTCCCCAGCGGGGATCACGGGCAATATCCACCATGGGAGAAAAAGCCCAGTTCAATCCATCTGCCGTTGCTTCGCTTGCAGCCAACCGGGCACTGCGCTCAATCATCTCTATATCCCAGCTGCAGGAAAGAGCGAGCGGAATGGGAAAGCAGGTTTTATATCCATGAATCACATCCGACCCAAAGAGTAAAGGGATTTTTAAACGGCTGCGTGACATGGCTAATTCCTGGGCCTGTCTGATCTTTGCCTCGCCAATTACACCAAATAATCCACCCACCTGTCCATTGGCAATCTTATTCTCCACATCACTGCTCACCACGGCACCGGTGGCAATTCCGCCACCCGGGGTCAAAAGATTCAATTGCCCGATCTTTTCCTCCAGTGTCATTTTTTTCATGAGCCCGTCCACATAGATTTTCATTTTTACATCAGCGGACTGGCTGTAACCGGCCGTAGCGATCAACAGCAACCATAAAGTCATCAATCGTTTCATATCAGTAATTATTATTTGAGCAAATAGGGTTCTATTATTTTTTGCCAGATGGCATATCCTTTCTCATTCATGTGCAGGTTGTCCTGGATAAAAATATCCGGCATGGGTTTTCCATCCGGCAACAACATGGCTTTATACACATCAATAAAGGCTGTTCTTTTTTTCTTTTTCAAAAAATTCCGGATCATCACATTGGCCACATTGTAACGGGGCATCAGGTGCTGGCGCGAAGGACTGGGTTTCATGGACACATAAGCGATGGGCACTTTTTTATATCTCGAGCGGATGAGATTGAACAACTCTTCAAAGCGGGCCGCTACCTGGGCCGGATACAAAGTAGAATCAGCGGCAAAATCATTTTCACCACAGTAAATAAGGATCTGTTTGGGTTCATAAGGATAAATAATATCGTTTACGTACCGGATCATATCCGGAAGGGTGGACCCTCCAAAGCCCCGGTTGATGATGGTATGCTGTGGAAAATAGTTTTCAATGTTCTTCCATAAGCGAAAGGAAGAACTGCCGGTAAACAGGATAGCGTTTTTCGGAGGCAAAGAAAGAGAATCCTGCTTTTTAAAAGCTGCGATCTCACCGGCAAAAGGTTGCGAGATAGCCGGCAATGACAACAGTAAGAAAGCGATACCCGCAAGCAGACTGATTATTTTTTTATTCAACTTTGATCGTTTTAATTTTTTCAGATACGCCATTTTCATTAATTGCTTCGATGGTGAAATAATAGGTTTTCATCAGATCCATCCCCTTATAATAATACTCATTCGCATCATGAACCATAATACAGTTATACATTTTATCTGGATGTGTACCGAAGTAAATATTATAAGCATACGCATTATCAACGGGGCTCCATTTGAGCCAGGCACTCCGTTTATCTTTTTCCGTACGTAATACAAAAAAATCCTTTACCCGGCCAGGCATAGGGCCATCTCCTTTTCCAAACACTCTTAATCCGCTAATGGCAAACTTGCCGGATGGCATATGGATATTTTCCAGTTTTATAAATCTTGCGCGCACGGCTTTCTCTGGTTCAATATAATCATGCGGCACATCTTTTTTATTTAAACTTTTATCAGCAAGCAACTGCCATTTTTTTCCATTCAGTGAATAATATAGTTTATACTGGTGATACTGTTCACCGCCATTGATTTTCCCAAGCTGGTCGCTTGCTATATCCTGATCTGCATAATTAATTTGCACAGCATGTACATCATACTCATTCCCAAGATCGGTTTGAACCCATTCTCCGGCGTTCGCAGATGAGGCACTCCAATAAGTCTTAATGCTTTCATCATTTATAAAATTTGCGTAGTGGCTGCCAAGGGTTGAGGAAACCAAGACCGGCTTTTTATAATTCAACAGCATCCAGCCACTAAACCGGCTGTCGAGATGGTTCGCCTTACCAGTTGGCAGGTAATGAGGGTAATCTCCAAATGCCGCATTCATATACATCACTCCGTCTGTATCAAATCCGGCCGGCCAGATACCAAGTCTTCTTTCAAAAGTGTTCTTCACATTAATCCCAAGCGTGGAAGTATGCCAATAATTATCCCACCGATCCTGGAAAGTACTGCCATGGCCCGGCCCACGTATAAAACCACCTGGTTTAAAGCTAAAAGGATCAGATTGTGGAGTAAACGGACCCAATGGTCTGTCTCCGACTAATACACCATCAGCCGATCCACTCATTTCCGTTCCTGGAGCGCAGTACTGTAAATAATATTTCCCATTGTATTTGTTCATGTGTGAGCCTTCCAGGAAAGGATCGAGAAAGGTATTATCCATATACTCCCCGAAGCGTTGCCAGCCATATCGCCAGGGCTCGAGCAAATAAGTTTCCACCCTGCTGCCGATGGGCTGAAATGTTTTCCTATCCAGTTCAATCCCATACAGGGGATAACGATTACTACTGCCATTGTACATATAAAAGCGACCATCATCATCGGTAAAAAATGCCGGATCCCATCCACCGATATCAAAACTATCTACCAGGGGCTTCCATTCATTGGCCTTGGGATTCGTACTCATCCATAAAGTAAACTTGCGGGTATAAGTGGAGCCAAAGACCAGCATGGTATCTCCCACTATTCCTACCGCCGGTGCACAAAGCTCATCGTAGGTATTGGTATTCCAGGGACGAAGAAATTTTCTGGATATAAAATTCCACTGGCTCATATCACTGCTCCACCAGTAACCCCATTGATTGGTACTGAATAAATACAGATCACCTTTATAATTCACGATCACCGGATCAGCCGTAGCCCGGTGGCGGCCCCATTCGGAGAAATTAGGGATCGGTGTATAGCCATAATCAATATTGATAGGATTACAGTATGTTTTGGGCTGTGCAAATGCTGCAAAAGCCATCCAAATCCCAAGAACCGAAAATAAAATCTTTCTCATTTTTCAATCCTTAATGTGGTCATTACCGGAAAATGATCAGAAGGATATTTCATATCATAAGAATCGGTAATGGTGGCGAATTTGGAAACAGAAATGTCTTTATGATGCGATGTAAAAATATAGTCAATACAACCGGAAGGCTTCTCTCCAAATTTAAATCCATTCCAGGTATCGGCTGGGCCATAGATCAATGCGCTCACCTGACGGCAGTTCTGCATTTTACTCATCATGTATTGTGCAGGATCTTCTTCGGGTTTTGAATTGAAATCACCGGTGATGAATACCGGGTAATGCTTTCCGTAATTCTTTTCCGCGATTTTCTGAACGATCAGTTTGGCCGATTCCAGTCGCGCCTGTTTCCCCATATGATCAAAATGGGTATTAAATACCCAGAACATTTCCTTGGTCTTTTTGCTTTTGAATAACCCATAGGTACAAACCCGGTTCAGCGCAGCATCCCAGCCTTTAGAGGGCTGATCAGGCGTGGGCGATAACCAGAAAGTGGATTGCTCGATGACGGTGTATAAATCCTTTTTATAAAAAATGCAGGAGTACTCCCCTGCTTCCTTTCCATCATCTCTTCCTACACCGATATAGGCATATCCCTTGAGGCTGTCATTCAAATACAGTAATTGCCGGTGCAGTACTTCCTGCAGGCCCACAAAATCGGGTTCATAATAATTGATCAGTCCGGCTACTTTATCCTTGCGAACCTCCCACCAGTTTTCACCATCGCTTTTTACATCCAGCCGGATATTGTAGGACATCAGTTTCAGGTCGGTCTGTGCCAAGCCTGCCGCTGATAACATGAAACCAAAGAGGCCAAATACTAATTTTCTCATACACTATTTCAGGTGCGGGCTGGTAAAGCCCAGTTTTTTCAATCCTGTTTTTATTTCCGGGCAGCTCATGAATAAATTCCAGAGCAGGCCGGTCCGATAGTTTTCCATCATCACCACAATGGGACCCTGGTCAATTGCCAGGTAATGCGGCAGGAACCAGTTTGACTGTTCACTGAAGGCATCATAAAATCCATAAGGGCCCCAGAGTTTATCTTTCAAATTCCCGTACCAGTGTTTCATGGCTGCCATTGATTCTTTGGGTGTATAGGGAAATGAAGATAATGCGGCTGTTGGAGAAATCACGCCGATATCTCTGTCCATCGTTGGCGCATGACCTGCATAACCAACGGTGGAATAGCTGGATGTTAATCCCCAGTTTTCCGGTCCGTAGCCTTTGAATTTTTTCGGATTATCCACGCACCACTGATAATTGATCAGGGCCTGGTTTCGGTTTTCTGCCCAGTAATCGGCATACTGGTCTTTCAATCCTCTTGGATCCAAACCAAGGTAAGAATAATGCGCCCAGAATAAGGGTCCGCCATTCCAGGCATCTCCCTGGTGTTTCATTTGTAATTTATAGGGATAGTTGGCTGCAATCCCATCGGGCTTATTGACATCTTTGATTTTACCATTATCAGCCCATCCCTCGTGATAAACAGCTGCGGGTACGCTATGGGTGGGAGAAGAAGCGGCCAGCACATACATGATCAGGCATTCATTGTAACCTCTCACCGGAAAATTCATTTCCCATCCGTATTCAGGACTCCAGTGCCAGTACAATACATTCTTTCCGTTGCGGTACCAGTTAAAATCCACTTCTTTCCATAACTGATCAACCCTGGCGGCCAATGCTTTTTCTTCCGTATTCCCTGTTTGAAAATACTGACGCACACAAAGTAATCCCTGGATCATGTAGGAGGTTTCCACCAGGTCGCCGCCATTGTCTTTTCTGCCGAATGGTTTTACTTTACCGGTTTCTCCGTTCCACCAATGTGGCCAGGCGCCGTGAAATCGATCTGCCGTTTCCAGAAAATGAACAATTTTCTCCAATTGTTTTCTGCCAGCTTCTCTTGTTACAAATCCGCGTTCAATAGCTACCAGGATGGCCATTACACCAAAACCGGCACCACCGCTGGTCACTACATTTTTATCGTTGGTGGGATAATTTCCATCCACATGAAATCTTTCTCTACCCAAACCACTGACTGGTTCGGCTCCATCCCAGAAGTATTGAAAACTTTGTTGCTGTACCAATCGAAACAGTGCACTGTCTGCTGCAGCAATTGTGCCGTTATTCTGTGCTGCCGTTTGCCTGTTTCCGCTACAGGCCGCCAATGCAGCAATCGATAGCAGTAGTAAGCCCTTTTTAACCATCATCAGTTTTTTTATAAATAAGGTGCTGTAAAGCCCAGCACATTTTTCATTCCATTTTTAATTTCCGGACAACTGGTGAGCAGATTCCAGATCAGTCCGCTCCGGTAATTTTCAATCATTACAATAATAGGACCCTGGTCGATGGCCAGGTGAGAACCGGCAAACCATAATTCATGCAGTGAAAATGCATCGGTAAATCCATACTGGCTCCAGATTTTATCTCCCAGTTTATAGTAAAAGAAACGAAGGGCATTCATGCTTTCGGTAGGAGTATATGGAAAGGAAGACAAAGCTGCAGTTGGAGAAATGACCCCCAGGTCATTATTGGGTTCATTGGCATTGTATCCGGCCGGCACATCGCTGGCCGTTAAACCCCAGCAGGCAGTACTGTACCCGAAGTACCCTCTGGGATTAGCCCGGCAATATTCGTAATTGATTTTGGTATGATTGGTCACCTGTGTCTGGTAATTCGCATAGATATCACTCAGTCCGTTGGGATTGATGCCCATAAAAGAATAATGCGCAAAAAACAGCGGGCCGCCATTGGCAGATCCTAACGGTAATGGATAACCGAAATAAGTGTTCCCGTTCTGCATGGCGCCGATGCGCGCAAAGCCTTCCCGGTAAACAGCCTGCGGGATCCCAAAGCTGGTGGAAGAAGCTGCCATGATATACGTGATCAGGCACTCGTTCCAGCCTTGGATTTTATGATTCATGTCCCAGTTGTTTACGGGGCTCCAGTGCCAGTATAATACATTCTCATTGCTCTTCCGGAACCAGCTCCATTCCACCCCGTTCCAGATCGTATTAATATCGTTACGCAGATTGGTTTCTGCCACATCGGCCCCATTGAAGTATTGTCTTGCCGTGAGCAAACCCGCAACCAGGTAAGAAGTTTCTACCAGGTCGGCACCATCATCTTTGCTGCTAAAGGGAATCACGACACCCGTGGTTCCATTGAGCCAGTGTGGAAATGCACCATGAAATTTCTGGGCGGTGTTTTTTAAGAAGCCCACGATGGTCTGCATCCTTGTTAAACCTGCCGCCCTGGAAATAAATCCACGACTGATGGCCACCGGTATCGACATAATACCAAAACCTGATCCGCCGGAGGTTACTGTTTCTGCACCAGAATTACTTCTTTCCCTTGCCAGTCCGCTTACCGGATGACCATAGTCCCAGAAATATTTAAAGGTTTGTTGCTGTACCAAATCCAGCAAGGCATTGTCACTGACTACAGGAAATTTATCAGTTGAATCTATTTGAGTAATAAATGTGTAAGATGAAGCAAGCACCAGCGCCCCACCCTTTACCGTTTTTACACTATTACCGGTTGCGGCTACATAACGGGTGAGGTATTTCAAAGGGGCCAGTGGCCGGATCGCCACGGTGCTGTCACCATTTTCATAAGCCAGGTCAACAGGTACAATTGAAGAGCCATTTTCTTTTATTGACACCGAAGCACCTACTGTTGCACGATCCACTGCATTATTAAAACTGAGCCTGAATATAACACCCGGTTTGATATTGTAATTGCTGCTGACCGCCAATGCCGCTGTATTATCCAGTTTCGCACTCAGCAGCACCAATCCGGTAGGCGGCCAGGGTACCGGAGCAGGAGGTCTGTCTTTTTTACCACAACCGGCTGTAGCTAACAAAAGACTCAATACTACGCTATATGAAATAAAGTGTGTACGCATTTCTTGTTTTAAAATACCAGGGTGGCGATAGAATGTGGCATTGCATTGATCTCAGCAGCTTTTCCGTTGATCCATAGATAATAGGGCGTGGCTGTATTTCCCTGGTTCATCACGACCACCACAGTTTTTCCATCTTCATTCCGGAAGGCAGTTGTGAGCAACTGGCTGCGACTGGCAGTAGCTGCAATTCTTTTAGCACCGGGCTGGATGAATTTTGAAAAATGTCCGAGATAATAATACGCATTCGTATAGATCAGTTGTCCTGTTTTGGTATCCCCATGCACCGGAGCGAAACAAAAATTCTGTACATGGTTCGGGCCTCCGGTTTCATCGAGCAGAATATTCCAGTCCGTAAACCCCACCATTCCGTTATTATAATCATTGATCAGGCTCCGGCCATATTCTTCTCCCAGGGCCCAGGCATTATAGCGGGTGGCATTGAAACTTTCTGCACAACCTTCCGTAAAGAAGATATGCTTATCAGGAAATGACTCATATACCCGGCGCAGGTTCTCATACATTGGGGTGCCACCGCTCCAGTCTTCATACCAGTGGAAACCCAATCCCCAGATATATTTTGCCGCCTCCGGATCATTAAAATAAGTTTGCGCCCGCTGGTAAATCAGGTCGCGGTTATGATCCCATACAATGATCTTTTTATCTTTCAGCCCTTCTTTTTGCATGGTAGGGCCCAGTGCATTTTTTAAAAAATCTCTTTCTTCTTCCGCGGTGTAGATACAGCTTTCCCAGCGTTGTTTGGCCATGGGTTCATTCTGCACCGAAATACCCCATACCGGTACACCTTCTTTTTCATAAGCCTTAATGAATTTGGTATAGTAAAGCGCCCAGCTGTTATAAAAATCTGTCTTCAGCTTTCCACCCTGTAACATATCATTATTGTCCTTCATCCAGGCCGGCGGGCTCCAGGGACTGGCAAAAAGATTCAGCTGACCACCGGCGGCCTGCATGGCTTCCTTAATAAAGGGGAGTTTGTATTTTTTATCGTGTTCAATATTGAAGCTTTGTAAACTGGTATCCCCATCCTTTACATACGTGTACATATCACTGCTGAAATCACAGCTATTGATATTAGTCCGGGCAACAGTGTAGCCAATGCCGTTCGTTTTATCGAAATAGGCTTTGAGTAGTTCCTGTTGCTTCTCTTTCGGAAGTTTATAAAAAGTTTCGGCAGACGCATCGGTCATGGCAGCACCCATGCCAAAATAGGTTTGAAAAGTCTTACCCGGATCTACAAATACACAAATCTGTGTTTCCAGTGGTTGTCCCATTTCTTTGAACTCCACCGTATCGGTCAGGCTCAACCGGTAAGCCGAGCTGTCGGCTGTACTGTAGACCAGCACTTTTTTACCATCTGTTGAAAATGCGGATGGAGCATCAGCAGTACCGGATGCTTTTTCTTTTTTTGCTGTACAGGACAGCATAACAACTGCTGCCAGCAGAAAGCCTGTTCTTTTCATACGTATTTTTTAAATCGTTACCAGGTAAACGTGGCTGCGGCTCCAGCCGGCATAGAAGTAAAGACCCATTTACCCTTGTACTTAATATTAAAACCCTGTGCAGTTCCTTCGTTGACCACCAGTAGTACTTTTTTTCCGGCCGGGGTTTTGAATGCAACAGTTGCCAAACCTGCCGCCTCTGTACTGGCAATTCTAACAGACCCGGCAGGAACAAATTTCGAAGCATGAGCAATAATATAATAACCAACATTCCTGCTGAAATTTGAACCGCTGATAGTTATCGCCCCCTTACATTCCGTACATCCACCCGGCGTATGTGGTCCATAGGATGGGTCATTGGCCAGGTTCCATTCCAGGGCAATCCGGCTCCAGTTGCGCATGGAACCTACCACTACATTTTTCAGATGCCATTTGAGATCGCCATCAAAACTTCCATTGGCACCGGTCCATTGTTCTGTAAAATAGAGGTTGCGGTCGGGATGGGCATTGTGTACCGTTGAAAGGGCACTCACATCACCCGCATAGAGATGGAAAGCAGCTCCATCTACATAATTTTTTGCAGCAGGATCATTCATCACCGTGATCGGATAATTGGGATTATCACAGTTATGATCCCATACAATAATTTTTGTACTGATACCGGCTGTCTGAAAAGCAGGACCCAAATGGTTTTTAATAAAATTAGTTTGTTCTGCAGCAGTCATCAGCATACTGGGGTTATTGCCACCGTGTTCCGGTTCATTCTGTATGGTGATGGCATGAATCGGAATGCTTCTTGCCTGCATCTGCTGGATATACTTGACCAGGTATTGTGCGTATACAGCATAATACTGCGTCTGTAAACTACCACCCATACTGTTGCCATTGGTCTTCATCCATACCGGCGGGCTCCAGGGGGAACCCATGATTTTAATAGATGGATTGATGGTCAGTACCTGTTGTAAAACCGGCACCAGATCAGTAAGATCCTGCGACAAACTGAAATTGGCCAGGGTGGGATCAGTTTGTCCGGCAGGCATATCATTATAACTGAATACAGAAGGACTAAGGTCGGAAGCGCCGATGCTGACCCTGATATAACTCACCCCAATTGATCCGCTGCCAGTACCAAATATTTCGTTGAGCAATGCTGTTTTTTCATTGGTCCCCATCCGATTGATCAGGTAAGCACTGCTGCCGGTAAGGGTGTAACCAAAACCATCCACTGACTGATAGCTGGTGGCAGAGTCCACTTCAATGTTGGCGAACACATTGGGTGTAGTGCCGAATGAGAGGACTGTCGATTGTTTTTGTAATAAGGCAGACTGATCAGCTTTGGTCAGCCACATTTCCACGTCATTGGTGGCAGGCACAGGGTTGGGATTAGGCGTTGGATCGGGGCTGCCTTTTTTAGAACAATCCCCGCCGGTGAGCACGGTAAATATTGCTGCCAGTAAAATAAACGAACTATTCATTCTCTTCATATTCATTGATTCAGTTTATCAATTCTTTTGTCGATATAATCGCAGGGGGCCATTATTAGCAGCCACCAGTAATCGGTATTCACCAGCAGGGCCTCTGTACCATTTCAAATCCCTTACTTCTGCATCATTCCCAGTTACGGGTTGCAGGAACTGCATATGCTTATCCTTTGCATCATACCTGAAGATGCTGATTGGCTGGGCATCATATCTTCCTTCATAAGGTACCACGCCATAAAAGTTTCCACCGGTGACAAATTGCAGGTTGTTCCCCGGCATTGATGCAAAACTCATCAAAGGTGCCATTTGCAGTTGAGCAGGAAGACTGGTACGCACAAAATTTCCCTTTCCGTCATTGATAAAACAGGAGGACCCCAGCTGCTCTGCTTTGAGTTCACGATAATTATTGAACAGATCATAAAACATATAACTCACGGTCTTTCCTGCCACATCACTATAATTCAGGTAGGCTTTCTTTAATACCGGCAAAGAACGTTCCAGTTCATCCTTGGCCAGGAAGGTATACTCCTTTCCATCAATCGTATAAGCCATGACCTGTTCTGTAGAACCGTTTTTATCAAAGTCCTTCACATATAACTTCAGCGGCCCGTTCTTACCCGCAACAAATTTGTTATTATGTCCCCAGTTCCCGGCCAGGATATCGACGAATCCATCTCCATTCACATCGGCGGGATACAGACTTTGCCACAGACCGGTACTGCCATCCACAGGGTGACTGGCAAAACTGCCTTTATTATTAATGAAGACAGTCAACGGCATCCACTCACCGGCCAGTACGAGGTCGGGCCAGCTGTCATTATTGATATCTGTAAATACGGCACTGGTAACGATACCAAGGCTATCCGGCCTCCAGATACCGGAGGGTGCTAATTTAAAACTACCACTACCCTCATTCAGCAACAGATAGGAACTTTGGGGGCTTCCGTATTGTGTGGCATCTGCCAGTACGCCTACAAAAAGATCGGCATCACCGTCTTTATCAATATCAGCTGTGCTGATACAGGATTTATTTTTAAGCAGGAGCGGTATCAGTTCATTATGTACGGTGAATTTACCCTTCCCGTTATTGAGATAGAAGTGATCAGATAGCAGACTATCACCATTGGCCCACTCATTACCACCACTGGCTACATAGAGATCGGGGAATCCGTCTTTGTTCGCATCAATAAAAATGGCATCCACTTCTTCACTGGCTCTTGCCTTATTAAAAGGAATGCTATCTGTTTGAAATCCGCCGCTGCTGTTTTGAATCATGAGTTGTCCGCTCTGTCCTGCAGCAGCACAGAGGTAAAAATCATCTAAACCGTCACCATTCACATCGGCCACTGCTATTTTGGGTCCGCGGGTCGATTGCTGGTGAGGAATCAGGTATTGATTATTATAATCCAGGAATTCATTCTCCTGGTGCTTCCAGTTTAAACGAACCTGGCTGCTGATTTCTTCCAGCACGGGTGGCTTTGGCGGAAAGAAGCTGGGGTAATCAAATACACCACCAGCATCCGTTTGTTTCACCTGGATCAGTCCTTTGGCTGGCACATTCCTGATTCGCTGGAATTTCTGATCGGGCCAAACGATCAGGATGCTGTCAATATACCTGATGCTGTCAACACCGAAATGCAGTTTGGGATCGCAGGAAGACTGAAATCCCCGGCTGGAACTTAGCTGCTGGTATTGCATGGTGGAACCGGAAAAAAGCCAGGCTTTTGCACCAATACCATAGGTATTAGCGGTATTGCCGATAAACGAAATATCCACCGTGTATTTCTTTGGCGCTTTATTTTTTAAGATAGTAGCAGGTGCATTCAGGTTATTGATCACCATATCCAGGTTCCCGTCGTTATCGAGGTCCGCATAGGAAGCCCCGTTGAAAAATCCTTTCATGGAGCCGGTGCCCCAGTTTTGGCTCATATCGGTGAACTGGCCTTTTCCATCTCCCCTGAAAAAATAGGGATGGGAGGCACCATCGGGCATTTTTTCAATCGCTACTTTGTCATATTTGGTGGAAGTACCTACATCATTTTTCAATACCAGATCAGAAACAAAACGGATATAGTCCAGATCAACCGGTCTTTTTACAATCCCACTGGAAATAAAAAGATCTTTATTTCCATCATTATCAAAATCTGCAAATAGCGGTGCCCAGCTCCAATCGGTAGCGGCAATACCGCTTTGCAATCCTGTTTCGCTATAGCTTTCTCCCAATCCATTATTCTGTTGCAGGCAGTTTTTGGAATACTGATCCTGGTACCCGTGACCCATCAGTTTGAATTTGTAAGTATCCGGGTTCTCATCACTGCCGTAGGTCTTCAATACTTTTTCGTCGGGGGGCAGCATATCCACGGTGATGAGATCTGTTTGTCCGTCGTTATTAAAATCGTTGGCATCATTTCCCATGCTGAAACGGCTGTAATGCCGGAAATGGTCAGCTCCGGATTCTTTGAAGCGGCCATTACCCTGGTTGAGGTAGTAATAATCATTCTCATGAAAATCATTGCCGATATAAATATCGTCCCAGCCATCCTGATTAAAATCGGCGATTGCAATGCCCAGTCCATAACCCAGGCTGCTTTGATAGATCCCTGCTGCAGCCGACACGTTCGTAAACTTCCCTGTTACTGCTATATCATTGCGATAGAGACGGTCGCCGGACAATGAATCCGGTGTATGTCTGAATATAGTATCCTGAATATTGGAATTGGGCTTTTGGGAATGATTCAGCAGGTAGCAATCCAGATCACCATCCCGGTCATAATCAAAAAAAGCAGCCTGTGTACCGAAGCCGGAAAAATCCAGTCCGTACTCCACCGCCTTTTCCGTAAAACTGTTATTCTTATTATTAATAAAAAGCTGGTGCCGGCCTGTTAGTCCATGATGACCGCTACTGGCCGCGACATAAATATCCAGGTAGCCATCCGCATTTACATCGGCCATGGTAACACCTGAACACCAGTCGGCCGTACCGGCTACTCCGGCACTTGCAGTGATATCTTCAAATTTGAAATCTCCTTTATTCAGGTAGAGCTTGTTATTCCCTTTGCTGTTGGCGGTAAAATAAATATCTACGAGGCCATCATTATTGATATCACCGGTAGATACCCCGCCACCGTTATAAAAATAGAGGTAGTAGAGAATATTCAGCATCTCCCTTTCGGGCAATGTATTCTCAAATTTGATATTTGTAGTTGAGGAGGAAAGCTGTTCAAAAAGGGCAGGTGTTTTCCTGCCTTGGCAGCCGGATTGAAGCAGGAGGAAACCGGCAGACAAAATAAAAAGAGGCCATTTACTGTTAAACCACTTCATTGGAACAGCCTTTTAAAAAAGATGAAAAGGGCTGAAACAAGACGTTCAGCCCTTTGTTGCTTATGCTGCTTAAAACAAACGACTACATTGTTATTGTTTACCGGCAAAGAGCGCAGACACTTCTGTCTGTGACAACACTTTGCTGTACAGTCTCAGCTGATCCAAACCACCTTTGAAAGTACAAGCCAGCCAATCGTCGGAAGCATAGCTGGTAGAAGGACCGGCACCAATACGGAATTCAGAAACCCAGGTGGTTGACAGGCGCAATGCACCATGTCCGCCCCATGTTTTTACATTGGGATTCTGAACGCCATCGATATACAATTTAACGGTACTGTTGGTTTCGTCATAGGTCATCACCAGGTGGTGCCAGTTATTATCACATAATCCGGCAATCATCTGACCACCTTCCCAGGTAAACCAGGAATCAGCGGCACCACTGTTGGGATCGCTTGGGTTAGAAGGACTCACAAACATGCTTTTTATAGCGCAGGCGGTATTATTTCCTTCCAGGAAGAGGAAGCCAACCGCATTGCTCCAATGATAATCCGAGTTATCGGGTTTCTTTTTGGCTCTCATGGAAAGGATGTAAGCTGGTCCATTGGTGCCATTGTTATTCTTTGTTTGTCCGTTTTGCTTAAACCAAACAGAAATACTCATACTGCTGCTGGAAGCCCAGGCATTGAAAGAAGGGTATTTAATGAATTTCTGATTTACCCCTGTAATTCCTTTACCCCTTACGCCGTCGATGGTGGTAAATGGATTATCAGAAGGAAAGGTAGCCCGGATACTGTCTACTGCATTCATTAATGGATTAGCAGAAGTACCATCAAAAGCTGCATAGAATTTTAATGGCCCGTTGGCAGGATTTGCATCCTTTGGATAATCACCCAATTCGGGCTTTTTCATCTTCTGGCAACCGGCAATCGCAGTAAAGGCAAGCAGGGCCACCAGGATTTTGTTGAATGTCATTTTCATGATATAATCCGTTTTTGTTGATTTTATGAATTACCATTCGGGATTCTGTACAAGACTAGGGTTTCCGTTCAGTGCTGAATTGGGTATTGGATAATAACGGTGTTTATTCGCATATCCGCTTGGCCCCAGCACAGTGATTGCATCACCCCATCTGACCAGGTCAAAGAATCTTTCAAACTCCATTGCAAATTCAGCTCTTCTTTCCTGTTTGATGGCAGCACGCATTTGTGACTGACTAACAAAAGCAATATTGGTCAGACCGGCCCTGGTTCTTACCATGTTGACCCAGGTAACGGCATCGGCCTGGTTTTGTGCTCCGCCAACTTCATTAGCTGCTTCTGCAGCCATCAGGTAAATATCCGCCATACGGAATACGCGGTGATTGACCCAGGTATTCTGTGCTTCGTTATTAGGTGTACCTAAACCGGCAGCCTGGTATTCAGTGAAAAGGTTATACACTTTTTTATTCCAGTAGAGGGCATTGGTCAGGTTTGGTATGGTTTGCCCGTATCCTCCGGTGCTGCTGCCTCCGTCACTTTGGTTGGAATAAAGAATGGTCGCTGCTTTCCGCTGATCATTGGCTTCGTAGCTGGATTCCAGAGAAGCTGTAGGTGTATTCCATCCCCATCCCAGATCCCATGGGCTTCCGGAAGCACCGCGAACACCCTGGCACTGACCGAGGCGGCTCCAGTAACGGTCGCCATCACCGGCTTCTTTATGTGCCTGGATTTCAAAAATGGACTCCTCGCAGAGTTCACCTTCTTTTTTGAAAATTTTCCAGTACGGTGTATACAATGGAGCGGCTGCACCACCCTGACGGCTGGCCATTACCTGTTTGCAATGTGTGAGTGCTTCAGCCCATTTCTGCTGGTACAATTTTACTTTGGCCAGGAAGGTTCTTGCTGCTGCTTTATTCAGTCGACCGGAGAAGGTAGCGCCCCATGCCTGTGGCAGGTATTGCTCCGCATAAGTCAGGTCTGACTCGATAAATGCATAGATCTGTGCGGCAGGAGATTTTGCTTTGTGCCCATCAGTCGGCGTATTGATTTTGAAATCAATCTTGGGGACATCACCAAAAGTTCTTACCAGATCAAAATAAGAATAAGCCCTGAAGAATTTAGCTTCAGCAATGTTGGTGAGTGAAGCAGGATCGGTGTAGCCACCTTTTGCTGCCTCATCCATTACATCATTACAAAGGCCAATAAAAATATAGTGCTTATCCCAGTACAAACCAGCACCCCAGTCATCTTTGGTGTACTGGAAATTATCGTAGGTCTGGCGCCAGGCCGAAGCACCGGGGTCAGCTACAATCTCGGCATCATCTGAACGGAAACCGTTCATGGCAACCCATGGAATACTTTGAAATCCATCCCCACAATAGGGATCCGCTTTTGAATTGCGGACAGCTCCATAGAGCGCCAGTGCTTTCCCTTCAAGGGCACCCAGGCTCAGATCGTCCTGGGTAGCTGAGAGGGGTTGTCTGTCAAGAAATTTTTTACAACCAGACATCCCGCCCAGAACCGGTACCGCAAGCAGGGCACCGATCAGCAGCTTGTTGAAATTGTTTGCAATCTTTATCATGTTGTCGGATGTTTTAATCAGTTAAAAATTAGCATTCAGTCCAAAAGTGATTACACGTGGCAGGGCACTTCCGGCACTACCGAAGTCCAAACCAAATCCAAGGGCATCACCGGCAAATTCAGGTGAGTAACCCAGGTTCTTCTTCCAGGTTTTCAGGTTCTGGATAGAAAGACTCAGTTTCAGGTTTTTGATGCCTGTTACTTTCGGCAGTTTCATGAAAGTATATCCCAGGTTCAGGTTCCTGATCCGGAAATAACTTCCATCTTCAATACCGTAAGTTGAAGGAGCCCGGTTGATCAGGTGCTTCTGGTTCACGATTGGAACAAAATTCGAAGTAGCCGCTCCTGTCCATCCTTCAGTATAATTCTTTGGATAATTGTACAGTGAGTTCTTTTGCTCTGATGTACCCCATACCCTGAATACTTCATTACCATAACATCCGGCAAAATCAATATTCACATCAAATGCCTTGTACTTGAATGTGGTATTGATACCGTATGTAAAGTCAGGTGTCGGGTTTCCGATCATCCTCTTGTCGTTATCATTGATGATGCCATCACCATCCAGGTCTTTGTACTTGATATCGCCGGGCTTGGCACCACCACCATTGATGGTGTTAACAGGTGAAGCCAGGATATCAGCATAAGACTGATACAATCCATCTGCTACCAGTCCGTAGAAATAACCGATTGGGTAACCGGTTTGTGCCTGGTTAGGTGTTTGCTCGCTGGAAGAGATATTCGGTCTGTTGGGATATTCCAGGTGCAGGACTTTGTTTTTAAATGTGGTAAGGTTACCACCAATGGTCAGGCTCATGTCATTGCCGATCTTCTGATTCCAGCTGCCCACGAATTCAAAACCACTGTTCTGGATCGATCCGTTATTGGTCAGGGATGGAAGAATACCGGAAGGTCTGAGCAACACGATCAGGTCCTGTGTTTTTTTACTGTAATAAGCCATTTCGAAATGCAGACGGCTTTTGAACATTTCCGCTTCAATTCCTATTTCAGAAGAATTCACAGTTTCCCAGCGCAGATTGGGATCGTAGAGATAGTCTGCCTCATACACCGGTACCAGGTTTTCACCAAATACGGCAGATGAGTTAGTGGAAATTGTGGGGTAAGCAGGGTAGTTTTTGCCCTGGGCAGTGAAGTTACCGAGCAGTCCGGTGGATGCTTTTAATTTCAGGTAATTGAACACTTCCATATTCTCCATGAATTTCTCACGGGTGATTTCCCAGGCAGCACCAACGGCCCAGAAGCTCTGGAATTTGTCTTTGTAGTTTTTGCTGATCTGGCTGGCTCCGTCTCTGCGGAAGCTGGCGTTGAAATAATATTTGTTCTTATAGTTGTAGAGCAACCGGGCAAGACCTGATACGGTAGTGTATTCACTTTGACCGGCTGGTATCACGCTCTGTATATCTCCGAAACCGGTATTGATATACCAGAAGCGTTTATTATTTGGAATGATATTCTTTCCTTCTTCTTTCTGTGAAACCGTGGAAGAAGCCTGCTCATACTTATAGAAATAAGTAGTAAAGCCGCCCATCAGAGTGAAAGAATGGTTATTGAATTTTTTCTTGTAAGTAGCAATATAATCCTGCTGGAAGGCCCGGGTATTGATCAGGTCCTGTCTAACGGCTGTCAGGGTATTCCTGCTTACTACCTGATCACCAGTCATGGATGGATCATAAAGGTCATACAGCGGTGTGTATTCCCTGTTACTGCGCCAGCTCATATCGGCATACCAGGTCGGACGGAAATTCAGGTCCTTGGTGATATTGATATCCACGAATACATTACCCACGAAGCGGTAACGGTCATCGATTTTCTTATCCCAGTTATTCTCCAGGGTAGCCAACGGGTTAGTCTCTGAATTCTGAATGATAGGAACAGAAGAATACAGGTTATAATTGGCAGAATCAACACCATATGGATTCTTGGTGTATACTGATTTGGGATCAGCCGAAACGATCGGTACAATCCGGCGGGCATTTTCCAAAGCACCGCTGCCGTAAGGCAATCTTTCTTTGGAACCAATGATGGTAAAGCCAAGTTTCCATGTCTTATTCACTTTGAATTCATCGCTGATATTCATGGTCATGCGGTCGTAGCGAACATGTTTTACCAGGCCTTCATCATAAGTATAACCCAGCCCCATGTGGAATTTGTTCTTATCAGTGCTTCCATCCAGACTCACATTGGTGGTACTGAATTTGGCAGTACGGGTTACGGCATCGATCCAGTCGGTATTGCCGGTATAAGCATTCATACCCGGTCCGCCAACATTGTTTACAAAATTCAGCAGGGATAAATCACTTGGATCATCATCCACCCGGCTCAGGGCTTCCATAGTAGCGAGTTTCCTGAAATCATCTCCGTTTGCGAGTTGAATTTTGTCAACCAGTTTTTTGGTACCATAAGCCGTATTGAAATTGATATTGATTTGTCCGGTCTTTGCTTTCTTGGTGGTTACCAGGATCGCACCGGCGGCACCCTTGATACCGAAGATGGCGAGGGAGGAGGCATCTTTCAGCACTTCCACGCTTTCGATTTCGCTGGGGTTAACAAAATCCATGTTATCACTGAAAATACCGTCGATGATATAAACCGGACGGATACTACCGATACTAACGGTACCCCTTATGCGCACATCGGGTGCAGAACCGGGTATGGCGGTATTCACGATGGTGAGACCGGCTACCTTGGCCTGCAGGGAGGCGAGGGGGTTACTGTTGGGCTGTGCAGCGATGGCATCTCCTTTTACTTTTGTAATGGATCCGGTCAGGTCTCTTTTCACAGCAGAACCATAACCAATGACCACCACAGCATCCTGAATTTTTTCAGATTGCTTCAGGGCAACACTGATGGAAGTCTTTCCTTTTACAGAAACTTCCTGGGGTTCATAACCCACGGAGCTGATCACCAGTACGGCATCATCAGGAACACTGATGGAGAAATTACCGTTGGCATCCGTTACGGTTCCTACCCTGGATCCCTTGACCTGGATGGATACTCCGGCCAGCGGCTCACCGGTGGCAGCAGTAATTTTTCCGGTGATGCGTATATCTTTTGTATTTACTTCGGCAAGTGCGGCGAGTTCTTTCAATACCACCAGGTTTGTGCCCAGCAGTTTGTAAGAAATACCGGTATTAGCCAAAATCCTGTCCAGTACTTCCGGAAGGGTGGCTTCTTTTACATCAAGATTTACTTTGGGTTTACCTTTTACGGACTCTTCCGTAAAGAGAAAGCGATACTCGGTTTTTTTCTCAATGGCGAAGAGTACTTTCTTGATTTCCGCTTCGTTCATTTTAAGTGTGATGCGTTCCTGTCCCCATCCTTTGGCGGAAACCTGGAGGCAGGCAAACATCAGCAAAGCAACCGTGAGTTTCATAATTCTGGCAATCTTTAGATACAACAGAACCTTAGGTGAAACAGCAGCTGTTTCAGATTTTTTCATAAATTACAGTTGAAGGGTTAAGAATGCCGGGGGTCTTAAAGTTCCCGGTGTACAACCTGTTTGTTCACACGGGGTTTCGTTGCAGCGAAATCCCGTTTTTTACCCTTTCAGGAAGTGTTATTGGCAGTTGTTTTATTCATACAGCATAGCAATTAGCGGTTAATAATTATTTGGTTCCCTTCTTTCACATAATTGATGGAAGGGATCATTTCTTTCAGGGCTTCGAGGGCCTGGGCAACTGACTCCTGGTCAAAAATGCCGTTGACCTTCATTTCTTTCAACTCATCTGCCTCGATCTGGATCTGTACGGCATATCTTCTTTCCATCCGCAGGGCCAGCTCCTCCATGGTTTCGTTCCGGAAAATGAGCCGGTTATCCATCCAGGCGATTTCATCAATGGAACTATCGGCCGGACTGTACCTTAACTTATTTACGGCTACCATCGGTACCATGGGGCTAACCGGGGCATCCACGGGTTTCTGTACTACTCCTCTGCGAACCACCCGATCATTCTCCACCACCAGTTTTTCACTGGGGGAAAGGATGATTTTATCATTGGGCCGGTTCTTGATCGTGACTTCTATGCTTCCCCTGATCAGGCTGGTTTCACTGAGTTTATCTTCCGGATAAGCTTTTACATTAAAGGCCGTACCCAGTACTTTGATATTGATATTGGATGTATGAATGATAAAGGGTTTGTCCTTCATCTTGGTTACATCAAAATATCCTTCTCCTGAAAGGGTCACCTCCCGCAGTTCTTTTCCAAAATCTTTATTGTAGGTCAGTTTACTTCCTGCATTCAGCCAAACCATGGAACCGTCCGGTAATTCCACTTTGGAAGTGGAGCCGGGCCGGGTAGTGATTTCGCTCACCTGCCGGGCCATTTCCTGTCCTTGTCCTCCTTTAAAGGGTTTCATCAGCAGGGCCCAGGTACTGGCGAGTACCAGCAGTACGGCTGCGGCCCAATACCAGCGTTTCATCTTTTTCCGTCCCGACATGGAAACTACCGGTGTCTGATCCGGCATATTCCCAAACGGGACATTCAGTTCCTGCATTCTTTGTAAATGAAGCATGTACGCGTCTTCCTCTTCGGTTTGGTCCTTTTTCGGCTGATATTTCCAGATTTCTCCCAGGTTTTGAATAGCCAATTGCCATTCGGGATGTTCCAGAATCAGATTTTCCAGAACAACCAGTTCTTCCAAACTGGCCTCTCCCGATAGTTTTTTCGACAATAAAATCCAAAAAGTCTCCTGGCTCATGGTTTTGATGGGTATACCTGCATAAGACAGCCGGAACCGGTCCTTACCCCTAAAGAAATTTTAATTATTTTTTAAGAATTGTCTGGGCCCTGGCCGGAATCGCCGTTTTGAGCTCAAAATGCATGCATTTTCCGATCCTTCGTAATGCGATAGCCATTTGAGCCTCAATGGTTTTGACAGATAATTGCAGCAATTCTGCCACTTCTTTGTACCGGAGGCCATCTTCTTTTACCAGCTTGAAAATCAGCCGGCAGCGGGGAGGGAGGTCATTGACTGCTTTTTTCACCTGTCGGAACATTTCTTCGGTGAGCATCAGTTGTTCGGGGTCGAAATAGAGGGAATTGACCTGAACCAGCCATTCTTCGGGTGAGAGATTCACCTGTCTTTTTTGTTTACTGAGCTGATTGAGGGCCAGGTTCTTGGTAGTGGTATAAAAATAAAGGAGGGGAGAATTGATATTTTCGAGTTGCTCTCTTTTTTGCCAGATGCGTATAAACACATCAGACACAAGCTCTTCTGCTTCCTCTCCTGATTTCAGGATGGAATAGGCAAACTGCTTCAGCCGGGCGTGCAACAGGATGAATAGTTCCCGGTAAGCAGCCTGGTCGTTGTTGACTGAAATGGCAGTGAGCAATCGTTTAATGTTCTCGTTCTCCGGCATCGATTGCGTAAATCTAAGGATATCGGAACTGAAAATCCATGATGATTTCCGCACATCGGGTAAAAAACAAGCAAAAAAGGCGGATTATTTGATTCGTATCAAGCGGGAAACAAAAAAGGCTGCGGGTATTTGCAGCCTCCGTGGACCCTGTTGGGATCGAACCAACGACCCTCTGATTATGAGTCAGATGCTCTAACCGTCTGAGCTAAGGGTCCTGAGCGGTGCGCTCAAGGGGGCGAAATTAGTAAAATAATAATTATTACTCCTTATTAACCAATCTTTAACCCAAAGAAAAATATATTTGCGCCCTTAACGAGACTTATGAAGAAAACGCTGATCGTCCCCGTATTACTATGTCTTGGATTTGCTGCGATGGCACAGAACAATCCCCAGACCGACAAGAAGAAGAAACAGACCATTGATATG
>Ga0209174_10000542_pt1 | contig 28101 bp, 27 predicted proteins | sample JI91814BDNA_FD_187505 | JGI IMG/M metagenome (GOLD analysis project Ga0209174, IMG submission 187505) | Wastewater effluent complex algal communities from Wisconsin, to seasonally profile nutrient transformation and Carbon sequestration -... | ecosystem: Engineered > WWTP > Effluent > Algae...
GAGGGGTAGGGCTTGCGCTGAGAATTCGATAAGGGCCGCCCAGATTGCCCGACTCGAATTTTTCGGCCGGGCGCCAGGAGTACCGTTGGAGCCAATCAGGTTTGGAGGTCACCGGCCGGGGAGTCCTGGCTTACCGTCCACTTTCTCCCTGAGTAATCTCAAACACCGTCGCTGTCAGCCAGCCCCTGAACGAATCGTTGTCCTGAAACTGCTTGAACAGCTGCGCGTCGTCCTTGAACATCGCCGTGATCACCCGTTTGAGTGCCTTGTCGTGCTCGATCCGGGCCGTGCTCGGCGTGTTTTTCATCGCATTTTGATACGCGGGATCGGCGGCAACCTTGGGCGGGATGATCTCGGTAATCCTCTTTTCCACCAATTTCGAATCCAGAAACAGCCCGCCGAACTGGTCGTTGAACTGCTTGACGATGTTTGAGAGCCTGTCCAGTTCCGGCTCGGGTTTGCGCCCGCCGCCACCGGTTGGCGCCGGTTCGATCTCGGCATCCTCATCGGGTAGCGCGATGGCGATCATCGCCTTCTTCTCGGCGCGGTAGCTGTCCATGTCGATCGCATCGAGAATGCCTTTGGCCAGGTCTTCTTCCTTCGGCGCGGGCAGTTTGGCAATCAGGAAGTTCAGGAAGATCGAGAGCTTTTCCCACTCCTGCACGCCATAGGGCAGGATCGTCGCGAGAAAATCGTAGCTGCGGGTGAAGGACTTCGCCTTGCCCTTGAAATCCACCTGCTGGTCTTCATCGAGCTCGTGCACATAGACCGCCACGCAGGCGTCGAGGATAGGGTCGAGCGTCTCCCGCGGGGCGCCGTCGAGAAACAGCGTCACCAGCGCGTCGATCTGCTCGGGCGTATAGACCTGATGCTGGTCGAGCGCTCCCTTGAGCGTGTGCAGTTTGTCCGGGTCGGTCTCGCGGCTCAGGATCGTCGTGCGGTAGTAATCGGCAAACGATTTTTCGATGGTTTCGGTGTCGTTCTGGAAATCGAGCACGAACACGTCGCTCTTCTTCGGGTGTGCCCGGTTCAGGCGCGAGAGTGTCTGCACCGCCTTGATGCCCGACAGCGCCTTGTCCACGTACATCGTATGCAAGAGCGGCTCGTCGTAGCCGGTCTGGAACTTGTCGGCGCAAATCAGAAAGCGGTACGGGTCTTCCTGAATCCGGTCGGCAATGTCGTTGCCCGGGAAACCGTTCAGCCTGGCCTCGCTCACCTTCTCGCCCTTGTATTCCGGCTCGCCCGAAAAGGCGACGATCGCCTGATACGGGCTCTTCAGCTCCGCGAGGTAGGCGCGAAACGCGAAGAAATACTCGATCGCCCGCTGAATGCTGCCCGTCACCACCATCGCCCGCGCCTGACCGCCGATCTTGCGTTGGCCGATCACCTGTTCGAGAAAGTGGTCGACCATGATCTCGGCCTTGTCGCGGATCGCCTTGCTGTGGCTCTCGACATAAACGCGCAGCTTCTTGCGCGCCTTATTGACGTCGTATTCGGGGTCGCCGGCCACCGTCTTGGCCAGCCGGTAGTAACTCGTTACCGGCGTGTAGTGCTTGAGCACGTCCAGGATGAAACCCTCCTGAATCGCCTGCTTCATCGTGTAGCCGTGGAAGGGCCGGTGCTTGACCTCGCCGCCGGCCTCATACGGCACGCCAAAAATCTCCAGCGTCTTGCTCTTTGGCGTTGCGGTGAAGGCGAAGTAACTGGCGTTGGGCAGCAGCTTGCGCGACTCGATGATGCGATTGATCTTGTCCTCGGTGGTTTCGTCCTCTTGTTCCGCACCGCACTCCGCCAGCGCCATGCTCATCGCCGCCGTGGCGCGGCCGCCCTGGCTGGAGTGCGCTTCGTCGATGATGATCGCGAACCGCCCGCCACGATGCGCCTCGCCGATGCGATCGAGCACGAAGGGAAAGGTCTGCACGGTGGAAATGATCAGCTTCTTGCCGTCCTTGAGGAATTTCGCCAGCTGCTCGGTCTTCGAGCTGCCGGCGCCTTCCTTCACCGCGCCGATGATGCTGCCGACCTGGGCAAAGCCCTTGATCGTCTCGCGGATCTGCTGGTCGAGAATCCGGCGGTCGGTGATGACGATGATCGAGTCGAACACCTCCGCCCCGTCCTTGGTGAGGCCGATCAACTGGTGCGCCAGCCAGGCGATCGAGTTCGACTTGCCGCTGCCCGCCGAGTGCTGAAGCAGATACCGCTTGCCGGCGCCGTGTTCAAGCACATGGGCGAGCGTTTGCCGCACCACGTCGAGCTGATGGTAGCGGGGAAAAATCTGCACCTGTTTCTTCTGGCCCGTCTTCGGGTTCACTTCCTCGACGATCTGCGCGTAGTTCTCCAGAATCTCGGTCAGCTGCGCCGGCGTGAGGATGCGCTTCCACAGGTAATCGGTCTTCAGCCCTTCCGGGTTCGGCGGATTGCCCGCGCCATCGTTCCAGCCCTGGTTGAAGGGCAGAAACCACGAATCCTTGGCCATCCCCTTGCTGCCCTTGAGGGCGGTGCACATCCGCACCTCGCTGTCGTCCACCGCAAAGTGCACCACGCAACGGCCAAAGGCAAACAGCGTCTCGCGCGGATCGCGGTCGCGTTTGTATTGCTCCACCGCGTCGTCCACCGTCTGCTTGGTCAGGTTGTTTTTCAGCTCGAAGGTGATCACCGGCAGGCCGTTGATGAAGGCGCACAAATCCAGCGAGCGCTTGCTGTGATCGCGGCTGTAATGAAGCTGGCGGGTGATGCTGAAACGGTTGCTGGCATGGCGCGCCACCGCCTTGGTGTTTGTCGCCGAGGGCGTGCCGTAGAACAGCTCGAAGCTCAGCGGCCCGTGTTTGATGCCCTTGCGCAGCACATCAATCACCCCGCGCCGGGTGATCTCGCCTTGCAGACGGGCGAGGAACTTCTGCCGCGCCATGTTTGTGCTGTCGTCGATGTTACCGATTCCCAGCTTGGCGAACTCGTCGGGCTGAGTGGCGCGCAGAAAGGTGAAGAGCTGCGCGGTATCGACCGCAAACTCGCGGTCATAAGCGGCTGAATTTCCCGCAAACCAGCCCGTGCCACCGTAGGCGGGCGCAGGCTCGGCAAGGCCGGACGCTACGCTGGAAGCCAGACCATCGACGCCGGTCAGGTGCCGCATGATCAGCGTTTCGAGGCCTTTTTCGCTGGTGTCGGTTGCGCTCACATCAACGTCCTTTTCTCACAATTCTTCGTGCTAGCATTCACTTGTGTACATAGAAACACAAGGTACGACAATGGAAACCACGACACTGACCTTGCGCATTCCGGCGGAGATGAAGGAACAGCTCGCCAAACTGGCTGACGCGACCCACCGCTCCAAGTCTTACCTCGCTGGTGAAGCCATCCGGCAATACCTTGAACTCGAGGTATGGCAGATCGGTGAAATACAACAGGCGCTCAAGGAAGCGGATGCCAATGATTTTGCCTCCGACGATGAAATCGATGCGCTCATGAGGAAGTATGCAGGTTAGGTGGCTGCGGCGTGCGCTGGAGAACCTGGACGACGAAGCGGCCTACATCGCGGAAGACAACCCACGCGTGGCGGCGGAGTTTGTGCGGCACATGCGAAACAGTGCCGCACTGCTCGCGGATCACCCCAATATGGGGCGCCCGGGCCGCATTACCGGAACGCGGGAGCTTGTCGTGACCCGGTTCCCGTACATCCTCCCTTATCGCGTGCGAGGCGGTACGGTGGAAGTTCTGCGCGTCTTCCATACCGCCAGAAAATGGCCCACGCGCATGAAATGACCGCACTTCGCTAAAACCTGACGCGGGCCGTCGCGCGCAGTCGGCTTTCATGCCGCGGCGTCCTCGGTTTCGGTGTCGTCCAGCGCCTCGTCGCCGAGGGGCGCGGCGGCGGGGTCGGTGGGCAGGTCCGGCAACTTGGCGGCGGCTTCGCGCACGTCCAGCTTGCCGGTCACGATGTCGGCGGTCAGGCGCGTGCGGTACTCCTGCATCAGCGCGATCTCGCGCTCGGTGCGGGTGATGGCGGTGTTGATGATGCTGGATTCGGCACGGATATACTCGACGATAGCCTTTTGCTCATCGATGGGCGGCAATGCAAATTGGAAGTTCTTGATTTGATCGACATTCACATGTGGGGCAGTTGAGCCAATTACGTATAACGATGCTTGGAGATAGACGTGCTGGCAGTTCAATTGCCACATCAGATACTCGCTGTTTTGTCGTTTCCGGATTCGAAAGACCATCATGCGTTGGGAAATGCACAGTGACGTACCCGCCGGGACGTTAGCCGCGATTCCAAACCGCTCTCCCTCTCGGCTATAAAGAACGTCTCCCTCGTCCGGCTTTAGCCGTGCAGTCCACCTTTGAAATTCAGCCAGTGAAATCTTTCGCGATTGTTCGAGCCGAACTTTGCCCGGTTCAATGTCGGCAGTCCGAATCGCGGGAAATATTCCATCAGTCCGGTAGGTCGGAGTCGCGTGGAGACAGTCCACAATGTGCGAAGCCTCAAATTTGAGCCGAGTGCGTTTCCAATGTGCCGGAATCTCGCCGAGCCAGGGGATGCCGGAAGGTTTGAGGGGAACCTCGGGGTCGAGGCCGCGGGTGACGGCGCGGTGGATGATGGCCTGCTTCTGCTCGTTCAGCAGCCTGATCAGCTTGCGCTTGGCGCGGATGAAGCCGTCGATCTTCCGGTTCGCGTGGTCCAGAAACCGCACGATGGCTGCTTGTTCTTCGGGCGGAGGGAGCGGGATTGGCGCGTCAAGAAACGAGGTGTCAGTTAGTTGAAGTCTGGAAATCCAGACGCCTTTGGAGCGGACCTGAAGTTCCCAGTGGAATGCTGAGGACCGGACCAACTCATGAAGAAACCGGGGATTGATCTGTGCCGAAGGGCGGCTCCGGTAAACGCTGTAGGCGGTGCTGACGATTCCATGGTGCTGTGTCACGCCCAAACCGCCACCCCAGGCCCACAGGCTGTTGATCACCAAATCGCCCGGCCAGCACAACTTGTGACCGGCGTATGACTCCGCCTTGAACATCGTCACCTTGGCGGAGCTACGGGGAACCACCCCACGGGCCGAACTTACCGTAAGCAGTTCTTCTTCGCCGGCCCTTGATCTTTGGTCGATACAGGTCAAATACGATTTGCCGCGCTTGGTCACCCAATGCGAGGGTAAAGCTGGTGCCCACGGAATGCCCGACTCCTTGTATTCCGCATACGGCTTGAGCCCCTCGATCATGCCTGGACTCCTTTGAGCAGGTCGGCGGGATTCCAGATGCGCTCTGCGATCTGTCGGTAAAGCTGGCTGCGGCTTTCGAGGTCGGCTTTTTTGAATTCAGGCAAGGCCGCGAACGGCAAACCACTTTGCTCCCGGAAGCGCAGGAAGCCGGGGTTGTGGTCGTAGCACTGCGCGTGCAGCGAGCGGGCGAGCAGGTTCTGAGTGTTGTAGTGCGGCAGCTTGTCTGCGTAAGTAAGGTCGCCGTAGCTGGCATTGAAACTCTTGGGCAAGAGCAGCAGACCGCCGATGCGGTTGCGATGCTCGGCGAAGTCCGCGGGATGGCTGAACTCGACGCTGTGGCGCTCAGGATGGTTGGCCCAGATGTGCTCCACCTCGTAGCGGGTCTTGCCCTCGCTGACATAGTCCAGATAGCGCGAGGGCTGGCCGGACTGCGTTTCCACATAATCGGTAAGGCGGGCGAGGATACGGTGCAGGGGGTAGCGGTTCTGCTGGTGCATGTAGAGCCGCTCATTGCTGGAGAAGGTTTCTTTTTCCTGGGTGAGGAAGTCATGCAGCTTGTGCGCCAGGGCATCGGGCGCGAGACCGCGAATATCGCGCATCACCACAAACATGGCGTATTGCATCGTCGAGTAGGCGATGGTGCGGAAGTTCCACAGCCGCCAGGTGAGCAGGATGTCGAGATACTGCGCCACGAGGCCGATTTTGCGGATGACCACCGGCTCGCTGTCATCGGGCCGCAGGGGCGCGAGCAGCAGCATGTATTGCAGAGTGAAGCCGTGCTGTGCGTTGTAGAGCACATGCTCCAGTCCGGGCAGGGGCTTTTGCGCAGATTCGATCAGCCGCAAGTATTGCCGGCTGTAAAAGTCAAAGTCGCGGTCGATGAAGCGATAGAAGTCGTCGCTTTGCTTGAGCCCTACGGTGTCGGCGGCATCGCGCAACCAGCGGTGAAACTCGGTGCCAATGCGGTCGAAGTCTTCTGGCTTGGCGCCCTTCTTGCGCTCGCGAATCTTGGTGGCGTGCTGGCTGCGTAGCCACGCCTTGAAGCAATCGGATTCGACTTCCTTGCCCGCGTCGTTGAGTTCGCGAATGCGGTCGCGCCAAAGGGTGTTGGCGGGGATGCGTTTGGCTTCGTCGATATTGGCGAGCAGGTAGCCCTTGAGCATGTCCGTTGGACTGAGTGAAAGCCCACGGTCGTTCATGGTCTCGAAGATGGTGTAGGCGTCGTCGTCGGAGTAGGCGGTGATTTCGACGAGGTGGACGTTCTCCAGTATCCAGTCAATGAAGTAAGGCAGCGCCTCGGCGCGGAGTTCTTCTGGGAAGCAGGTTTCCAGGTCGTGATAGCGCTGCACCAGGTTCTGGACTGATTCGGGGCGATCGGTAGCGTTGAAGGTTTCGCCGCCGTCGGCGTAGAGGGCTTCCATGGCTGGGGTCCGCTCATCGACATGGAGGTTGAATGATTTCTGATCGAATTTCTCCGAGAAAATCAGCTCGTCCACATTGACCTGCTTCGCGTGGTCCTTTTGCAGATTGCGGAGCAGCACGAGTAGCAGCGTGAGGCTGGTGAGCCGTTGCTGGCCGTCCACGATGTAACCCACGCTGTCCTTCTTGCTGATGATGATGGAACCGAGAAAATAGTGCGGGTAGTCGGCAACTTTGCTGCGCGGGTGGGCAGGCTGGTATTCCTCCAGAAACTTGTCGCTGAGGTCATCCACGAGTTCGCGGATTTGCTTCTCGTGCCACTTGTATTCACGCTGGTAGTAATCAATGGAATATTTCACGCCCTTGAGCAGTTCCCGGACGGTCTTGGCTTTGCCGAGGATTTCTCTCATGACTGGATTCCTTGCCCGTCACTGTCCCAGTATTCCCGGTAAGCGTTGACGTAGTAAGCGGTGGCGGCTGGATCAATGTCCCAGTAGTGACGACAGAGTTTCCTGTACATCTGCAGCACGTCTTCGTCGCCGCAGGAATCGAGCAGGCGTTCCAACGTGTGTTCAATGTGCTCGGTATCGCGGGAACGGGTGCGCAGGATGTCATCAACCACCGGCTGGTATTGCTGCGCAGCCTGGCGCTGAAGATCCCCCAGGCTTTCGGCGAACTTGCAGAACAATAGCATGTCATCGGCGTCGATCATGGCTGTTCCCCCGGCACCGGGAGTCGCCTGGCTTCCTGTTCCCTGGCGTGTTCGATTGCCTGGTGCAGTCGGGCGCGCAGTAGCGGCAGCGGTGGCAGTTCGGTGAGGTATTCGCTGACGCGGATGGACTTGGCGTCGAGCTGGAGCAGTTCGACCTGTTCGGCGTCGGCGGCGGCGCACAGGATGAGTCCGATCGGCGCTTCTTCGCCTGCAGCGCGTTCGTGTTTGTCGAGCCAGCGCAGGTAGAACTCCATCTGCCCCACATGGGCCGGCTGGAACGACTCCAGCTTCAATTCGACAGCGATCAACCGGCGCAAATGACGGTGGAAGAAAAGCAAGTCGAGATGAAAATCGTCCTTGCCGACGCTCATGCGCTTCTGGCGGGCGACGAAGGTAAAGCCGGCACCCAGCTCCAGAAGCACACTTTCGATCTCGCGCAGGATCGCGCTTTCGAGGTCGCGCTCGCTGTAGGCGCCTTGCAGGCCGAGCAGATCAAGGAGATAAGGATCGCGGAAGACGAGGTCTGGGCTCATTCGTCCTTCGCGGAGATTGGCCAGCTCTGCGGTGATGACGGCGTCCGGCTTCTTCGACAGGGCGGTGCGTTCGTACAGCATGCCGCCGATCTTCTGGCGCAGGGTGCGCACATCCCAACGCTCGATGCGGCACATTTCCGCGTAGAAGTCACGGGCCAAGGGCGCTTTGATCGGTAGCAGTTCGATGAAGTGGCTCCAGCTCAATACTTGCGACAACGTCGCAAGTATTGGCTCCTCGGTAATCCACTCGGCAAATCGGGCCATCCTGGTCAGCGCCGTGTAGTTGAACCCGGGACCGAACTCTGCCGTCAATTCTTGCGACACTGTCGCAAGAATCTGCTTGCCATAGGCGGCGCGCCCTTCCTGCAAGTTTTCCCTGAGCAGACGACGGCCCACCTGCCAACAAAGCAAGGTGTGCGTGGCATTGGCGGCGCTTGCCAGCCGCTGGCGAGCAGCGTGAATCAGACTGCGCAGATCCGCGAGGAGCGCGTCTCCTTCGACGTGGGCCAGTTGCTGCCTGTCTTCAGGCAGCACTGCGGATCTCCGCTTATCCTGGGCGGCAATTTTCTTTGTCATTCCGCCGCCCCTCCGGTGATCTCGCTGAGCAGCCCCTCGGTTTCCTGCTCCAGCGCGAGGATGTCGGCGCTGATCTCGGCCAGGCTGCGCAGCTGCGGCGGCTGGTAGAAGTGGCGGGTGAAGCTGATTTCGTAGCCGATTTTGGTGTCGGCCTCGACGATCCAGGCATCGGGCGTGTAGGGCAGCACTTCGCGGCGGATGAAGGCTTCGATGCCGCCGTCTTCAAGCAGCGGGATTTGCTCGTAGTCGCGCAATTCGCTGTCGGGCTCGTATTCGACGACGCAGGTCTTGCCGTCGATTGTGGCTTCAAACAGGCCGTGCAAGGGGTCGGGTTGGGTCTTGCCGGGTTTGTGGATTTTCTTGATCACTGCCGGTGCGTCTTCGACCCGCCAGCTGACGGCGTTGATGATCAGTTTCAGGTCGGCGGCGGAGGGCTTGAGGCCGAGCTTCTTCAGCGTGGCGTCGACGCGTTCGAGGAAAACGTTGTGATCTTCCATCAGGCCGTCGCCAAGGGCTTCGCGGAGCCGGGTGGCGGTTTCGATGAGCTGGGCGTCGCGCTTCCAGGTGGCCTCGTTGAGCAGCTTCTTCTTTTTGGCTTCGGGGAGGGCCTTCCGGGCGGGGGCCTCGCCGTTTTCGTCGTCGTCATCGGTGCTGTCGCCCTTGCCGTAGTCGTTAACGCGTTGTTCCAGCTGCTGGCGGACGCTGGCGGGCTTGTCGAACAGCGCGTCGCCGAGTTGATCAAAGAGCGCGGCGCGGATGTCTTCATCGCCCGAGGCGTAACGCAGGGTTTCGATGCGTGGGCGGGAGAGCTGGCTGTGCAGGCGCAGCGGCCGCTCGACTTTGACTTTCCAGTAACCGAAGGCGGCGTTGGGGAAGATTTTTGATTGCGGCGTTTTCTGGAACGCGAGGAAGGTGTCGCAGATGCGCTGGATGTCGTCGGCGGCCAGTTCGCAGTTCTTTTTGCCCATGTTCTTGCGCAGCGGCTTGAACCACTGGCTGGCGTCGATGAGCTGGACCTGGCCTTGGCGATGGGCGGGCTTGCGGTTGGTCAGCACCCAGACGTAGGTGGCGATGCCGGTGTTGTAGAAGAGGTTCAGCGGCAGGGCGACGATGGCTTCCAGCCAGTCGCTTTCAATGATCCAGCGGCGGATGTTGCTTTCGCCCTGGCCGGCATCGCCGGTGAATAGCGACGAGCCGTTATGCACCTCGGCGATGCGGCTGCCGAGCGGCGTGTCGTGCTTCATCTTGCTCAGCATGTTGGCGAGAAAGAGCATCTGGCCGTCGCTGGAGCGGGTGAGCAGCGAATATTCCGCATCGCCCGCGTGTTCGATGACAAAGCGCGGATCTTTCAGGTCTTTCTTGCCGCCCATGCGCTCGAGGTCGCTCTTCCAGCTTTTGCCGTAAGGCGGATTGGCGAGCATGAAGTCGAACTCGCGGGAGCGGAAGGCGTCGTTGGCCAAGGTGCTGTGTTCCGGGCCGCCGACGATGTTGTCTGCCGCGTCGCCATCGCCCTTGAGCAGCAGGTCGGCCTTGCAGATGGCGTAGGTTTCGCCATTGATTTCCTGGCCGTAAAGGTGCGTGGCAACCTGCTTGCCGTGGGCCTTGGCGATCTGCTGGAGGGTTTCTTCCGCCACGGTGAGCATGCCGCCGGTGCCGCAGGCGCAGTCGTAGAGCAGGTAGGTGCCGGATTCGATCTTGTCGGCCACCGGCAGGAACATCAGGTTCGCCATCAGGCGCACGGCGTCGCGCGGCGTCCAGTGCTCGCCGGCCTCTTCGTTGTTGTCCTCGTTGAAGCGGCGGACGAGTTCCTCGAACAGCGTGCCCATCGAGTGGTTGTCGAGCGCGGGCATGATGTTGTCGCCCTCGCCGACCGCGAACGGGCTGATGTTGATGTCCTTGTCGAGGAACTTCTCGATCAGCATGCCGAGGGCGTCGGCCTTGGACAGGCGCGGGATCTGGTGGCGAAACTCGAAGTTGGTCAGGATGTCCTGCACATTGGGCGAGAAGCCATCGAGATAGGCTTCGAAGTCGTCCTTGAGTTTTTGCTGGGTGGCGCGGGCTTTGAGATCGCGCAGGAGGAAGGGCGAGGTGTTGTAGAAGGCCTGGCCGGAGGCGGCGCGCAGCGCGTCGTCCTGATTGGTGATGCCTTCCTTGTCGAGCGCCGCCTTCATCTCCAGCACGGCCTGCTTGGTCGGCTCCAGCACGGCATCGAGGCGGCGCAGCACGGTCATGGGCAGGATGACATCGCGGTATTTGCCGCGAACATAGACGTCGCGCAGCACGTCGTCGGCGATGTTCCAGATGAAGTTGGTCAGCCAGTTGAGTTGTGCTTGATCCACGAGAGGTCTTCCTTTTGTCGGCAATACATTGTTCTTCCTGCTTTCAGGCAAGCCGGGCATTTTCTTTCAGCAAACGCGTATCCGCAATGCGTGATCCAACCCTCTCTCTGCCGTCGGCTGCAAGGCAATCACCACCCCGGTCACATCCCAGCGCGTAAGTGCAACGCCATCGACAACGCGCAGCCAGATCAAAGAGGCGCAGTAGTTCCACGGCGGCGCTTCCTTCGTAGGGATGGGCCGATTTTGACATCGCCGGCCTGGTCTCAAATCCGTGCTGCCGCCGTCCGTATTCCTTCAGCGACCACCGTAAACAGCTCCTCCGGAAACCCGGGGGGCAGGTTGCGGCCGACTTCCTCCAGTGCGCCCGCGACGCGGGAAAGCACTTCGTCGATGACTGTTTCCATGTCCGGCCCGAGGCCGCATTTTTGGGCGGTGTCGTTGAAGTGCCGTCGCTGGATGTCTCTGAGCCGGTCGTGGGTGTTCTTGCCCCGCAGCGCCATGGCGAGGCGGAGTTGTTCGTAGTCGAGGTGATTGGGGCCTGGCCCGGTGACCGGCCAGGCCGACCGTACGTCGTAAAGGGGGGTGAGTCGGTAGCGGCCGCCGGGGAGAAGGAAGATCGAGAAGTTCTTCGCGTGGCCGTCGGTGGCGGCGAGCAGCCAGAACAGCAGTTGCGCCTTGAGCAGGGTTCGGAGGTCGTCGTCGCGGGCTTCGGAGTGCTGGAGGATGCGGGCGATGTCCACCAGCCCGGGGCCGCCGTCCGATTCGTACTTGGCCCGCGGCGGCGTTCCGGTGGCCTGGCAGAAATCTTCCTGGGGCAGGCGCAGCCAGTAGTCGCCGGTGCTGGCCAGACGGCGGTCGAAGCGTTCGACGACGAGCACTTTCTGGTCGTCAAAGCGCTGAATGTTGCACGCGGCCACCGGCAGGCCAAAGGCGGCAAGAAGTTGGGCGCACAGCCACTCGTTTTCGACTGATGTGCGCATGTCGGATTGCCGGTTGCCCACCAGGCCGAGGGGCAGCTTGAAGATGTGGGTGGTCGGTGTGGCGCCCAGAGGCCGGCACCACTGGCCCTGGTGCCAGGTCAGCGCGGTTTTCTCCTGCGCACCGGCAATCGAGATGCGGAAATCCCCGTCGTCCGGGGCAAGCTGGCCGAAGGGGGAGGAAGGGGCCACCGTGCCTTTGAGGATGCGCGCCACGCTGGCTTCGTCGAGAGGCTCGGCCTCAATGCGGAAGACGTTCTCCGGCGCCCTATCTTCGGGAAGAAGTTGCACCGCACCCACGCAGTCGCGCCCGATGGCCTGCAGGAGCGCGAAGGCGTCGCTGCTGCCGGTGCGGAAACGGGATTGCAGCCGGGCCCGGATGCGCTCGCTGTCGGGGAGCAGGTTGTCGAAGTAGTTGTGGACGACCTTTCCCCGTAGCGGCGGTGCGTCCAGCGTGATGGGCAGCGACAGGGACAGGGGGCGCCCTTCGGGGGATTCGACCCAGCTTGCGGCGTACTGAAACTCCATCGGCCCCCGGCTCGGCAAGCGCCACTGTCCGACTTGTTTCCCGTTTGCCCAGACATTGAGGGCGCGGGCATGTGAAGGGCGGCCCATCGCTACCACTCGCTCTCGTTTGCGGCCGGTGTTTTTTCCTGGATAACAAGCTCAAGCCCGAGCAGGCTCGCCAGGGACATGAGGCGTTCAAGGGTCAGGCGATCCGGGTGGGCTTCAAGTTCCGAAAGGCGGTTCTGGCTGATGCCGAGGCTTGCCGAGGCGGCCGCCTGGGACAAGCCCAGTGTCTTGCGCCGGGCGGAGAGAATCTGGCCGGCTTGGTGGGGTGTGGACAGTCGGGTCATGGCGAGGTATCGAAAAAATCGATAAATGCAGAGTATCGTATTTTTCGATAACTGTTAGATATCGGGTTTGTCGATGTGAGACGGGCAGATCCCGCAGCCCTCCTCAAAACCCCCGGCAAACAGCCTGGGGAAGGCCGCTGGCGGCCATGTAGCACCTCCGTTCATGTGCCCTTTCATGCGCATAGAACTCAAGGCTTCATTGCTGCACTGCAGCTTGACGCTTTTGTCAGGCAAAGCGGGGCGCCGGACAAAAGCGTCATGCCCTGATTTGGGTGGCTCGCCAGGTTTTGCGTTGTGGCTTATAAAAATCAATGGTTTGCGATCCTGGCACGGCGCGTGCATTAGAAATACTAAGGGCGGCATAAATGAAGCTAATCAAGACCGCCAAGCGACAAAAACGTCGAGACACACAAGGAGGGCCCATGGCACACACGGTCAGTATCGAAGACAACGGCGTCAGCTACACCTGCGCACCCACCGAATCGCTGCTCGAAGGCATGCAGCGTCTGGGTCGGCGCGGGATTCCGGTGGGCTGCCGGGGCGGTGGCTGCGGCGTGTGCAAGATCGAAATTCTCGGCGGCGAGTTCCAGACCAAGGTGATGAGCAGCGATCACGTCAATGACGACGACCGTGCCCATCGCCGGCTGCTCGCTTGTCGTGTGTACCCCTCCAGCGACCTTTCCCTGAAGGTGATCGGAAAACTGCAGAAATCCGTCTGCGGCATGTCTTCCGTTCGCCCTGTTTCTGCCTGACCAATCCAACTCAAACAAAGAGGAGACAACATGGCTCTAACCGGTGTTCTTCGTCCTGGCCACGCCCAGGTCCGCGTGCTCGATCTCGACGAATCCGTGCGTTTCTACAAGGATGTTCTCGGCCTGGTAGAAACCGGCCGCGATGCAGCGGGGCGGGTGTATTTCAAGTGCTGGGACGAGCGTGATCACAACAGTTACGTGATCCGTGAAGCCGACCGGGCCGGCCTGGATTTCCTTGGCTGGCGGGTGCTCGACAAGGCCACCCTCGACAAACTCGATGCCGACCTGCAGGCCTATGGAATCGCCACCGAACGCATCCCCGCCGGCGAGATGCTGGAAACCGGCGAGCGCGTGCGCTTTACGCTGCCCTCGGGCCACGTGATGGAGCTGTACGCCGAGAAGACCAAGGTCGGCAACGGTATTCCGCTGATCAACCCGGCGCCGTGGAGCAAGGCGCGGGACAACGGCATCGCGCCGACTCGCTTCGACCATACGCTGCTTTATGGCCCGAACGTGGCCGAGGTGCACAAGATCTTTACCGAGGTGCTGGGCTTTTACCTCACCGAGCGCGTGCTGACGCCCGACGGCAACGGGAATGCCGCGATCTGGCTTTCGTGCGGCCAGAAGGTGCATGACATCGCCTTTGCCGAATACCCCGAGCCGGGCAAGCTGCACCACTGTTCCTTCCTGATGGAAACCTGGGACCAGGTGCTGCGTGCCGGCGACATCATGTCGATGAACGCCGTGCCGGTGGATATCGGCCCGACCCGCCACGGGGTGACCCGCGGCTGCACCATCTACGCGTGGGACCCGTCCGGCAACCGCTTCGAGACTTTCTTCGGCGGCCACCTGCCGTACCCCGACTACGAAACCCTGACCTGGACCTTTGACAACTTCGGCCAGGGCCTCGACTACCCGCAGAGGAAGCTGCACGAAACCTTCCTCACCGTTGTCAGCTGAAGCCCGCGCGGTGAGCAGCGAACAGCCCGCGCTGGACACGAACCGGCGTTTTGTCCGGGTGTGCGGCACGCGCACGGGCGGTTTCATCGAGTTCGAGTTCGCCATCGGTGAGCCGGAGGTTTTTGTGGAGATGCTGCTCAGCCCCGCGGCCTTTACCGAATTCTGTGCCACCAACCAGGTGGACATGCTGCCGCCCCGCGACCCCGACGCCGTTCCTGACGACTGGGATTGGCGTCTCGCCGACGCCACCCGCTTCAAATAACCATTCGGTCCTCTCGGCAGGGAGGACCGACCTGCGAGGCACAACATGCAGATTGACCTTCGTACGGTCGCCATCGAACCCCAGCGCCAGGCCTTCGACCACCTGGTGCGCCGCTTCGGCGACAAGCCCGCCTCCCGCTACCAGGAAGGCAGCTACGACATCCAGCCCGCCGAAAACCTTCACTACAAGCCGACCTGGGATCCGGACCAGGAGTTGTACGACGCCAGCATCACCCGCATCGTGATGGCGGACTGGTATGCACTGAAGGATCCGCGCCAGTTCTACTACAACTCCTACACCCTGACCCGCGCGCGCCAGCAGGAAACCACCGAGGCCAACTTCAGCTTCGTCGAATCCCGCGGGCTGGCCGACATGCTGCCGGACGAACTGCGCGCAATCGCCCTCAACGTGCTGGTGCCGCTGCGTCATGCGGCCTGGGGTTCCAACCAGCACAACTCCTTCATCTGTGGCTACGGCTACGGCGCGACCTTCACCCAGCCGTGCATGTATCACGCGATGGACAACCTCGGCATCGCCCAGTACCTGTCGCGCCTCGGCCTGTTGCTCGGTGACGGCGGGGCCCTCGATGCCGGCAAGCGTGCCTGGCTGAACGATGCGGCCTGGCAGCCGCTGCGCCGCTACGTCGAGGATTGCCTTGTCGTGCGCGACCCCTTCGAGCTGTTCGTGGCCCAGAACGTGGCCCTCGACGGCCTGCTGTACCCGCTGATCTATGAACGCATCGTCGACGAGCACCTGTCGGCCAAGGGCGGCTCGGCGGTGGCGATGCTGTGCCAGTTCATGAACGACTGGTTCGACGAAACCCGCAAATGGGTGGATGCGGTGCTGAAGGTGGCCGCCGCCGAATCCGGTCACAACCGCGACCAGCTGGCGGCCTGGACCCGCGACTGGAGCAGCCGGGCTGCGTCCGCGCTGCTTCCCGTGGTTGAACTGGCTCTTGGGCCGAACGCCGACGAAGCCTTGACCAAGTACGTCGCGGCCTTCTCGGCGCGCATCACCAAAGCCGGCGTTCCGGTCTGAGAGGCAAGCATGTCTACCGTATTCATTGCGCTGCAAACCAACGAAGACACTCGCCCGATCATTGAGGCGATCCAGCTCGACAACCCGGAGGCGATCGTTCATCGCGAGCCGGCGATGGTCAAGATCGATGCACCGGACAGGCTGGTCGTGCGCCGCTCGACGATCGAAGAGCTGGTCGGCCGCGATTTCGATCTGCAGGAAATGCACATCAACCTGATCTCCCTGAGCGGCAACGTTGTTGAAGACGACGACACCCTGACCCTGAGCTGGAACAGCTGAGCGAGGCGAGCAAAAATGGACATTAAAGTAACGAAGAAAAAACTCGGCTTGAAGGAACGCTACAAGCTGATGACCCGTGACCTGGGCTGGGAAACCACCTACCAGCCGAAGGACAAGGTTTTCCCGTACGTGGCCTACGAAGGCCTCAAGATCCACGACTGGGACAAGTGGGAAGACCCCTTCCGCCTGACCATGGATTCGTACTGGAAATACCAGGCCGAGAAGGAGCGCAAGTTCTACGCGATCATCGACGCCCATGCCCAGAACAACGGCCACCTGCACCTGACCGACGCGCGTTACCTGTCGGCGCTGAAAATCTTCCTGCAGGCCATCAGCCCCGGCGAATATGCCGCGCACAAGGGTTTTGCCCGTGCTGGCCGGGAGTTTCCGGGTGTCGGCACGCAGATCGCTTGCCAGATGCAGTCCATTGACGAGATCCGCCACGCCCAGACGCAGATCCACGCGCTGTCGAACTACAACAAGTTCTACAACGGGTTCCATGCTTTCGCCGACCAGCGCGACCGCATCTGGTACACCTCCGTGGCGCGCTCCTTCTTCGACGATGCGATGTCTGCCGGCCCGTTCGAATTCATGATCGCCATCGGCTTCTCGTTCGAATACGTGCTGACCAATCTGCTGTTTGTGCCCTTCATGTCGGGCGCCGCCTACAACGGCGACATGGCCACAGTCACCTTCGGCTTCTCGGCCCAGTCGGACGAGGCCCGCCACATGACCCTCGGCCTTGAATGCATCAAGTTCATGCTCGAGCAGGATCCGGCCAACGTGAGCATCGTCCAGGGCTGGATCGACAAGTGGTTCTGGCGCGGTTTCCGTGTGCTGGGGCTGGTCAGCACGATGATGGATTACATGCTGCCCAAGCGCGTGATGTCCTGGCGCGAGGCTTGGAACATCTACGGCATCGAGAACGGCACCGCGCTGTTCAAGGATCTGGCCCGCTACGGCATCGCGCCGCCCAAGGGCTGGGACGACGCCGAAAAGGGCATCGACCACATGTCCCACCAGTTCGCGCTGGCGCTCTACCAGTGGAGCTTCGGCACCTCCTTCCATACCCCCATCCCGTCCGACGACGACATGGCCTGGCTGTCGGCCAAGTACCCCGGCACCTTCGACAAGTACTACCGGCCGCGCTGGGAGCACATCAAGAAGTTGAAGGCCGCCGGCACGCCCTACGCCAACTTCGGCTTGCCCAAGCTGTGCCAGACCTGCCAGCTGCCCTGCGTGTTCACCGAGCCGGACGACCCGACATCCCTGGCCCAGCGCGAAACCGAATACAAGGGCGAGAAGTATCACTTCTGCTCCGATGGTTGCCAGCACGTTTTCGAGAACGAACCGGAGAAGTACGTCCAGGCCTGGTTGCCCATGCCGCAACTGTTCCAGGAGCCGATTTACGGTGACCTGGGGGCGTGGATGCAGTGGGCCAGCCTCATCCCGGGCAAGGACAACGGCGATTACGACGGGTCCGAGGACCAGCGCAATTTCGAGGCCTGGTGCGCCATGGCGACCAGCAATCAGTGATCGGCTCGCCACATCTATCAGGAGACATTCAATGGCCGTAAAGTCCATCAAACCTTACATAGGCACCCCCCGTGATCTCGTTGCCAATTTCAATGGCAAGCAGATCGTCTATGTCTGCTGGAATCAGCATCTTTTGTTTGCCGGCCCTTTCATGCTGGTCGTCGAGCCGGGCATGCGTCTCGGCGATCTGCTTGAAACCGCGTTGAAGCCGCTGCTCCAGCCTGATCCGGACGCGGCTGCCATCGACTGGAGCAAGGTCGAATGGTTGAAGAGCAACCAGGCCTGGACGCCGGATTTCAACGCCAGCATCGCGGCCAACGGCATTGCCCACAAGGAGCAGTTGCGCTTCAGCACGCCAGGGCTCAACGCCCTGTTGGCGGCGGCTTGAGGCGTGATGCATGAGCCATGAGCTGAGCATCGGGATTTTCATGGGTGGCGGCTCCGGCTTGTCGAGCCCGCGTTCGATGATCCTCGACCTGCTGGAAGAGGGTTTCGAGCTGCCGATCACCCTGGTCTAGGGCCAGCGGGCCCGCGACGAGTTTCTGGCCCTGGCCGCCAGGCACGCCAACTTCAGCTACGTGCCGGCGCTGTCCAGTGAGCCGGAAGGCCCGGATTGGTCGGGCTTTTCGCGGCCACAAGGCCTGGCTGTGCGGCCCGGCGTTTCCTTGAGCGGCGCAGCCGGCAAGGCGAACAGAGCCCGTTCCATCCTGCGAGGAATGGGCATTTTTTTGTGCGTCCGGTCGAGTGCCTCAGGGGAAAGGATGGCCGAAAAACCATGCTTAAAAGGTATTGAAAGATGGATATAAAGGTATTGGACGGTATTTAGATGCCTATCTAGACTGCATCGTATCCCCCGTATCCGTCGCCGCAGGGCGGCACCGGATAAGGGCAGGGTAGCCGGGATAGAACTGTCGCAGTGCTGCACAACAAAGCTCACAGAGGAATCGGGATAGACATGAAACTGATCGAGAACTTCATCGGCGGCGAGTTCGTTTCCGCCGCCAGCGGCAAGACCTTCGAAAAGCGTTCGCCGCTCGACAACCGCGTCATTGCCCACGTCAGCGAGGCGGGCAAGGTGGAAGTGGATGCCGCCGTGAGTGCAGCCCGCGCAGCGCTCAACGGCGAGTGGGGCGCGATGACGCTGGAGCAGCGGGTCGAGCTGCTGTACGCCGTGGCCAATGAGATCACCCGCCGCTTCGACGACTTCGTGGCCGCTGAGATGGCCGACACCGGCCAGCCGCTGCACGTCATGACCCACGCCTTCATCCCGCGCGGGGCGGCCAATTTCAAGGTGTTTGCGGACGTCGTGAAGAACGTGCCGAACGAGTCGTTCCAGATGGCCACGCCCGATGGCCGCGGTGCGCTCAATTACTCCATCCGCGTACCAAAGGGCGTTGTCGGGGTGATCAGCCCATGGAACGCGCCCTTCTTGTTGATGACCTGGAAGGTTGGCCCGGCGCTGGCCTGCGGCAACACCGTGGTGGTCAAGCCCTCTGAAGAGTCGCCCCACACCGCCACCTTGCTTGGCGAGGTAATGAACGCGGTCGGCATTCCGAAGGGGGTATACAACGTGGTGCATGGCTTCGGGCCGGATTCGGCCGGCGAGTTCCTGACCCACAATTCCGGCGTCGATGCGATCACCTTTACCGGTGAAACCCGCACCGGCGCGGCGATCATGAAAGCCGCCGCGGACGGCATGCGCGACGTGTCCTTCGAGCTGGGCGGCAAGAATGCCGGCATCGTGTTTGCCGACTGCGATTTCGAAGCGGCAGTGGATGGCATCTTCCGCTCGTCCTTTCTCAACTCAGGGCAGGTGTGCCTGGGCACCGAGCGGGTTTATGTGGAGCGCCCGATCTTCGAGCGTTTTGTGCAGGCCCTCAAGGCCAAGGCCGAGGCGGTCAGGTTTGGCCGCCCGGACGACCACAACGCCGACTACGGCCCGCTGATCAGCCAGGAACACCGCGAAAAAGTGCTCTCCTACTACCGCAAGGCGGTTGATGAGGGTGCCACCGTGGTGACCGGCGGCGGCGTGCCCGAGATGCCGGCAGAGCTGGCCGAGGGCGCCTGGGTGCAGCCGACGATCTGGACCGGCCTGCCGGAAACCGCGTCGGTGGTGCGCGAGGAAATTTTCGGGCCGTGCTGCCACATCCGTCCGTTCGACGACGAGAACGAGGTCATCGGTCTCGCCAATGCCAACGACTACGGTCTGTCGACGACGATCTGGACGACCAACCTGACCTGCGCTCACCGTGTGGCGGCACGTGTCGATGTGGGCATCACGTGGATCAACAGCTGGTTCCTGCGCGACCTGCGCACGGCCTTCGGCGGCTCCAAGCAATCCGGTATCGGCCGCGAAGGCGGGGTGCATTCGCTCGAGTTCTATACCGAGACCCGCAACATCTGCGTGAAGCTCTAAGGAATATTCATGGACGACAACAAGATCAATCAGTACGGCGACGAACTTTACGACTGCTGGCTGACCCGTCGTACGGTGGCCCCGCTGCGCGAGCGTGAGCCGGGCATCACCATCGAGGACGCCTACAAGATCCAGGAGCGCTTTGTGGCGCGTCGCGTGGCTGCCGGCGAAACCGTCATCGGCAAGAAGATCGGCGCCACCAGCAAGCCGGTGCAGGATTTTCTGGGTGTCTATCAGCCCGATTTCGGCATGCTGACTTCCGGCATGGTCTATCAGGAAGGCGACACCATCGACCTGTCCACGCTGATCCAGCCCAAGGCCGAGGCAGAGCTGGCCTTTGTGCTGAAGGCCGACCTGAAGGGCCCCGGCATCACCGCGATGGACGTGATCCGCGCCACCGATTACGTGCTGCCGTGCTTCGAAATCGTCGATTCCCGCGTCACCGCCTGGAACATCAAGATCCAGGACACCGTGGCGGATAACGCCTCCTGCGGCGTCTATGTGCTTGGCAAGACCAGGGGCGACCCGCGCAAGCTCGATATCACACTGGCCGGCATGGTGCTGCAAAAGAACGGCGAGCTGTTTTCCACCGGTGTCGGTGCGGCGGTGCAGGGTTCGCCCGCCAACGCCGTGGCCTGGCTGGCCAACACCTTGGGCGAACTGGGCATTCCCTTCAAGGCCGGTGAGGTGATCTTGTCCGGCTCGCAATCGGCGCTTGTGCCGGTTGGGGATGGCGACGAACTGCTGTGCACCGTCGGCGGGCTGGGCAGCTGCCGGGTGAAATTTTCCGGAAGGAGCGCGGCATGAGCGCACACAAACTGACCCTCTCCCGCGACGACATCGTTCGCCTGTGCGAGCGCGTCGAAGGCGCCCAGACCCGCGCCTACGCAATCCCCAAGCTGACCGACGAATATCCGGACATGACCATCGCCGACGGCTATGCCGTGCAGAGCGAACTGCGCCGGCGTTTCATCGCCCAGGGCCACAAGCTGATCGGCTGGAAGGCCGGCCTGACCTCGAAGGCCAAGATGCTGCAGATGGGCGTCGATGTGCCCTCCATCGGCTTTCTGACCGACCGCATGGCGCGGCCCGAGAACTCGGCCATTTCCACTTCCGACCTCGTTCATCCCCGCGTCGAGTGTGAAATCGCCTTTGTGCTCAAGAGCGCCTTGCAAGGGCCCGGCTGCACACGGCAGGACGTGCTGGAGGCCACCGACTACGTGCTGCCGGCCGTTGAAATCATCGATTCGCGCTTTGCCGGCTTCAAGTTCGACCTGCCCAGCGTGGTGGCCGACAACGGTTCGTCGGCACGCTTCGTGGGCGGCGGACGGGCGCGCTACGTTGAAGACCTCGATCTGCCGACCCTCGGCGTGGTGATGGAGAAGAACGGCGAGATCGTCGCCCTGGGCGCCGCGGCTGCAGTGCTCGGTCACCCGGCCGAGGCCGTCGCGATGCTGGTGAACATCCTCGCCGAACTGGGCGAGCACCTGCCGGCTGGCAGTTTCGTGATGAGCGGCGGGATTACCGAAGCGGTCGCGGTGAAGCCGGGTGACAGCGTGATCGCCCGCTTCCAGGAACTCGGCAGCGTTTCGATGCGCTTTATCGATTGACCGATACCAGGGAAAAAAATCATGCCGATCATTGAAATGCACCTGATGGAAGGGCGCACCACCGAGCAGAAATGCCGGGTTGCGGCGGCCGTCACCGAGGCCGTTGCCAGCACGCTGGCGTGCAGCGCCGAGACGGTGCGCATCCTGATTACCGAACACGGCCCGGACGGATTTTTCGTCGCCGGCCAGACCTCCGCCCAGCGCGCCGCCGCCAGGGCCCAGGAGAAGCAGCAATGAAGAAGGTCCGTTGTGCGCTGATCGGGTCGGGCAACATCGGCACCGACCTGATCTACAAGATCAAACGCAGCCCGGTGCTCGAGCCGGTGTGGATGGTGGGCATCGACCCCGAATCCGAGGGCCTCGCCCGTGCCCGCGAGATGGGGCTGAAGACCACGGCCAAAGGCGTGGACGGGCTTCTGCCCCACGTGCTGGACGACGACATCCAGATCGCCTTTGACGCCACCAGCGCCTATGTGCACGCCGAGAACAGCCGCAAGCTGAATGAGCTGGGCGTGATGATGATCGACCTCACGCCGGCCGCGATCGGCCCGCTGTGCGTGCCGCCGGTCAATTTGCGCGAGCACGCCGACAAAATGGAGATGAACGTCAACATGATCTCCTGCGCCGGCCAGGCGACGATTCCCATCGTCAGCGCCGTGTCGCGTGTGCAGAGCGTGGATTACGCCGAGATCATCGCCAGCCTGGCGTCCAAGTCGGTGGGGCCGGGCACGCGTGCCAACCTCGACGAGTTCACCTACACCACCTCCAATGCCATCAAGGTGGTGGGCGGTGCGCGCACCGGCAAGGCGCTGGCGGTGATCAACCCGGCCGAGCCGCCGTTGATCATGCGCAACACGATCTTCTGCGTGACGGATGAGGCCCCCGACGAAGCACGCATCACCGCCTCGGTGCTGGAGATGATCAAGGAAGTGCAGAAATACGTGCCGGGCTATCGCCTGGTCAATGGCCCGATCTTCGACGAGACGCCCCGTGGTCACCGGGTTTCGATCTTCATGGAAGTGGCCGGCCTGGGTGATTACCTGCCGAAATATGCCGGCAACCTCGACATCATGACCGCCGCGGCCGCGCGCACGGCCGAGATGTTCGCCGAGGAGATCCTTGCCGGAAAAATCCAGCTCAAAGCCGTGGAGTCAGTTTGATGAACAGCACCGCAGATCTCAAAGGCCGTAAGGTCATCCTGCACGACATGTGCCTGCGCGACGGCATGCACGCAAAGCGCGAACAGATCAGCGTCGAGCAGATGGTCAGGATCGGCACCGCCCTCGACGAGGCCGGCATGCCATACATCCAGGTGACCCACGGCGCCGGCCTGGGCGGAAACTCGCTGCAGCATGGCTTTGCAATGGCCAGCAACGAGGAATACATCAACGCCGTTGCGTCCAGGATGAAGCGCGCCAAAATTTCGATCCTGCTGGTGCCGGGCCTGGGCACCATGCGCGAGTTGCAGTCGGCCTACGATGCCGGTGCCCGCAGCGTGCATGTGGCCACCCACTGCACCGAGGCCGACACCTCGCCGCAGCACATTGCCTTTGCCCGGAAGCTCGGCATGGACACCACCGGCTTTCTGATGATGGCTCACCTCAACGATCCGGCCGGCATTGCCCAGCAGGGCAAGCTGATGGAAAGCTACGGCGCCCAGACGATCTACGTGACGGATTCGGCCGGCTACATGCTGCCGGAAGACGTGACTGCCCGGATTTCCGCATTGCGCGATGTGCTGAAGCCCGAAACCGGGATCGGCTTCCACGGCCATCACAACCTGGGCATGGGCATAGCGAATTCCATCGCGGCGGTCGCGGCCGGTGCCAACCGCATCGACGGTTCGGCGGCCGGGCTGGGGGCGGGTGCCGGCAATACGCCGCTCGAAGCTTTCGCCGCGGTGTGCGAGCGCATGGGCATCGAAACCGGTGTCGACCTGTTCAAATTGATGGACGTGGCCGAGGATCTCATCGTGCCGCTGATGGATCACGTCGTCCGGGTCGATCGTGATTCCCTGACCCTGGGCTTCGCAGGTGTGTATTCCACCTTTCTGCTGCAGGCCAAGCGGGCTGCCCAGCGTTTTGGCGTGCCGGCACGGGACATCCTCGTCGAGCTCGGCCACAAGAAGATGATCGCCGGCCAGGAGGACATGATCACCGATACGGCGATGACGATGGCCAAGGCCCGTGGCCTGTTCAATGATGCAACGACTTGAGGAGATTAGGATGATGCAAACAAATTCTGGCGCGCAGCAAGAGCTGGCAGTGGTTGTCGGCGCCACCGGCGCCTTCGGGCAAGCGATTGTGAGTCGCCTCGCCGCGGCAGGCCTTGGCGTGGTGGCGGTAGCACGCCGGGCCGATTCCCTCAATGCCCTCAAGGCGCAGGTGCCGGGCCTGGTTGCGTGCGCGGCCGACATCTCGTCCGACTCGTCCATCGAGGTGATTGCCGACGCGGTCGACCGCCCGGTGCGGATGGTCGTGCATGGGCCGGGTGTTGCCGTGGCAGGCGGCATTCTCGCCGCGCCCACCGGGTCGATGGTGGATGCGGTGAACATCAAGGTCGGTGGTCTGCTGCGGCTGGTTCGCGCGGTGGACGGACGGCTGTCGGCGGGGTCGCGGATCGTCGCCATCGGTGGTCACTATGGCTTCGAGCCGACCGCCTATGCGGCTGCAGCCGGCGTCGCCAATGCGGCGCTGGTGAATGTGACGCGTCAGCTCAGCCTGGCCTATGGCCCGCGCGGCGTGACGGCACACTTGATCGCCCCTGGCCCGGCAGACACCCCGCGTCTGCGCAAAGTCGCAGCGGATCGTGCGGCCCTGCGCGGCATAAGCGTCGAGGAGGTGCTGGCCGAAATGCTTGCCGATTCGTCCATCGGGCGCTTCACAACGCCAGAGCAGGTGGCCTGGGCAGTCGCCATGCTGCTCGATCCGGAAGCGGACTCGATGACCGGCTCGAGCCTGATGCTTGATTCCGGCCGTCGTCGCGGGCTGCCCTGACCCCACCTACGGAGAAACCTCAACATGCCCATCGTGAATTTTCATCTTGTCGACGGACTGACTTCATCCGAGCAGGACCGGCAGTTGCTGGTCGCGGCGAGCAAATTTTACGCCGAGGTGCTCAACGCGCCGACGGACCGGGTGCGGGCTTTCATCACAGCCCATGCGCCAAGCCGATTCGCCGTGGTCGGCGACCTGGTGGCAGTCAATGGGCTGCATGCACCTTACTTCGAGTTCATCGTGCTCGAAGGCCGCCCCCTGGAACAAACTCATCGCTTGATGGCCGGTTTTACCGATCTGCTGGTGGACACGCTGGGCGTTCGCCGTGATCTGGTGCGCGGCAGCTGCCGACGTGTGGCACCCCAGGATTGGTCCATCGGCGGGGTGCCTGCGAGTGTCATGCGCAAGGATGAGGTCGAGCTTCGCGAGCGGCTTGCTAGCGCTCAGGCTTCCGGCGATCAATGAATCCGTGTTGAAGGGAAGGATTCTTCTGCTGTCAGGCCTTTCAAGGACCGGATCTTCACTTCTCTGATTGCCTATTGACCCGGCCATTAATTAACTTGTCGAAAGGCAGCGGCAGGGCCGGGTTGATAGCCGTCCCTTTTGCCGCGGCGGCGCGGCAGATTGTGGGGGCGACTTCAGTCGCCCACGGACTCTGCTATGCGGCATGTCGATGATTCAACGCGCCGAGGGCGACCGAAGTCGCCCACACGTCGCCCCCACACAAAATCATCCATTCCTTGCCGCAAAGCAAACGGAACAGCCTCCGGGAGCAGGGCCATCGCATTCAAAAGTCATAACGGATGAATCCCGAGCATTTTCATACGGATCGTCATCCCAGGCCGCCCGTTTGCGCTTGAGTCGCAGGCTCGTCTTGGCGGCGTCGAACCAGAGCCCCCGCGGGGGTCGCCGTCCCGTTGAATTGCAGTGCGCGTGACATAGGTCGCTGGAGCCGCCGTCGTCCGGCGTATCATCCCCTCTGTGATAAAGGCAAACGGGGTGAGAGCCTCGGACGCAAAGCTTCGGATCCTAACCTGCTCGCAGGAAGGATGGCCGGGTTACCTCAGCGCCGGTGCGTTCGTGCCTGCGTCGGTTCTCCGTGTACTCCCCTTTCTTCCTGCGGCCCTGCCGATCCGGCCCGTCCGTGGTGCCTACTCCGTTTCGATGCAGCAAACCAGTCGCCGTGGGACGGCGGGAGATCGAAATGAGTAATGGCAACAAGAAAATCTTGGCGGCCGCGGGCGGCATCGGTGTCGTGCTGGCAGGCTGGCTCGGCGCCAGCGTGTACGCGGGCAGCGTGGCCGAGCGCGAGATCCGCGCCTTCGCGGCCCAGCCGTCGTCAGAGACCCGGGTGCGCGTGCGCAACCTCCAGCACAAGGGCGGCCTGTTTTCGGCCTCCGGCTCCTTCGGGCTGGAAGTGGTTAATCAGTGCGCCGGCGACGAGGGCGACCCCGGCGTCGCCTTCGAGGTGGAATACGGCATCGCCAACCTGATCCTGCCCACCGCGCCGCTGCGCGTGAGCTGGAACGCCAGGCCGACGGGCGAGCTTGCCGCTGCGCTGGCCGAGATTTTCGGGCCGAGCCTCAAGCTGCAGGGCGATGGCGGCCTGTCCTTCGGCGGTGATTTCCGCTCTGCCATGTCGCTGCCCGAACTGGTGGTCGACCAGGGCGGCCAGAAGCTCTCCATCGCGCCGTCGAGCGGCAGCGTGACTGTCGGCAAGACCGCGCTGGCGGTGAGTTGGGGCATCGACAAGCTGCTCTCCCGCGGCCATGGCGAGGCGCTCGAGCTGGGCAAGATCGCCCTCGACATGGACTTGAAGAACCGCCACCTGGGCACCGGCTCCACCTCGCTCTCGATTGAGCGCATCGCCACCAGCCACGGCTCGGCCGAGGGCTTCCGCCACGCCACCCTGGTGACGGAGGAGGGCGAGCGTCTCAACGCCCAGGTGACCGAAAGCCTGCGCATGGCCGCCTTCGGGGGCGAGACGATGCGCGACGTAAGCCTCGAGATCGCCATCCGCGATCTCGACAAGCGCAGCGTCGAAACGCTCAACCACCTCGCCGGCGAAACCTGCGGCATGCAGAACATGACCGACGCCGAGGATCAGGCCTTCCGCAAGGCGCTGCGTACGCTGCTGACCCAGGGCTTCTCCTTCGGCATGCCCAAGCTCGCCGGATCGGTGGGCAAGGGCAGCCTCGAAGGCAAGCTGATGCTCGAAGCGCGCAAGGCTCCGTCGGCGAGCGGGCCGATCTCGCTGACCAATCTCTTCCGCGCCAGCGGCGAGCTGCTGGTGAAGGGCGAAGCCCTGGACGAGTCCAAGCGCCAGAGCGCCCTCGCCGCTGGCTTCATCCAGGAGAAGGACGGCAGCCTGAAGGGCAGTTTCGAGTACGCCGAAGGCGTGCTGCGCACCAACGGCCGGATCTTCGACGGCAGCGCCGTGCAGGTGGGTCTCGCCGAGGCCGACCGTGGGCTGAACGCCTTCCTCGATCGGCCGCGGCTGGCCAGAAACCTGCCGCGCGCAGAGCCGGAGCCCGCGCCGGTCCTGGTCGATGAGGAGCCGGAAGCCGCGGTACCGGACACGCCGGCCACTGCCGCCGCACAGCCCACCGTCGCGCCGGTGGCGCAGGCGCCCGCGGCGGAGCCGGCCGGTGCCGCCTGCGCGTCGGCCCGTCAATGTCTGACGCAGACCCTCGGCGCGGCGGCGCGGGAGGACGTGAACACCGTGTTCGCCCTGGCGGCCCGCATCGAGGAGCTGGGCAAGCCGGCACCCGGCAACCGACCGGTGTCCCGCAAGCTCAACACTGAGGGCCTCGAAGCGCTGAAGGCCGAGGATCCGGCGCGTGCCGCCGAGCTGCTCCGCAAGGGGCTGGCTGAGAATCCGCGTGACGTGGAAATCGCCGGCAACCTGGGCTACGCGCTGGTCAAGGCCGGCAAGCCGCAGGAAGCCACCGAGGTGCTGACCACCGCGTTGCAGCTCGATCCGCGGCGCAGCTCCACCTGGACGCCGCTGGCCGAGGCGCTGGCCCTCTCCGGCCGCAAGGACGAAAGCCAGGCCGCGCTGTGGGTGGCCTACCAGTGGTCCGCCAACCGCGAAAAATCCCTCGCCTTCTACACCGACCGCGCCGAGAAAGAGCGCGCCAGCCGACCGGCGCTGGCCGACATGTACGCCACTGTGCTGGGCTGGGTGAGCGAGGGACGCAAGCCGCGCCTGGCGCTGGCTGCCGCGGGGTGAGCGGCGCTAACCGGCCACCGGCGTTTAGAAGGGCTGTCACACACACGACAGCTCTTCTTGCGTTGGATCACTCGCCAACCCGGATCGCCCACGGCTGGCTCCGGGTGGGTGCTGCCGGATGATCCTGACGCGGGTTGGTTAGTTGACGGTGTATCGGATGCACACACCGAAGTGGGCCGTTTCTCCGTTGAGCGGAGCTGGCGCCGCACAGCATGGCGGACGTGCCAACAGGCCTGGTGTACCCGCGCTCTACATGGCGCTCGAGATGGATACAGCCATTCGGGAGTATCAACAGGTTTCCTCGCTGCTTCCGCCGGGGACGCAGGTGCCGGTATGAAGATGAAAGGCCGGCGGCTGCCGGCGTGCGCTGGGCGGCTACTTGTCGGGCTTGGCA
>Ga0209174_10000543_pt1 | contig 28068 bp, 22 predicted proteins | sample JI91814BDNA_FD_187505 | JGI IMG/M metagenome (GOLD analysis project Ga0209174, IMG submission 187505) | Wastewater effluent complex algal communities from Wisconsin, to seasonally profile nutrient transformation and Carbon sequestration -... | ecosystem: Engineered > WWTP > Effluent > Algae...
GATAATGGATATTATTTGAAAGGGTGTGGTTGCAAGGTAGGGCAAGTGTATGTACAATGTAGTTAGAGGCCTTGGTGGCTATTGGACGGTGGTTTTTGATAGTGTGGCGCAGGACTTCGGGCTTGCATACTAAGAGCTGCCAAAGGACAGCAAGGATTCAACACAAAATGTCCCGGGCTCTGCCACAGCGAAAAACACCGGTCGCCATGAGTAGAGTGTATAACATTGAATTTTGGTATGCGAGTGGAAATATGAGTGTAGCTACAATGAATAATTTATGGGTTCTAGAAAAGGAAAAACCCGGCTTCTGCATGCGCAAGAAGGTCCGGGTGTCATGTTTTTAATATAGATCAAAAAGAGGCAAAATGCAAGAGCGAGATTTTAAAGCCATAAGAGACTGCCTATCTGAGCAAAGATTAGGCGGGTATCAAGCTAAACAAGTTGAACCACTTGGTTTATATAAGTGGAATGTAGCCCTTAGTGAATCATTATATCCATTGTTAAACACAGTAGAGGTAGCGTTACGCAATAGGCTGCATACAGAAATAGCTAAAATTATTAGCCATGACACTTGGTTGCTAGATAGAGACGAGCGGATCTTAAAGCTATTACATGATCATTGGACTATTAAACTAGATGCCAATATACGTGATTGTAGAAAAAAGAATAAACTAGATGAAGGCCACTTGATTGCGGAAATGAATTTTGGTTTTTGGACCGTTCTGTTAGGCAATCAATTTGAATATCAGCAGTTTTTATGGCCCAAACTTAAAACGATCGTTTTTCCGTTTGCTCATAGCATACATATTCATGAGATCCGTAAGCAATTTAAGGCGATCAGAAATTTAAGAAATAGGGTGTTTCACTATGAAGCAATTTGGCATTGGCGTGATTTACAGCAAAAACATGATCTAATCGTTGAAGCCCTAAAATGGCTTAATCCAGCCCTATTGCATTTAGTCGAAGTTGATAGATTTAAAGCGGTATATGCCAGAGGACCAAATGGTAAAAACTAGCATATCCAAGGATGATGTATATGCGGCAGCTCTGGCGGTACAACAAGAAGGCGAGCTGCCAACTACGATTAATGTCCGTGCCAAGCTAAATGGCCATGGCAGCCAGACTACAATTCATAAGCATTTAACCCGCTGGAAGAAATTATACGCTAATGACGATGGTCAAAGCATCGATGAAATACGCGCTAAATTAGCTGAACAACAAAAAATAATTGAAAATTTAAGCCTTGAATTGTTAAATTCCGGCACCCTGATGGTCAGCGAAAGGGATGAAAATGCAAAATTACGCGCTAGGGTTTTAGAGCTAGAGGTAAGAGTAGAAGAAAAGGTCTTGGCCAATCAAGAATTAGCTAGCAGAAATATGCAATCTGAAACAAACCTTAAAGCCTCTTTTGATGCCATGTTGGCAGCCCTTACTGAGCAGCTGCGTGCCATCAATGCGCAAGCAATTCAGAAGGTACAGGAAGCAGGGCAGCATTTTGATGAAAAAATTATGTATAGCAAGTTAGAAGTCCGTGAGCTTAAAGAGCAATTACAGGCTCGTGATAGAGAACTTAAAAAATTACAGATGCAATTACAAGATCGAGATACAGAGTTCTTGGTCTTGACTAAACAGAAAGGATTACAGAATGTCTAAATGGATCGATTTTACTAGTTTATTACTAAAAAAGTCTGGCGTAGCCGAATTTTTTATAACTTGTGTGTTTACAGTAGGTTATACACTATTGTTTATGGATCTAGCAAGACTATTTGTCGAGAATCATTTTTACCTGCCAGAGTTAGTCCCGTTTATTTTGACGGAGATACTTGTTTTTTCATTAAGCGGATTAATCGCTATTTTCATTATGTATAATATAAGACGAAGAGATAAAATTATAGGTTATCTATTGAAAAAACATGATATTTATAAAAGGGATAAATATTTAAATAAAATATTTATAGATGAAGCAAAATATTGGAAGAAAATAAAAATATTGACGAAATACTTGCATAACGGTAGTGAATGCGAATATTTATCGCGAAGCGATCCTGCGGTAGTACAATTAGAGGTTTATCAAATAATCGAGGAAGATTTCGGTTTTCAGAGCTACCGGGAAAAATCAGGGCGCCATATGCATAGATTTAATCTTGCAGAAGGAGTTAGAAAAAAAATACATGAATTAATAAACAATTTGGAGGAGATCAAATCTAACTGCAATGAAACAGCTGCCGGGACGTCAAAATGAAGAATAATACTCATATGTTAGTTCGTGCAGTTATAATTGATGCAGAGCATATTTTGTTATGTAAAACCTTAGATTTGCAGCATAATTTTTATTTTTTACCTGGCGGCCATGTAGAGCATGGGGAAAGTGCAGTTTGCGCCTTGGTACGCGAATTAATGGAAGAATCAGGGTTTAAGGTTACTATTAAACGTTTTTTAGGCTGCCTTGAGCGTGGGTTTGAAAGCAATGAAAGTTGCAAGTGCCATAATCAGGAATATAGCTTTATCTTTGAAGTAGGTGCCGCTGATTTAACTATAAACAGTACTATTCCAAAGCTTGAAGTAAATATGGAGCTAGTATGGGTACCTATAACAAATATAGCCCAACTACCTTTTAAGGCTGAGGAACTTATTGAATTAATTCCGCAATGGTTAGCTTTAAATCTAGATCAATCTTTTAGGACTACCATGGCATGATTATTCAAACTCAGCGTCTTATCTTACGTCAATGGTGCATGGCTAATTTAGCACCGATGGCTGCCATAAACCAAGATCCCAAAGTTATGGAATTTTTTCCCGCCATTAGGACCTATATAGATACAGAAAATTTTATAGAGGGCAATATTCGTCTGTATGAAAAATATGGTTATTGCCTATATGCAGCAGAGCTTAAAAATACTCAAGAATTTATAGGCTTTATGGGCCTAAATTATATTGATTGGCAATCTCATTTTACGCCAGCGATTGAAATAGGCTGGAGATTAGGCTCACAATTTTGGGGGCAGGGCTATGTGTTGGAAGCTGCAACAGCAGTACGTGATTTTGCCTTTAATAAACTTAAACTGCTGGAATTGGTAAGTTTTACAGCGCCATCAAATATTCGCTCAATAAGACTTATGCAGCGTCTTGGATTTATCTATAATAAAGTCGATGGCTTTGCAAATCCAAACTTAGCCTTGAGACGTCCTTTACGCAAGCCTATTTTATATAGGCTAGCAAGGGGTAGGGCATGTTAGTTGCACATCGATTAAAAAGATTAGACTTGCCACAATTATTAGATATAAATGAATATCTAGAGACGGATGCCTTAATTGAGGCTAAATCTGATTTGGAAGCAGTGCAACAATGGTTGATGCGGTTTAATAATGACAATACCTTACGAGCCTACAGTCGAGACGCGATGCGTTTTTTATTGTGGTTGATCTTTGTCAGTGGTAAACATATACATCAGCTATTGTTAGATGATATCCATAAGTATATTACCTTTTTACAAAATCCAACTAGCACTTGGTGTATGCATAATAAAAAGCTTAGTCGTTATGATGCTAGGTGGCGACCATTTTCCAAAGCACTATCGAAACGTTCAGTTAGCGCCGCAATCTCAGCCTTGCAATCATTATTTGCTTTTTTAGAGGAGGCAAATTTTATAGCTAAAAATCCGGTTAGACTTGTAAAAACTTCCAGTATTATAGGTAATATACAGGCGCAAAAATACAACGTATATTCCAGAATGTTAGAAATGGATGAGTGGCAGGCAGTACTTAGCACTCTACAAGAATTACCCACCAATACTGAAATTGAAAGTAAATATAAAGCTCGTGCCAACCTACTGTTTTGCATGCTTTATCTTTTAGGCTTAAGGATAGAGGAGGCCAGCACTTCGGCGTGGGCAAATTTTAGAAAACTTGATGGTAGATGGTGGTTTTTTATTATCGGCAAGGGTGGCAAGCTGGGGCAAGTGCCAGTGAATGAAGTCGTGCTACAGGCGGCATATAATTATCGTCAAATTTATAATTTAAATGCTGATATAGAGCAGGATAGCGATTTTATCTTTAAAGCGGAGCGAAATATAAACTTAAGTTCGCGCACCTTATATTCGGTAGTTAAAAAAATTGGAAAATTAACTGCGGTAAAATTTAAAAATAAGGCCAAACGCGAAAAACTACAAGCGTTGAGTCCACATTGGTTAAGGCATCTCTCAGCCTCCCATCAAGATAAACGCGGGGTGCCATTAATTATGATTCGGGATAATCATCGCCATGCATCCATTAATACTACACAAATTTATATGCATAGCGAAGATGTGGCGCGACATGAGATTATGCAAGAGCATAGTATAGATATTGCCCCCGTTGCACCAAAAGTCAAAAATATCGAATATTATTTATCAATTAGTTTGACTAAAGGTCCTCTAGATAAAATTGGGGCGATGGAGTTAATTCGCAGTGCAATAGAGATAAATCTGTTAAAAAATGCTCAGATTATAGATAGTCGCCCACTGCTACTTAAATATAGACTCCGTGAACCTGTCGCAGGCTCGGTTATCGATAGCATTAAAATGCTATGCAAAGTTTGGTTGTTTGAGGTAATAATAGAGCAGGGGATGCTATGTCCGAATTAAAGGGAATTTTAAAAGCTTTAATGATTTCATCGAACGGGCAAATGCTAAGTATCGATGATTTTATTAGGGCTATGCCAGAGCAGGAAGTCTCTAATATAACTGCTGCGTTGCAAGAGTTAGTCGATGCGGGCGGTGATAGTTACGATATAATAGAAATTCAAGGAAATTATTTTGCCAGAACCAAACAGGAATATGTGGAATATGTCCAACGGCTAAAGGGTGTAAACCCTGATGTTAGAGTGCGACGGGCTCTAATTGAGATATTGGCGGTTATAGCGATGCGCCAGCCTGTGAGTCGTAGCGAGATTGAAGAAATACGGGCAGTGCAGCTTAACATTAGTATTTTACATGATTTACAAGATTATGGTTGGATTAAGGTGGTTAAGGTGACGAATAACGATGCGCATTTGTATGGCACCACCTTGAAATTTTTGCAGGATTTTGGGTTGTCGAGTATTACAGAACTGGAAGTAGCTTTAACTAAAATCGACGCTTTGAAGTTTACCGTACTCTAATTTGGCAAAGTTATGCTAATAAAATACTATAAAAATAGTATTGACTTTATTATCCTCAAGGCGTACAACTAAATTAATTGGCTGTGGACTTATCCTTTGTTGTCAGGGCAAATGAGTTTTTAAAGGTAAGAGAGATTTGTTTGTGGCACTTGATGGTAATTAATTTGCAGAAGTTGCAAAAATTATTGAAATAAAGCAAACAGATTTAAATTGTGCGAATGATGAATGAATCTTTATTGCTGGTTGAAGCATTGAATTATATACATATAAAATAGCTCGTGGTTTAATCTTAATTGTTGGCAGGAAAAAATGTTTTCAAAATTAATATTTACTATTCATGGATACAAAATAAAGCTGGAATTACACGAGATAGTTAAAATTGTGCATGATATGTTACAACCTCAACCGGGTGAAAAAATTATAATAGAATCTCCAGAAACCTTTAATGTTGTATTTGATAACATGATCCAAATTGGAAGATTCGCGCATATTGCTGGAACAAAGGCTCTGGATCCATTATTGATTGTTCCATATCATATATCTGGAATGAAAACTCTTCAACAATGGTTATTTGTTGCAAAATATTTTTCAAATAATTATAAAAATGAGTATTTTAAAGGGTGGTGGTTGTTAATTTCAGGACGCCTTCTTTTAGTCAAGAATGAAAAAGATTATCGATATTTTATAAGTGATCATGGGTTACTGTCAGATATTATTTCAAGCGTTGAAGAAATTGCATTTAGCCTGCCTTGGACAGACTCAACATTTGCCAAAGGGGTTGTTGATTTAAAAAATAAATTTGATGAATTAGTTAAAAATTCTGATGAATATGAGTATAAAGATAAATATTTCAAGTCAATTATTGAAGAATCTCTAAAAGTATTGAAAGCATTTCATCCTGACAAAACAGATGAAGAGCTTCTGGCAATGCAAGGCCAAATTAAAACAGATGATCAACATAAAAAGTTTGAATGGGCTGAAGCACAAGAGATGATTTTATATATTGTAGAAAAGCTTCTTAAAAATTTCTGTCAACTTAAATTTAGAGATGCGCCTAATTTCGATCATGCACTCTACTACAAGTATAATGAACAGCCTGAAATTGCGGACAAGATTATTAGAAGGATTGTATTGGCGCAACTCGCTAAAGAAGTAAATCAAGGCAAGCAGAAACCTTTATTTAGGCCTGCGCGCTCGTATGGTGTGGCGAAGAAGGGTGCTTGTTATCACGAATTTGTGACACCGATAAATGAGCATTTTTTATTGCAAAACGCATCAGATCCTGTTGTACTTGCCAGAAAAGCACGTGATATTTTACGTGGAGACACGATTCAAGAAAATAATTTATCCTTTTTACCAAATCTGATGGCTGCATGGTTTCTTGCGGAAAGTGCAAGAAATCCAGTATCAGTGTTAACTAGCATTATGATTATTGATATGATAGAAAATAGTATAAAGCTACTGGATAAGTATGGTAATAATTTATATTCTTGGGAATATACTTTAGTTCACCCTAAAAATTCAGAGCAGCAGGACGCTATAGATAAAGGTAAATTGGAAGAAAAAAAATATATAGAACAATGCGATGTTAAAGATTTATATGAAAATAAAACTACGCCATTTGATTTTGCTGGCAGTCACCCAATGACTCATAGTTGCTCAGCAGAGCAAGGTGGAAGTAAATTTATAAACAAGACAAATCTAAATATTGTCATGCAAAAAGAAGGGGGCCTAATTTTACACTGGTTGTATGAACAATTAAATAATATTGATCCTAATTTTGCTGTGCAATTAGTTAAAATAAATGAGGAGCCACTAATTGACAAGCCAACTTTTGATAAAGTTGAGGTTGAACTTTATGATATAGAAAAAAAAATAAAAAAAGAACGAGGTTCTGTTAGAGAAAGTAAAAAAGAAGATCTAAAAATTGACATCAATAAACACAAAAAAAAGGTAGAAGAATCATTAAAAACTAGGATAAAACAACAATTAATAAAATTTTTGATAAAACCATTATTAATGGCCAGATTAGATTTTTTAGAAAATTTACATCCTAACGTAGATGCTAGCCAAATTACCATAAATATTTTTAAACAATATTATAAAATATTTCAATTAAATAATGAGGAATATGATTTTGACGAAGAATTAATTGCATTAAGTGGAAATTGCTTGTTTGAAGTTGTTTGTATGGGGGCGAACCGAGCACATCGCAAAAAAATTCCTGAAGAAATAAATACCGTTCCTAAATTAAGAGAGCAAATTTCTAAAGAGCTATTATCTAATCAAACAAAATATCGCAGACAAGTTTCACAAAGTATTAGAGATATTTTATATAGAGCGCTGGAAAATAATGGAGAATTAGATGGTGTATCTGAACCCATGAAAAATATTTTAAGCCCCATGCTTGGTGTGTTGCAATCTCATGTTAATGGGGAAAGAATTTTTTTAGATCTTATTAATAGAACACAGCAAGAATTACATAAAACTTTAGAAGATGGTCAAGAGAAGACTTTACGGGAAAAATTAGAAAAATTAAGAAAAGATCAAAAAGGCTGGGATGGACTATGGAATGATTATTTTAATCGCAAAGTTTCACATGTTGTATATCGAGCTTATTGTGAAAATTTATTATACAATGCTGCTTGTGGAGGACAATTAGAATTAGAAATATTGGCAAAATTACTAAGGGCACGCATTGAGATTTACAATGATAATTTGGTTAATCAGAATCGAGGTTTCATTATTAAAAAAATTTCTGGTGAGCCTTGCAGAGTAGGACATTCTTATACTGTCAATGAAGGATTAACTTCTACAGTTCATATTCTTTATACAGGGAATAATCATTATAATTTACTCAATCCAACTGAATATGGTTTAAGGCATTACTTACATAACAAGTTTATTCGACTTCCAGCACTCTCACAATTGCAAAAAGAATATACCTTATTACGACAAAATAATATTCTCCCAATGTTTGACTTACAAGCAAAAAATTTAAGCGCCATGGTGGTATACAAACCTGAATCACTAGAAAATAAAAAAGAGCAAAAAAATCAAGGTGGTTCGGTGAGAAATGATAAGACCTAAGGCAATTGTAAGATCCGCTACGTAGAGAGCCTTAGGAGATTGGATAAAACTTGGCTATCAGATTTTATGCCCTTGGGCTTGCATTTACACATGATTTGTTAGTTTAAAACTTTGTAGTAAAAAAATTATGCTCTATTATATGCGAAACAACCTAAAGGGCTATTATTACGCTCTTTTATCGGCTTTGCTGTTTGGGGCTAGTATCCCTGTTACAAAGTATTTTCTGGTAGTGGTTGATCCGTGGATTTTAGCAAGTTTGCTCTATTTGGGATCTGCCCTTGGATTATCTGTGGTATTTATATTTCGTAAATTTGTTTTAAAGACTAAAGCCTACTCGAAGATTAAATCCAATGTCTGGAAGTGGGTGGCTGTGAGTTCCATATTAGGCGGTATTATCGGGCCAGCCTTATTGCTGTGTGGGCTTTCTAAAACTAGCGCTAGCACAGCCTCCTTGCTTTTGAGTTTTGAAAATGTGTTTACCGTGGTAGTTGCGTGGTTAATTTTTAAAGAAAAAACAGATAAGCGTACTACTTTTGGAATATGTTTAATAATTCTGGGAAGTGTAGTATTGGCTTTTAATAATTCATTAAATTTTAATAATTTGTTAGGGCTAAGCTTAATTACGGTGGCCTGCCTCTGTTGGGCCTTTGAACATAATATTATTAGAAAAATAGCCACTGAAGATCCGGTGATATTGGCTTTAATTAAAAGTTTAGTGGCGGGAGTAACCAATACGCTGCTTGGGCTAATGGTAGGAGGGGCTTTTCCTTCTCAGTTAAAAATTATAGTGGAAGTAGGCTTCGTCGGCATGATTAGTTACGCTGTTAGCATGCTATTTTTTATTTCAGCTCTAAGGTATATCGGGGCCATGAAAACAGGTGCGTGCTGTGCATTTACCCCACTTGTCGGGGTATGTTTAGCAGTGTTATGGCTTGGGGAGCCTGTGCCATTGCAATTAATAATCGCAGGGCTTCTAATGACAGCTGGCATTTTGTTACATTTTTTTTAAATTTATTATTAAAACATTTTGAATTTTTTATTTGCAGGTAAATGAAATATAAAAATTTAAAAGTGTTGACATATACTATAGGGGGGTATAGTATTTCTAAGTACTGTGGCCTCAAGTTGAGCTTGGGTGCTGACAGGTAAGTCTATGAAACTAGTGTATATATCTTAACTAGATAAAGGAGATTTCAATATGTCAGGCGAAGCAATTATTATCATAAATGGCCAATTCAATAAAAATTATTTAATAGGCTCATTAAAAAAACAGGGTTTTTTGTTAATCAACCTAGTCACATCTCCTTCAAAAATAAATTCCGCAACTATGTTTGAACAAAAGGACTATTATGATAGTGTTGTTACTGTACAAAATAGTATTCCTGAAACACTGGAATCATTAAAACAGCTATTTCAAACTAAGAACTACTCTTTTGCTGAAATATTGACCACTCAACAAATGGATATTGAATTAGCTGATATAATTCGAGAGTTCTTTGGAAAACCTGCTAATGGGGAAGTTTTTCGTAGTCTTAATCGAGATAAAACTTTGGCTGTTAAGCAGCTTAACAAAGCTTTACTAACTGATGTTGAGACCCCAGTGGTATCAGTGGAAGAATTTGCTACAGCAATCTCACAACAGTCTTTGCCTTGTAGTGTTAAGGTGTTAAACTTACAACAAAATTTAGCTACCTATGTTATTGAAAAACCTGCGGATATTGAATTAATTGTGGCAAAATTAAACGCCTATAAAACAGCTGATATTAAGCTATATTTTCAACCTTATCACCAAAATTTATATCGACTGCAAACCACTAGCTTTGCAAATGAAGCCTTGGTAGTGGCTTTGTGGCACGAAAAAACTGCCGTTAGGGAGGGTGTGCTGTGGGAAGATGTACGAATCTTGGTTGATACTGCAGAAACAGAAATTCTTTCACAAGATAAACTGGTTGCATTAGCCCACCAGCTTACAAAAGTGTTACACCTAAACTACGGGGTAGGCGAATTTGTTCTAGCATTTGATAAAAATAAAGTCTTAGTCCTGGATTATAACCTAGCCATACAAAATCCCAACCAAATAGAAGTCATGGAGCGGGCGGTGGGTTATAGTCCTGTCTCTTGCTATTTAAGGCATTCTGCCTTGATAGCAGAAGTGCCTATATCTAAAAAAGAATTTAAAAATATTGTTGTGGTTAATTTACTCTTAAACAGCAAAAATGATTTGTTAAAGTTAAGTATGCTGCCAACTTTTTATCGATATTATAGTGACAAAACTAAAGCTGGTGCGTTACCCATAACTGGGGAGCTTTATCTGGCACATAAAAATAAAAATTTGCTTGCTGCCTCCTTTGCCAGTATCCGCAATACGGAGCGATTGTTATTAAATCCCCAATTTATCTCGCACTCTGCTACTAATATTGTTGACTTTTATCGTCAAGCAGCAACTAATAAAAAAGACTACACCATAAGTCAAGAGACTATAGTGCATTCCTCACTTGAAGAAAAAGAGGCATTAAAAAATTTATCGCATGAAGGTGGACATATCCCCAGATTTATTCGACCTCTAAGCAATACAGCCAATATACAAGATATTATGCGGTATTATATTGATATATATGATTTATATATATTACATGGTAAACCCCCAGGTACTAAGATGACACCTATGAATACCGGTAACCCAGCATTTTTGCCTTTCCCCCCAATTGTTAAGGCGCTGCGTAAAAGCTTGCAAGAAAACTTGTTATCCTATGCCAGATATAGCATGCAAGTTCCAGAATCAGCCTTTGTTGATAAACTTGCTAAGTATTGCCAAGAGGAGAAAATTATAACGTCACAGCAAAAATTACAAACTAATAATGTGGTGATAGGGCATGGCAGTACTAATGTATATTATCTTGCTTTAAAATCTGTTATTAAAAATAAAGGCGATATAGTATTAATTACTAGGCCTACCTATGGGCTCTTTATTGATCCAGTTTATACTGCTGGTGGGGATGTAGGCTTTGTTGATCTAAAAGAGGGTACCGGCTGGAAAGTACAACCACAAAACTTACATGAAACCATTCATTTTTACAATGAAAAAGCCTTCAACGATTATATATTAACTACTTTTCTTAAAGAGTATCAAAGCTTTCTGCATGCTCAAGAGATTTTTAATTTAGAAGAAAATGAAACCCCGCCCATGCCAAACCTTGAGGCAATCACAAAACTGAAAATTTTTGATACTTATATAGCAGCACTAAATACCTATATTGATGGTATTACAGATCCACTGGTGAATAAGGATGGATTGAAGTTTTCTTTCCCACCTAGGGTCAGGGCTTTTTATCATATGAACCCGCATAATCCAACCGGTGCTGTGTATACCAAACAAGAATTAGAAGCGCTGGCAGAAATCATTTTAGCGCATCCTGATATCTATGTAATAGATGATTTAGCGCATTGGGGTGTATTATATGGCACAGTTGAGCCAGCTACCTTTGCCTCGCTTAATCGCATGTTTGAAAAAACTCTAACACTTATAAGTTTGTCAAAAGCTTATTGTGTGCCAGGTTTACGAGCTGGAGTTGCTATAGGCAAGACGGAAATTATTAGTGAAATGCACTACCGCTTATTAAACTCCAGCTCCAGTGCAACGCTACCTGCCATGATTGCACTTAATGCAGTGGTTGATGCGCCCAAAAAAGAAAGAGAGGACTATTTACATAGTAATAGTCAAGAATACTTATTTAGGCGCGATTTAATGGGTGCTTTAGTGAATGGCGTGCAAAAAACAGAAATGACTTTTAGCCAAAAAATTAGGGTTTACCAACTGATCCTTGAAAACGAAGCAGCAGAAAAACCAGTTGATAAAAAATTATTAAAGCTAATTTTATCTGGCATGCCTTTAGTTAGGACTTTGACCCAGCCCCAAGGTTGTTTCTTCCATTTATTAGATATTTCAAAGCTAATTGGGGCAAATGTAGGGCATGTTGCACCCTTACAGACCTCAACCGATGTAAGAAATGCTATTTATAGCATTTGTAACATAGATACAGTTCCAGGAGAGATGAGCGCTAATTTTTTTAATTATTCTTTGCGGATGAGCTTTTCTTTAGCACCACAGCAGATTTACAGTGCTTGCAAAAATATTCACTTGTTTATTGGTAATTATATAATTAAACATAACCCAGATATTTTAGCAAAAAATCATTTTGTAGAGGCGCTTGCCTTTAAATCAATGGATGCAGAAGTAGTGGAAGAGGACATTTTAAATAAGGCTTTGGTTAGACTTTATTTAAATAAAGGGGTACAATCACTCACCACAAAACATAGTCAACTCTTTACTTCCAACTATTTGCAAAATAAGCCAAAATTGCAAACACTTGTACAACGTATAAATGATCTAACTATCTTGATGGAAAAAATACTAGAGCCATCTTTAATAGATAGCATACATAAAGAAATCTATGATTATTTAGGCGCAAATGAGGGCTGGCTACAAAATTATCTGCCTGATGTTGAACAATTAAAAATTGCAAATCAAGCAGCTTTAATTGCACCAATTAACAATGCGATTTTATCCCGCAGAAATGCAAAACGGCAAAAATCAGCTTTGTAATGCAATAGTTTTAAGGAGGTTAAAGAAATAAAATTAAAAAATAGTTATTTATATAGAGCTTACTCTAAAAAAATAACCATTGCTAATTTTGGAGTAAGACAGGAATTTCTAAGATGTTAAGTAACACGTTAGATAATACTAATGATAGGAATATAAGTTTAAATCACAGTATAGATTGTATGGTGCAAGAAGCAAGAGTTGATGATGATATTCATCCAGATCAGGGGATGCGAGAGGGAAGCTTAATCATTAACAATGAGCAGCTTGGACAGCCAGATAGAATTGAGCCTCTAGAGGCAAATCTTGATGTTCCCATCATTCGCTCCTCTGCCTATAAATGGCGGCGCAGTTTTTATAGAGGTTTTACGATTGCTGCTGTATTGCTTAACCCCTTGTTTGCTATTTTTTTATATGCTGCTATTGCTAAGGCAATTGATGAAAGTCGTGCGCAACTTAAACTAGAAAATGAATTTTGGGGGATATTTTTTACTATATTGAATGTAATAATGTCTTCCCTTAGTGGTCTCTCTGATATAATTGTGGTAAATCCGATTGAAGAAACAGAAGAATTACTTAAGGCTTTGGGAAATAATCAATTAACAGAGCGTCTTAAGAGCCTCTCCTCCTGTGAAAGAAAGTCAATTAAAGGCTTTAATTATTTTAATCAAACGATCGGCAACTCTGTTTTTTTTGTAGGTTCAGCTTCCGCTGCCCTGTCTGTAACTTATTTATCTACATCCACGCAGTTACGTTGGGGTCTTGGGGTGCCGGTGATTATTCTTAGTCATGCTTATTTGAATATGCTATCTAGAGCTAAAATAGACGAGCACTCTTATCAATTTATTCATAGATTTGCATCTAAAAATAACTCAATGTTGATCAATATCCTAAATTCCCCACCTAGTTCACTGGAGGTTTTGATTCAAGTATTTGTTAATGCGCTTAACCGAGGGATCACTTATGGTTATATTATGGAGCAAATCTTAAAAGAGTATTTTAATCAAAACAGCACTAGCAGTAATGCGGTTACTCCCTTAATCTCATATGCCACAGCGTCTAGTTTTTATACTTTTCTTTTTTCAAGAACCTTAAATGTACACAAACAATTTTTTAACCCGCAATTTACAGAACTTTCAGCAGAATTATTAAAAAATACCAAGGTTTCTCGTTTAGGTACTGTTATAGATATTAGTATGACCGTTTTAAGAGCGGGAGCTGCCAGTGCTCTGTTATTTCGTCATGGCCCAAAACTTTTGCCGCTTAATATTTTTTTGACCGTATCTTTAGGGATTTTTTTAACCTCACATGGCTTATATGTCCGGTATAAGAACCGCCTCTATCAAACAGCTTTGGATATCAAAGTGGAGCAAACGGTTAGAAATCGCAGAATCGATGGCCAACAAACAGTTAGAGAGCTATCTTCAGAGGAAATGTTTGATTTTATTAAAGAGCAATTTAAGGTACAGCACAGTATTAAGATCTCTGCGACGATCATAAATGGCGGTTCAAGATTAGCTGATTGGTTCTCATTTTTAGGATTTCTAATTACTATGAATAAATTAATAGGCCCTAACAATATTATAAACTTTGATTTTTATGATTTATTGTGCATACAGCAATTATTGTGTAACCCAGCCCTAGAGAATGCCCTGAGCTTTTTTCAAGAAGGTATGGTTGATACTTTAGCATACTATAGAACTAAAGTTCATTTAGAGTGGAAAGAGCGACATTTTGGATGTGGAAACTTAATTAAAGCGAAAGTCGATTATCCTAAAACCTATTTAAAAAAATTCTTACCTATACAAGAGGCGGGGAGAGGGCTTGAGCAATTTTTACCTCGAGGGCAATCAAGTGCACAAATGCAGCCAAGCTATCAAGCAGAAGGAGCTGCGAGGCCTTTAGCAACACAATTTGAGCTACAAAAAGCTAAAATAAATACCGGCCTTGAAATGAGTCAACATTCTAATAATTCTAATGAGGATGGATCTCTGCCACGAAATGATGATAGCGTGAGCAGATTGGTGCTTATATAAAACCATATATAGCCAATGGAGAATAGTTATTAATGAATTAATCAGAGATTATTTATTATGATGTAGGTGGAAGAGCCAAGTAGCTATAATTATATAACCTTAAGGGGGAACTTGTAACTTGCTTTTATGCTATTTTCAAGTAAAATCTGGCTATAAATAATGGGCTTTAGAGCCTTTACTATTGTGGAGAAAGGAGCAACGATGGCACATCTTATTAAAAATAAAAAGAAACTGCTAAACCGTATTCGCCGTATTCAAGGACAAGCGAATGCCATTGAGCGGTTGCTCAATGAAGATCATCATGATTGTGCTAATATGTTACATACATTGGCTGCTTGTAGAGGCGCTATTAATAGTCTTATGGGACTTGTGATTGAGGGCCATATCGACTCTCATTTGCTTGATCCTAGTAAAAAACCTACTGTAGAGCAAAAAGAAGCTGCACAAGAGTTAATTGATGTATTTAATTCGTATTTAAAATAAAATTTTGTATGCAATAAAGGAGGCAATCTAAAAACGGGGGGTCATGCCGCTTTCACCCTTGATTCTACATTAACTTCTTTAAAACCAGGGTACCAACGACTGAAACATCCATCCAGCTCATCATTAAGCGTTTTAATGCGCACCTGTAGCAGAAAATGAGCTCCTTGTTTTGTCCAGCGCATTTGCTGTTTTTTAACCATGCGCTTACTAATTAACTCATTTACTGTTGACTCCACGAACGCAGAAGAAATTATTTCCCCATGGCGATATCGATCCGAATAATTAATAACATAATTTCGATTATTACTAATATAGTTATGTAATTCATCAGCCTGTTTCCATAATTTATACTCTCTGCCATCTTCGTCTTCTTGGTTTGGTATTGATTCATAAAAATCATCCACTAAGTATTCTAATTTATCTAAAGCCTCAAGCACGTGTCCATGCCATAAATGCCATTTAATACTCTCTATATCTTTTTCAAACTTGGCACTGTCATCGGCAGCCTATCAAATGTCAATTATGATTGCGGTCGCATTGCCTCATCAAAAATCTAACTTTTATTTAGATATTGCCTCATATAAAATCGAACCATTTGTTAACTAACAAAGAGGTTTTATATATGAACGTTCGTCTTAGTTTGAAAGCCCGTAAAGAGTTATTGGCAAGCATTAGAGTTCCCTACCAACATGCAAATAGAGAAGAGAAAATAAAAATTTTAGATGGTTTAATAGCAGCTACTGGCTATAAAAGAAAACATGCCATAGCAATGCTTAATAAGTCTAATAAAACACCAGCAAGAGCCTCTAGGTTAGCCTCTAATCGTTATAATGAAGCAGTTCATGAGGCTCTGCTTATACTCTGGCATTGTGCGAATAGGATATGCTCTAAGAGGTTAGTTCCTTTTATACCAGAGTTTATTAATGCATTAGAGCGACATGGTCATCTTTCATTGTCGCAAGAAGTGAGGACCAAATTATTAACTATTAGTCCAGCTACCGTAGATCGACTATTAAAACTTGAGCGGCAAGATAAGAAGAAAGGGATTTGTACAACTCGTAGTGGCAGTCTTTTAAAGAAGCAAATTCCAATTCGAACTTTTTCAGATTGGAATGAAATTATACCAGGCTTTATGGAAGGTGACCTGGTGGCACATTGTGGAGATACTGTTAGCGGTTCATTTCTTAACACTTTGGTATTAACAGATATTGTTAGTGGTTGGACAGAATTTATGCCTTTATTGTGTAAAACAGAGGCAAATGTTCTTGAAGCTCTGCAAATAGTACAGGAAATATTACCATTTCCTATATTAGGTATAGACACAGATAATGGTAGCGAATTTATAAATTATGGTTTATTAGAATTTTGTAATAAACAACATATAACTTTTACTCGCTCCAGGGCATATCGCAAGAACGATCAAGCTCATGTCGAAGAAAAAAACGGTTCAATTGTTCGTCGATTAATTGGTTATGATCGATACGAAGGTGTAACCGCATGGCATACACTGACTGAATTATACAGCGTTATTCGCTTATATGTAAATTATTTTCAACCGTCCTTAAAGTTAATTTATAAAAACAGAGAGGGAGCTAAAGTAGTCAAACAATATGACAAAGCTAAAACTCCTTATCAACGTTTGACTGACTGCACATCTTTAACTAAAGAAGACAGAGACAAGCTTGTTGAGCAATATAATATTTTAGATCCACTTAAGCTATTGTGCGAGATCCAACAAAAACAAGAGGAGCTGTGGAAATACGCGTGGAAAGGTGCGGAAGATACCAGTCAAACTATCGTAGCAGCAGATGATCTAGTAAAAATGGAGATAGACACTATAGACTCTTTAGACAAGGAAGACTCAAGTAACCTAGTTATTCTAGAACATTATAAAAGTATTAAAAAACCTAGGGTAGCGCTTGGCCCCAGAATTTGGCGTACACGCAAAGATCCATTTGAAAATAGTTGGGAAATATTATTAACACAACTAAAAATTAATCCTGGATTAACTTCTAAAGATTTGCTTGAAGAACTGATCCAAAGAGAGCCGGGAGTTTATGGTATGAAACTTCTAAGAACACTTCAGCGGCGTATTTCAACTTGGAGAAAAGAACAGTTACAGTTTGCAAAAGATCATCAGCTTAAATTAATAACGGGTAGTAAAATGTAAGAGTAACGAAGAATTATTGCCTAGATTGCGAAAAAATCTAAATGGTGATATTGTCACCCATAAGATAAGTCAGTTGTTTACTTGGTGGTTCGTTTTTAACTTGAGGCAATACGACCGGTAAAGATAATTGTCGTTCAATACTTTGCCATAAATAATAAATTGATGTAAATGAGAATCGCTCCATTTAAAGGCAATCTGCATGCAATAGTGAAAATCAGCAATTGTACACGTATCTTTAATAAGTAAACGTCGCCAAATCATAGGGCTAATTTCTTTAAGCCAGATGCGAAGTTGATATACTTTAGATGGTTGTTCATGCATTTTCTTACTCGCTTGCATAACATGTCTTATTTTCATTGTTGCTAATTATTTTGTATAAGACAATACAAGGCGTAATATTTTTTAAAATTCAAGTTATTTCGGAATTATTGTTCTAGACATTGTAAAAATCTGATATAATCGAAGTTTAGCTATCAATCATATGGCCACTAGGATTTGTATGCTCTTTTGATTATACCATAATGGTCTCCAAAGATTTGTAACCAACCATCATGATTTGTTACAACCGTTCAGACTTATTGTTTATCACAAACCGCCTTACTCACTGTTTGTGTGGTTATTGTGAGCTGAGACACATCTGATGCACTTGGTTAAATTAATGCTAATCGAAGTGAAACATCTGTCTCTTGTTGCTGGTTAGCGAGGGCCTGTTCTCTCCTTTCTATTTCTTGCGGTGCTATAACTGAAACGACATCCTGAGCTTCTTCACCTTGTTGAAGCAAGGAGGAATCTCCATGGCAAGCATCACTATTACAATTACCACTTTTACAAACTTTGCTTGCCGTTGGCTGTAGGCTAGATAAAGAGGCTTGTGTTTTTGCAAATTGGTGTAACACAGGGGAAGAATCTTCATGGCGAGCATCACTACTACAATTGCCATTTTTACAACCTTTGCTTGTCGTTGGTTGTAGGCTAGATAAAGAGGCTTGTGTTTTTGCAAATTGGTGTAACACTGGAGAAGCATCTCTATGGCAAGCATCACTACTACAATTACCACTTTTACAACCTTTGTTTACCGTTGGCTGTAGGCTAGATAAAGAAGCTTGTGTTTTTGCAAATTGGTGTAATACAGGAGGAGGCATTCTTTCTACAGAGGAGCCGCGCTGAACTTGACTTGATGCTACCTCCCGTCGCCCAAAACACCCAGCACTCCTATCGTTTAATAATCGTAATCCATTCGAAACAACAATAAACGATGCCCCCATATCAGATAACATCGCCATCCAAAGTGTCGATTTATTAGCAAAAGTTAACCCAACAAAAGCTACTTTGACGGCTAATGAGAAAATAACATTTTGTTTTATTATGTTTAAAGTACGGTTAGAATGGTTGACAAGCCACGCTAATTTTTCAAGATCATCCGACATTAATGCAATATCGGCTGTTTCAATAGCCGCATCCGAGCCGGCAGCGCCCATTGCAATTCCAAGGCTAGCCGTTGCCATTGCAGGTGCATCATTTATTCCATCCCCCACCATGGCCACCTGCCTATATCTTGCAACTAGCAATTTAACTTGTTTTACTTTATCTTCGGGAAGCAATTCAGCATGATATTCATCAACACCTACCAATTTAGCGATAGTACTGGCAGCACCATCATTATCACCCGTTAACATAACCACTCTTTCAATACCAGCTCGCTTCAAGGCTTGAATGGCTTTTATACTTTCCGGTCTTAGCGTATCGGCAACACTAATTAAACCACAAATTTCTTGGCCATGGCCTATCGCAACGATGGAATGGCCTGCAGCCTCTAATGCTTGAATTTTTTCATGTACCTCTGTAGGCTCATTCTCTCCAACATTTTCATGCAAGAACCGATGGCTACCTATCCAAAATAATTCTCCATCAATATACCCTTCAGCGCCTTTACCTTTAAATACCTGAAACTGCTCTGCCGGTTGGTATAGAATGCCATCTGCTCTGGCTTTACGTTGAATAGCCCGTGCTAAAGGATGATCACTGTGGATCTCCAAAGCGCTGGCGAGTTTTAATAGTGCTTCTGTGTCGTACCCATTGAGGGGAATGACATCTTGTACCACAGGTTCGCCTGTGGTAAGTGTGCCTGTTTTATCCATGGCAAAAGCTTTAATATAGGCAGCTTTTTCAAGATAAACCCCACCTTTAATGAGGATACCAGAACGGGCCGCCGCCGCTAAACCAGCTACAATACTGACAGGGGTGGATATTACTAATGAACAAGGACAGGATATCACTAAAAGCTCAAGTCCTTTATAGGCCCAGGGGTACCATGAACCGCCAGTTACAAGCGGTGGAACGACACAAACCATGGTAGAAGCCACTATCGCGGAAGGAACATAATAATAAGAAAACCTTTCTATAAATTGATCGCTTTTGGCTCGCTTTGATTGTGCCTCTTCTACCTTGCGGATAATAGATGCTAAAGTAGAGTTGGAAGCTTCTTTGGTTACTCTACATTGAATTACGCTATCACCATTAATAGTTCCCGCAAATAGCGGATCTCCCTCTTCTTTTTGAACCGGCAGCGACTCACCAGTTATCGGTGCTTGATTAACTGAGGTGGCTCCCAACAGAAGAATAGAATCCATGGGGATTTTTTCTCCAGGCCTAACGATAATCGTGGTGCCGATGGGTATTTGATCTACCAACTGTTCTGTAAACATACCGTCTTCGTTAAGCACTTGAGCGGTAGATGGTGCAAGCTCCATAAGTGCATGAATAGCATTGCGTGTACGAGCCATATTCCAAGATTCCAAAAGCTCTGAGGCTGAGAATAAGTACATAGCCGTTGCTGCTTCAAACCACTGGTTAATCCCTACGGCTCCAGCGGTGGCAATGACCATCAATAGGTTGATATCAGGGTGCAATCGCCTAACCGAGCGAACGGCTTTCGGGAGAATAAACCAAGCACCAGCAACAATAGAGGTCGAATAAAAAACCATGGTGACAATAGGTGGATCATTCGAACGTTCGGTTTGTTGACCCTCCTCAATACCTCCACCAAAAGCAGCGCTTACTCCATCTCTGGCCGCTTGGAAAGCAAAGCCTACCACCAAACTGGCGGCACTGGCAATATTCATACTAACATGCCCGTATTTTTGCCAGAATGATTTCTTTTCATGCCCTTGTTTAATATGTTCATTCCACAAAATTGCTTTCATGCCTGTGCTTGCAACAGCTCTAATAATTTCATCCTTGGAAGGCAAATTATCTGATTTGCTTTCTAAAATTAATTTTGCGTTAATTAAATCAAAAGTAACATTGGCCTCTATTTTATCTACTAAAGGGTTCAGCACGATCTTTAGGTGCTCGACTTCTGTGGCACAACACATCCCTTCCACTTTAAAAATTAATTTTTGCGCACTTTCTGTCATAGGTAGAGACATTTCAATAATTGTCATCCCTTCTTCTTGTTCTCTCTCCTTAATTTTTTCATTTCCTGCTGGCAAAGTCCCTGTCAGTTGTTGACAACCATCGTGACAACTTCCATCGTGTTCTTGTTCCCTCACTTTAGTTTCTTCATTGTCTGCTGACGAAGCTCCTGTCAGTTGTTGACAACCATCGTGGCAATCTCTATCGGACTCTTGTCGTGCTCTAAACATAAATCCCCCCTCTCTTCACTCTGGTAAGTAAGTTTACGAATTTGTGAGTTTTTTAACTCTATTTAAATACGTAAAACCGCATGTCCGCATATGTACATCTTCCTCCCGTATTATTAAGATGTCAACTTTATTTATAGGTTATATAAAATTTTTCAAAGGCTGGTGGCAGAATAGGGGAAATAGGGTTGGCTTATTTTTAGTTTCAACCAACGGAATGGACCGCCACACTTTAAATCTGGCTTCTAGTGAGCCAAAATGGTGACTAAACCATTTAACAGAAAAGCGAGGGGGCCAATAACAAATATTACATTAAATGTGTTTCAATTACATGGTGTTGATGACAAAGGTAGCCCTGTGTTTAGGAAAAGGGTAACTCGTGCCAAGCTCGCAGAAACAATAGTAGTTAATCTACCAGCTTGTACTATCGTTATGGAGGCTTGTAGTAGCGCTAATTATTGGTGCAGAAAATTTGCATGTTTTGGCCATGTAACAAAACTTATTAGCCCTCAATTTGTAAAACCATTCGTCAAAGGTAATAAGAATGATAGAAATACAGTGAGGCAATTTGTGAAGCAGCATCACACCCTACAATGCTTTTTGTATCACCTAAGTCTATAGAACAAGAGGATATTGTTCAGGCTCAGATACATGTGACACCAAGAATCTTAAGTAACTGAGGTTGCAGTAAAAAGAAAAGATACCGTCTCTAATGTCAAGCTGTCTTTTATAACTTTTTAAGCAATTGGTATTTCAACTACAAATGGTTTCCCAGATTTTAATACGCCAAATATGATATGTATTAATTTTCTCATGGCAGCAGCAATTATACACATTGTAGCTTGCCCGAGGCTTCTAATCGCTTACAGAATTCTTTGATGACAGGATTGTGGTTTTTTGCCACTACTGCCGGTAAATAAAAAGCTTTTCTCAGTGCTGCATTGCCAGTTTGGATATATGCGATTTACCACGAACTTAAGTACCAGATACTCTATGTTTAGAATTTAAGCCAATAAAAGCAGCTACTTGCTTGGCTGATTTAAATTTATTGCTATCTCCCATAAAAATCAAGACCTGAGCTATTGTAGCTTCTCCCACGCCTGGTATTGTTTGTAGCAACCTCTTCTTCGCATTTAACTCAAGATCGCTATCAATATGATTTTTTATCTTGGATTTAATCTCTTTAATTTGTACCTCGATAAAATTAATACTTGCTCGTATTCCCTCCAATAAGAACTCTTCCGAGACTTTTAGTCGATTGCATTCTTGCGTATGCATAGATAATAGCGCATCTAAGCGCCAAACTAATGACTGCAGATACAACACATTCTCAGGCATTGATTGCCATGATGCTGGATTAATAGCTTTGCAAAAACACGCTATAAGCTTTGCATCTGCTTTGTCTGTTTTAGTGCGAGCTAATTCACTTTGTGCAAACCCTTTAATTTGAGCCGGATTTACTACCTATATGCTATATGATTTCGAGTATGTAAAAATGTTGCCAATCGTTCACCATATATACCAGTAGCTTCCATGCATACATGTAAATTGGTTGCTTTCTTTTTGTGTAACCAATCTGCCAATGCGGTAAAACCTTAATTTGAGTTATCAAACTTCTTGCATAAAATTTTCTCTGTCAGTAATAGCGCAACGTCAAATTTAGCTTTACTAATATCTATGCCCAATATACATGAACTCATATTAAAATCCCCTCTTGTTAAAATAAGTCTTGGATAGCTTTGTTCAGAACAACCTTGTGAATACAGGATCATTGAATTTATCGTTCAAGTCCTAAGATGCCGTCCGTTCTATAAGAACAAAGTTGGGGCAAGTTGCTAAAATTTTTTCTACAGGTTTTTAATCCTAAGGCCTCTACCGGCATACTTACCCCTCATCCAAGTGCCCCTGGATGATTTAACCATTTTTAGTGGTTGGGGTTAAGGATACAAGGCCTATATTTTGGAGTTTCTACAATCTAAAACAGGAAGCCTTAATGCAGATTCAATCTCTGCGGATAGCATCATACCGCGGCTGGAAAATAGATGGCAGACCCCATAGCGATATTGTCAAGAAAAAATTTAAGCTGCTGCGCGATTTTGACAGCTTAAAAGCCAACTGAGATGCAACCTATTGTAGATCAGCCTGTTAAAATGGTAGCGATCCCTCGATTTGTCATGGTTTCCTAAAGACTTTGAAAAAATTCATAACTATTGAATTCATATTTATCTTTATAGCTTGCACTCGCTCTTATTGCCAACTTTTTGCGCCGGTTGTGAGCTAACTTTAACTGTACGCTCCGAACGGGCATCTCTTTTAACATTAAAATAAGGTGTAAAACTAGAATAGAGGACGTCATTATTCTGTTGTTGCTTTGTATTACCGCACTCACTGTTGAGACAACAGTTTTTCTCTAACGTATATGTATTATTATTTTGAGCGCGGTGATCGAACACTTCAGCCTGGTTAGAAAAAGAAGCGGTTTGACCAACTGTTGTAGCAGTAGTAGCCGTTGCGCAAACCCCAGCGCAACCACATCCGCCTCCATATTGAACTATTTGCAGAATAGCAGGGAAGATCCCGCCTACTTCAGGGCTATGTGGATGCAAAGGCCCTGACGTGTTATATAAAATATGCGCATTGTTATTGCTTACAGGGTTGGATAAAGATGGAAAATTTGAGCTTGAGGGGCTAGAGAGGCTTGAACTATTTTGTGAGACAATAGCAGAAGCGTTTTCTTTTAAGTAACCTAAATATTCAATGCCTTCGCCAATTGCCCTACCTGTAGCCCAATTAAGCCCAATATTCACTGTCATACCAATAGGGTGCTTTTTGAGTTCTCTACCTAAAGCTTTTGCGGTTTTAACAGGATGCCGAATTGCCCTGCCTATGTCTCTGACTGTTTGCCAAGGATGAAATATAAGTTTTTTCCAATTGGCAATATATAAGTTGCAACCATATTTAATTTCACTATAAATATACTTGAGCATAATTTTTTCTCCTAATTCTCCTGCCAAAACATGCTTGCTAAGTTTTTTGCTAGTTTTAAAACTTAAAGCTCCCAAAAGGCTGTTTCCTATATACTGTTAATTTTTTAACAAACACGATAATTTGAATATACGCATAAACAGATTACTCATAGTGTAATATTTTTGTCAAGGAGGTTAACCGTTCTTAAGTGATTAGCACTAATTAAGACATAAAGAGATAGACACCGACCGCAATCTATTGAAAATACAGTCAAAATGAAGACCTAGCGGTCATATTATTAAATTAGCTCATAAGATATTTAATAGCTTTTGCTGTATATTAATCTAAAGTGCAATCTGAAAAATTGACTTGTAGGTTAATTACCAAATAACATTATATGGATTTACGGCTTTTAATAAATCAGTAAACTACCTTATGGTAAAGGCGCCATGCGCTCAAAGTGAGTTAAAATCACAAATTTTTTTAGCAATCCTTATTTAATGGAATAGCCATGTTAAAAACTGAAGAATTTTTTTACATACTTTCTGATGAAACACGATTACGTTGTTTACTATTATTGCAAGCAAAAGGAGAGTGTTGCGTTTGCGATTTCACATATGCCTTACAAACCACTCAACCTAAAATTTCTAGGCATCTGGCTATTTTAAGAGGCGCGGGTATAGTGTCGGACAGGCGCGTAGGCGCGTGGATTTACTATTCTATACATCCTAATTTGCCAGCCTGGGCGGCTCGCCTACTTTCCACAGTTGCAAATGAAATTTCTAAATTTTACGTTTTAGATTTAACTAAAATTGATGAGAGAGATCGTAAGTTTTGTAAAATACCCTCTTCCAAGGAAATTAACCGTGAAGGCAATCTGGCGCAAGAATTAGAATAAAAATCCCCTTCCGGCAAGAGAGTGTCCGAAACCTGGTGGTCACATTATTAATAGTTAAAATTTGATTATATCAGATTTGTACTATAAGGGTGTTATGTCATGCTGGGGTACAAAGTCGATTAGGTTATACGACCCTACCCTTAGGCCTTTGTTATAATATTTTATTTATATCTTCGTAAAGTCTTAATCGTTCTTGTGAGGGCAGCTTCGAAAAAATCGTCACTATACATAATAATGCTATCAAAAATATTAACCCCCATATTATGTACATTGCGAATTGCATTATTTTCTTGGAGGACATCAACACCTCCTAAACTTTATTAAAGATTAGACAAATGTCATACTGCGTTTTTATATAACAAGACGAGAGGTCGTACGTTGGCTTAATGTTGCGCTCTGGTCTATTGGTGAGGTATGGTCGGTATTTTCTACCTCTTCGTTAGGGCGCTCATGCTTTTTTAGTTGTCCAATTCTCTCTAGCATGGTTTGCATTTTTTGTTGTATAGCTTGAAGCTCTTTAGCGCTAATTTCTTCAGTGCTTGCCAGTTTTGTAGCGAGCGCGAAGGAGGCTTTCATGGCTTCTTGATAATTATCAATTATACTAGCATTTGGGTAATTGTGTTCATCATAAAAATCGGTGGCAAAGTTTTCTAAGGCTAAATCATATAACTGTAGCTGTAATGCTTCTGGAAAATTTAATCTCGAGGCCTTCTTTGCTGTTTCCAGAAGCAAAATACCAGCCTGTTCAGCCGAATATTTATTTCTTAAAATACCACTTACGTATTTCATCTCGCGAAGATTCCACTCGTAGCTTCTGGGCTTTCCGATAGTTAAAACTAATGCTGAGAGTTTAGCTAAATTATCAAAAAAAAGTTTAAAAATATTAATATTTAATTCATGCCATTTTTGGTATTCTGGTATAGTAATAAATTTGTAAAAACTAGTATGCGCATAAGCGTATAAAGGCAATACTTTTTCATCTAATAAAAATAATCTGGCCTCTTCATCTTCAATTTTTAGAGTGCAGGCCAAAGCCATGTTGGCTGCTCTTTGGAATAAACTACCAGCGTCTAAAATTCTTTTTTCGGGTTGCTTATAGTAACAATTTGCCAGCTCTCGTATAGTCTCAATATCAGTAAAGCTCTCAACACCCCACAAGCGCCTGGTTGAATAATTCTTTTTTGGGGTAGGGAGCTGAGCACCACCTATTATAGATGAAAATATCAAGCTTATTTGTTGTTGCAGCTCTGCCAGCGAAATCATTTAGTACCTCGTATATTAACATCTAAAACTTTCAGCTCTTTTAAAGATTATACCATTCTGTCAGTTATCTTGTAAACACAATTATTTTAGCTCAACAAATACAACACGGGCCATCATTTTTTTTAGTCGTTTGTTTCTGAGCGGAGTTAGTTCTTGCACCCGTTGCTTTAGCTTTTGGGAGCAGATTAGCCTCCTCGCCTTTAGTAACCCCATCGTCTACCGTGGTATTTTCTTCTTCGTCTAAGGTTAATCTTGTTCGTGTTGCTGCGACAACCTCAGCTTTTGCTTGCACAGAAAAAATCAGAGATTTTTGCTCGTTACTATCATTACCGCTATCACCAATCCTTTTAGTTAACGAAGCTACTTGACGTTCCAAAGTTTCCACTCTGTTGCTAGTTCCATGCAGAGCCTTTGCAGTTTTAAATTCGGATATTTTTAACAAATTAGCCGTTCTATACTTCTCGTTCATAAAAAATCCAGCAACTTCCATTAGCTCTTTAGGAATTTCATCAATTTCATTTTCATATAGCTTCACTACTTTACTTATTGCTGCAAAGAGCTTAGCTGATTGCTGAAAAATTATATTTACCCCATATTGATAAGATTTACCGAGCGGGGCACTAGCTGCAAGCAAAGCAATCCATTCTTCTGGCGGTTTGCCAAGTTCTTCCTCACTACCTTGAGCCAACTGTAAGGACTGAAGGTTGGCATAATAAACAGCAAATACCACAGATATGGCAATACTTATGGCTGATCCGCCAAGTAGCTTCATAGAAGAGATGCTCTCTAACTCAAATACATCGTTATTTTTTAACTCGACCGTAATCCTTTTATAGTTATTTAAATTATAAACTACATCTTCTTTATTTACCGCCTCCATGGCATGATAACTGCGAGGCTCATAGTTTAAAATATCTGTTACTGGTAGAGCGGCAATAAATTTATTCTGCCAATCTTGTAATTCAGTGCTGGTAGAATAAAATTCATAAAATTGTTGCATGCTGGAGGCAATAAAAGCACTCGCCACTACCTTTGCACCAAGCGAGCTAGTTGCAGTTAAGCCGGACTCCATCTCTGTAGCTATCATGCTGCCAGCTGCAAAAGCATAAGTAAAATTTGCAGGTTTCATAATATCTTTAAAAGATGGGCATGGTCGTTGTAATTCAGCCAAAGTTTCATCAAAGCCAACAAGCTTGAAATCATCATATTTTTTATCTGTTTGTTGAATATTATCATCAGCTTCGTTATAGTCGTTAAGCATTTAATTTTCTCCAAGCTAAAAATTTCACATACATTCAACGCTCATGCCAATAAATTTAATTTTTTCGATATGCTTGCCAATCAACTTGTTTTGCACAAATGTCGCAAATCATTTTTTCAACCACTGCTTCGTTATCTGCAAAACGCAGCCTATCTCTTACATCCGCATAATGACGCAACAGTATAAATAGCCCCCCACATTTATTGGGGCAATCATCCCCTGGCATATATTTAGGGCTTATTGCACTGTCATTTATGCCTAGCGCACATAAATCAATATTGGTGTCTCGTGGCGCTCGGGGCTTGTTTATTAATGACGTATTTTGCAATGAACTTGCAGCTATTTCATTCACCAAGCCTTTGCTGTTGTTGTTGTATAAGCTTGATATAGGGCGGGTATTAATTATTAAGCCTTTCTTCATAACATATAACTTAATGATAAACTTTTTGTTAGTTTGCCAGATCATGGGTGTATATGCAACATACTACAGAACAAAGGTGAATAATTTTTTGCTTCTGAAGCT
>Ga0209174_10000546_pt1 | contig 28057 bp, 23 predicted proteins | sample JI91814BDNA_FD_187505 | JGI IMG/M metagenome (GOLD analysis project Ga0209174, IMG submission 187505) | Wastewater effluent complex algal communities from Wisconsin, to seasonally profile nutrient transformation and Carbon sequestration -... | ecosystem: Engineered > WWTP > Effluent > Algae...
CGATTAACATAACTTGTAAATTGCAAAATAAAAGTTCTTTCAATTTTATGTGTCAGTTGTTGCAAAATCATTTTTCAGGAGCAGGTCCGCCAGCACTGGTTGCCATATAGGGTACGTGAGCTGTTACCCGCTTAGTTGTAGTTTCTGCTGATGTTCCTTCTAGCTGCCTATAAATTAAAAAACTTGTGATAGTGGAAAATCCGCGCTTGCGTAGTGCGTCTCCGGCATTTTGCCGTAAAGTTCTGCGGTAACATTCTTGTAAGGTGTTTGCTATTTCTTGTGGGACATCATTATTCTGGCTAAAATTATTATTATTGAATTTATTAAACAATATTGCGCTAGCTCTACCTTCTAGCAGTCCTTTAGGAGTTATTCCATCATTATTTTCTACGGTGAGATCAGCACCTAACTCTATCATTCTATGTATATAATTATAAAACATTTGCATTCGTTCGCAATTGCAAACGTTTTTGGCATAATATAAGCTAGCTTCTGGTATAGAAGTAATCAAATTAAACGATCTTATTGCTTCATGTAGCAGAGTATCGCCAGATGTTGTAACTTTCGTATTCAAATTAGCCCCGTATGTAATAAGCAAGTCAGCATTTTGCATTTTATTATGAAATATGGCTGAAGATAAAGCAGTTTCCCTTCCTGCATAACAATTATGGGCCACTCCTAACTCTAAGGCTGCAACTGCTCCAGTACTAACGGTATCGATATTTTCACTTGTTATTTGACCGCTGGTTAAGATTATGGTTAAAAGATTATAAGAGGCTGCGTCGTCTATGAGCTGAAATTGTTGAGTGTATCTTTTAGCAAAGGAGCCAGCATTGGCGGCTATACTCAGAGGGGTTTGCAAATATTGTGACACGTGGACCATTGATGTTCCATGCTTGATCAAAGTTTTCAAGATAGCAGGCGAATTTGTAAGTAGTGGCATCCAAGCTATATTCATTCTATAACCATAGAGCATATTTGGATTTATATATGGTAATATTAAATCTATCAAACTAGCGCCTTGTTGATCATGATGTGCATACATTTGAGGATTTGGATAATATTTTTTTTCTATATTGCTATGTACGATAGATAACGTTAAAAGTTCATTTATATTAGGAAAGTCTACAAATTTTTTGTTAACAGCAAAATTGATGAATTGTTCTATCAGCTTAAATGTTCTATCTAATTTTAATCTCTTACCATCATCATCTACTTTTGTGTATAAATTGCAGATTTGTTGCTTATATGAATTTAATAATGCATCAAAACGTTTGATAATAAATCGTCTTTTATTAATATCAAGACAATTATAATCTGAATTGTCTATGTAAATTGATGTAAATAATCTATCGTATGGCATCGTTTGATTTAGTCTTGTTATTTTTCTAGATTCTATTATAACCAATGGCCCATGTCAATAGCGCTAGCCTAGGATTGGACTAAAGGGGTAACGTTACGCTACAACTCACTTCTGCTGATACACGTTAATCAAACGCCCATCAGAAGTGGTAGCAAAATTAGGCGGAGTTTGAATAGTTAATAATTTAAAATACATAAAAGCAATAATAATATAATTTATAATCAATAATAAAAATGCCACATAAATAAAACGTCTAAAACTGTTACGGTTAAAAACTATATCGCCATGTTGACTATGGATAAAATGCTTTAACATATTACTCTCGCCATACTGGTCGCGCGACGCGCACTTTACCAGCTAAAGTACTGCGAAAGAAGCGCATAAAAATTGGCACAGTAAATTTGAATTTTTCTAGAATGCCAAAAAACAACATCGTGGCCAAAGCCAAGAAAAAGGTCCATTTCTCGATATGGAGTAAAAACAATACTAATGGCAACGCCGCTAACGCGTCGATAAAAAAGAAGCGTGGATTTCTTGCTGAATCACGCCAACTCGCTCCAGTGGCTGCCATATAATTAATACTCCTGTCTAATCTAAATTACACGCCTAGATCTTTATCTAACATTTTAGTTTGATTTATTATATGTTTATAATAACGCTCTTCTAGAATTCCAGCTTCGAATTTTTTCTGCGCATCAACCAGCATTGGTTGGCCATGTTCTTTTAATAGTTTTCTAGTACTAGCAGCTAATTGTTCGATTTCGGTATTTAACAACGCATCACGAATCGAATCATTAAATACTAAATATTCGCGTAACGCCACACGCTTGCCGTCAGTAGCCGGTGCTAATTGTTGCCACACGATTAAACGTAAAGTTTCTAAAATATCTAATGCGCGCCCATGGCGTTCGTCAGCTGGAAAAGTTGAAATCATACGGCGTACCGCGTCGGCTACGCCGTTACTATGTACCGTAGTATATACCGGGTGACCGGTAAGTGCGGCTTCAATTACCGCCGCAATAGTCTCAGTATCACGCGCTTCACCCACGAGGATTAAACCTGGTTTACGTCGTAATGCGTTTCTTACCCCTGCCGCAAAACTAGGTAAGTGGCGCGGAATTTCTGATTGACTGATTAATGACGATGGCGCTTCAACCATGTCATATACAAATTCAATTGGTGCTTCATAAGTCAACATTTTACGGTTGCCATCTTTTTGTGATAGCAAACTTTTAATAATTGAAGCTAATAAAGTACTTTTACCCGAACCGGTAGAGCCAGTGATCACCACTGTACCTTGGCGTGGCGACATATTATTTAAAATTTCTGGTTCTAGATTTAAACTAGCTAAATCCGGTGGTGTGGTTGGAATGGTACGCATAGTTATTTGAATACCGTCATGTCCTTCAACTTGACAGCCAGTACCGTTTACCCGGAAACGATAACGTTCGGTACGGGTGGGGCGGATTTCATAATGCGTATCTACGTCTTTGCCGCTAAATATCTGTGTGGTACCGTTAGCACCGTAAATTGCATTTAATAAATCGCCGACTTCAGTGTTCGACATTTTTCTGATGGTTATGGGATGAATCCGCCCATAAATTTCAGCAATAATTGGTGAACCGGTTTGTATGGTAATATCCGAAGCATTTACTTTTATACAGTGCACCAGTACGCGTTCTAAATCCGGATTAGTAAAACGCACCGGCTCGTTGGGCATTATGAACTCACTCATAGCTGCGGATCTCCGTTTTCCAGCCTTCGCCACTAGCCTGTAATTGCGGGAATGCTGTGATACGCAACACACGATCATTTACAGTCATATCTTCGCCGCTACCAGTCACGCCCATATCCATGGCTGCAACATATGGTGGGCTCACCATGTTTTGTGCTAATAGTTTGCGGTATAAAATCATACCGTTGAAATCACGCACCAAACGGTTAATATTTTCAGTATAAATTAAATCCGCTTGACGTAAACCAGCTTGCCAACCTTCTTCTAGATCGCGCTCCCACATTATACGCTCGGGTTTATTACGTGGCAATAAACTGCGATCGGGTAATTCTGGAACACCGTATGACATCCATAAGTATTCACGCCAAGTTGGCGGTGCAGTAACAAAACGCGCTTGCACTAGAATTTTATAATTGCGATCGGCAATGCGAATCGCATCCGTGCCGGATAAATTTAAAGTATTGCGTGCTTCGATTAAAACTGGTGGTAAGATATTATCGTCGAGCAGAACTCCATAAAATTGAAATATTTTCGCCAATATTGGTTCATACGCTAATAATACCCCATTAATTTGTTGCGCACGTTCGGCTAAGCCACCACGCGCACCAATTGATAAAGCTGTTTCGCGTAATGCTTGTGCACGCAAAGCACCAACCGCCGGCTCGTTACCATCATCACTTGAAGCATTTTTAAGATTTTCTTTAACGCTGCGCATCGATTCTACCGGTTGATCGTCGGCGGTAGCTAATTCGTACGGTGCGTAAGCTTTTTCTGAGACGATTTTACTTTTATTAATATCACAGTCAGCAGTAATGGTTTTTTTGGGCGCACAACCTACCAAGCATAAAGCAATGTAAATTACTAAAATGAGTTTTATGTTTGTAGGCAGTAATGTAGTCATAATTTACCCCATACTGGCATAACGAACTTCTATGACCCGATTGGCCGGGAACACGACTATATGTGCCCGTTTACCAGCCTGCATCCCAGCATTTTTCAAAATATCGGCGATAACTGCCTTGTTTTGCGAGATAGAGACAATAATCGGAATTGCCGGGGCATTGCCCAAGACTTTTAATTTATAATCGGTCATATCAGATAGCTTACGCAGTAACGGTTCGATGGGACCGGTCCAATCTATATCGGCAGTGCCGCTCATGCCGCCTTCCGGCGTAATCAGCGGCGCGGTGTTGAGTAAGGGGATATTATTTTCTTGTTGATTTCTTGCCAATAGAGCTAGTGAGCTTTCTATTGATTTGGCTGCGGCGACTAATTCTTGCGCGATATCTGGATTAATCGGAGTCTTGGCGGCGTTAAACTCACTATTTTTGCGTAAAGCGGAGTTACAGCCAGATAAACTGACGCACAAAGTTAGGGTTAATGCTAATCTAAAGTATATATTTTTCATCGATTTAAGTTTACCATGGTTAAGCTAACTATAGCTGTGACATAAGGATTTTGCTACCTCGAGCTCTAGCCTAGTATATAATGTATATGTTGTTGTGCAAAGAGAAATGAATGACTACTACTAAACCGGATATAGCATTACAAGTGGCGGCCGTAGCCAGCGAATTGGGTTGCAAATTTACACTAAAGGGTGATGTGGTAAATCCGGTGGATGTTTTTACCGCCAAAGGTTTGTTGCCAGCAATCATGCGTCGTGCTGACCAGTTATGCTCATTTTGTTTGGGCTATGGTCTGGGCGTAGATTTTAGCCGTGCTGAAGGCACCTTACTCGGTGTAACTGTTAACTTTGATGATAAAGGCGCTAGTGCGTTGCGTTTGTTGTGTGCGGCGGATGTGTTAGTAGAGATTGTACAAAATTCGCCAAATCCGCAGCAAGTAGCATTAGATGAATTAATGTTGGATTAGAGAGCAGGCTATGAGCGGAGCTGGACAGGGTGACGATAAAAATTCAATGGCCATTTTATGGATCATTGGTTTTATTTTTGTGGTCGGGATGATTGTTTGGTTATCTTTTTCCGATCAGATTAAATATCTATTTATTAAATTGCGTATGGCTGAGTCGTATCTACTATGGCTAGTAGTAAAAGCTTTACCTAGTACTATTAGCTGGGTTAAAGACATGCAAACAGAGATACTTAAAACGTTATTAGTAACCAAGCAAATAACCCCCGACATGCTTACTGCCGAATACGCTGCGCAATTAAGTGATGTAATTGGTAAATATATTCGTATACCTATTACTATTTGTTTAGCCTGGTTTTGTTTTTTAACTTATGGGCGTAACGTTAAAATGCGTTATCGTAAACGCTACGATATGCGCTCGTTAGCCGAACAAGAATGTTCTGTATGGCCGCAAATTAATCCAGTGTTGAATACAGATATCGTGTCAGCGGATATCGACAAAGGTCCGTGGGCGATGGGGCAGTCGCCGGTAGAATTTTGTAAAACTTATAAATTAATTAACATAAGTGTTGAAGCAGCCAGCGGCGCGTTATCTAAAGGCCCTAAATTTAATATGGTATTAAATAAAAATCGTGCCAGTCGCGTGTTTGCTGCGCAATTGGGTCGTTTATGGGCTGGACCTGAACGTTTACCAATCCATCGTCGCGCCTTGTTTGCTGCATTTCTGGCGCGCGGTTGTCGCGATACGCAAAATGCGCGTAATTTATTAATTCAAATTAATCGCTCTTGTGCTGGCGGTAAACTCGATAAGCTCGATTTTACCGGGGTCGATGACTTATGGAAAAAACATATCAAAGAACGAGCGATTGACGATATTATTAAATCACATGCCTATGAAGCTACAGTGTTTATGGCACTATTATTATATGCGCGTGAAGACGGGGTGTTTGCGACTGCAGACTTTATTTGGTTAAAACCGTTTGATCGTAAGTTTTGGTATTTTTTAAATAACGTGGGCCGGCAAACTGCATTTTGTGAAGCAGCTGGCGTACACGCGCATTTCTTGGCGGAAAAAGCCTTGCGTAGGCCATTGGGGGTGCCAATGGTAAATGAAGCAACTAAGGGGTTAGATTTAGCCTTACAGGATATAATCTATACTCCAACACCAGAAGAGAAGGATGAGTTGTTAAAACAATTTGAGCTGGGATAGGAATACATGTCAGATAATATTCGAGGGATCGAATCTAAGCATGAGCATTCAGCGCAGCAGTTAGCGCGTGATACGCGGCCATTAGGCGAGCGTTTTGCCGAGTTCTTAAGCTTACCAGCGACAAATTTTGTCGTAGCTTTCAGTGGCATCGCGGTGTGTTTTATTTTCCCAATGGTGGCAGATTTAATCTTTCTGTTTTGCGGTTCGTTATTTTTATTTTCTTATACGCGTAAATATACTTTGCCGTTTCGTTTGCCTAGATCAGCCGAAGTACTCGACTATAACGATCTAATACCTGGTACCCAAACTGCGCGGAAAAGCGGCGGGATTTCGTTTTTTGGTAATGATCGAGTTACCCAAGAAGAGTTATGGTTTAGCAATGATGACTTACGTACGCATATATTAATATTTGGTTCAACCGGTAGTGGTAAAACTGAAGCGTTAGTATCGCTAGCGTTTAATGCGTTAGTGCAAGCTAGTGGCTTTATTTATATTGACGGTAAAGGCGATAACAGCTTATTTGCGAAAATATTTTCCATGGTGCGCACTATGGGCCGTGACGATGATATGTTATTAATCAACTTTATGACCGGTGCGCGCGATATTATTGGTGCCCAAAATTCTAGATTATCTAATACCATGAATCCGTTTGCGCGTGGTTCCTCAAGCATGGTCTCAAATCTAGTTACTAGTTTAATGGACTCTGGTGGTGGCGGCGATGCTAGTGCTGATATGTGGAAAGGTCGAGCGATTAACTTTGTCGAAAGTTTAATGAAAATCATGGTCTATATGCGTGACAAAGGCGCTTTATTAATGGACGCCAACTCGATTCGTAATTATTTCATTCTGGAAAAACTAGAAAAAATCGTAGTCGATAAAAAATTCCCGGTGCCAGAAACTGGAATGGAATACGATATTAGCGATATTCCCGAAGTGGTAATGGACCCAATTCGCAATTACGTATTAAACTTGCCAGGTTACAATGTAAAAAATCGCGGTCGCCAAGCTGGTGAAGTATTAGAGCAGCATGGGTTTATAACTATGCAGTTAACCCGCGTATTCGGTTCGTTATCGGATACTTATGGGCACATCTTACGTACTAATCTAGCCGAAGTTGATCTTAAAGACGTAGTATTAAATCGACGTATATTAGTCGTATTATTACCAGCATTAGAAAAATCACCAGATGAGCTAGCCAATTTGGGTAAAATTATTATCGCTTCACTTAAAGCCATGATGGCTGCAGGTTTAGGCGATACGGTAGAAGGTGATTATCGCGATGTGATTTTACGCAAACCAACTAATTCTCCAGCCCCGTACATGTGTATCATGGACGAGTACGGCTATTATGCAGTAAAAGGTTTTGCGGTAGTGCCAGCGCAAGCGCGATCGTTAGGTTTCTCGGCAGTATTCGCCGGGCAAGATTTACCGGCATTCCAAAAAGCCTCGAAAGAAGAAGCTGCTTCAATTGGCGCGAACTGTAATATTAAAATTTGTATGAAGCTGGAAGATCCGCAAGAAACTTGGGAATTTTTTAATAAAGTCGCCGGTGAAACTTATGTGACTAATGTCAGTGGCTTTCAACAAAACGCCGGTAGCTTATCAACTAATTATATGGATACTAAGAACGCCTCAGTAGATCGTCGGGCGCGGATTGAATTACTTGATCTACGTGATCAACGTGAAGGGCAATGTCATATATTTTTCAAATCAACTATTATTCGTGCGGAAATGTTCTTTGCTAATCCTACGCCGGTGAAGAGAATGCGTATCTCGCATTTTTTAAAAGTAGAAACTACGCCCGATAATGAATTAATCGAATTAGATAATCGCTTAAAATTATTTAAAAAAGTCTTACAACAAGGCAAAGTCGATGTGCCAATGGTAGTACCGAGCGAAGATATCGCGATAATTAGTGATGCGCTGCTGAATGCGCAAGCTGATATGAATCCAGTTGAACGCGGCGTTAGCAGTTTAATTTCGTTATTAGAATATGAAGTATCCAAACAACAGGAATTAAGTGCGCAATATGAAGACATAGACTCATCTAATACAGTCTCGGCCTTTACGCGCATTGAAGTTAATGACTTAGTACGGCAAATGATTGGCGAAGAAAATGAAGAATTATTTAGTCTGCCGTTAATTAGACATGGTAGTACCGTCGAAGAATTAAAACATATCGAGCGCTTAAGTGGTAAAGAGGCCATAGAGTCCGAACAATCGGCCGTGTCGATATTAAATGACGTAGAAAAGGTAACCATGTATCCGCCAGATATATTAATGCAACGTAATAAACATAAATATATGGAAAGCTTAAATAAAGTTTTAGAGATGCTAGGTGCTGAGGCTTATTACGACAGCCATATGTTAGGTAAATATAAACTAGCCTCAGTTGCAATAGATGAGCAAGAAATGGCCGCCAATAAATTTCCGAAACGTGAATTTGATTTTGAATTGCCAGATTTACCAGATTTTTCTGATTTGGAGTCGTTATTGCAAGATGACGATGATGACGAATCGTTTACGGGCGATGATGACGATGCCACGTAACAACATTGCGTCGTAGGGGTCGCACACCCGTGCGACCCGTGGCGTTGAACCGCGGTTTGCTTGGTTCTAAAAACTGAGCAAAGGGGTTGTTGGCCGCTAGCGTCGAGAAAGAGCCAACAAGCGCGAAGCGCGCAGCTGGAGTTCTGTTGCGTATACACCTTTTTTACCTCACATAAAATGAACTTTTACCAAACCCCAGAGTCTAAAAAAATAGAAGAAAAGGCCTTATTAGCTTAGAAAAACGTGTATATTATGGTGGTCTAAAATGGCAACAAAAAGAGAAAACTTTGTACAAGTGCTGAAAAGTAAAATTACAGATTTTACGAATGACAATTTAGATGATGCTGAAATGATGACGCAATTTCAAGAAAAAACCCCAGACACCTTTGCCGATCCCGCCATACAAAAAGCGCAAAAAGAGTACCTTGAAGAAAATGTTGCAAATGCGGAAGAAAATTTAATACAAGCCGTTCGTATAAGTGATCTAGATTTCAGCAAAGCCATTCTGCAAGATGAAACATTATATGGAGAATATAAAACCAATAATGCAGCCGGCATATTCATGACTGGTTCTGACGCCGACGCCGCTAAAGCAGCCTACGAAAAAGCCCAAGCAGAACTCAAAGCTTTCAACGACAAACTAAATGCTGACGCTGCTATAGAGATCGCTGGAATAAAAGCTGCAGCTCCTAAAGCTGAAGATACTGCAGAAGAAAAAAAAGAAGCCGGTGCTAAAACTGAAAATCCAGAAGTTAAAGAAGGTGCGCGTGAATATATTCCTTTGTTCGGCAACAAAAACATATTTGAAGCTTTTTTAAATAATTTCGTTTATAACCCTGAGGCAGCTTTCCCAAATTACGTTTTCCTTGGACAATTCGCCATTATTGGCACAGCTATGATGAACAGTAGTTATCAAGCATCAATAGCTCGCACTAGTGAAAGAAACATAGAAGCTGAATTGAAAAAAATAGAGAAGTCAGGTGCTGCTAGTGCTAAAGTCGCCGTTGGAGAAATAAGATCACAACTAGCACAAATAAAAATTTTAGATGCACAAATATCGGAAATTACCAAGAAAATAAAAGCTGCAAAAGGTGATGTAGATTCTAATGATAAGATTAAGCGCCTTCAAAAATTAAAAAATGAATCAAAAACAATAATAAAAGGCTTAGTAGATCAAGTTACACCTGCTTCTAACACCATCCTAAAAAATATGGAACGAGCTGCAACCGCTCGCGAAGAAAGCGCGAAACTGAGTGAAGGCTTGGGTGGTGCTACTTTGCAGGCTTTAGGTAATGTAGTAAAAGTTGTAGCAGTTGGCACTGTAGTTTTAGCTCCAGCAGTATTAGCCATGGGTGGGCTAAACCTTGGCTTTGAAGGTGGTGCTGGTGAAGTGCAAAAAAAATTATGTGAAGTAAATGAGAAAAAAGATAAAAAAGATCAGAATTGGGCGCTACAAGAAGTATCAGCAGCCCGTAAAAATATGGGTACCGAAAAAAACGCGACAGATCCAAATACACTTGAAGCGGGTTTAACTGTGGCTGCTGTATCCCCAACCAACACCAATTCCATGGCTTTGAATATTGGCGTTCCAGCTGGTCCAGTTATAAGCACAACAAATAGCTCTGGCTCTCTTATAAGTCCATCTACCCTTCGTAGGGCATCAAGCGTGGCGGATAGTTTATCTTTGGATGGTTCTGATGATGGAATATTACCCCCTCGCTTGAGTTTCATAGGCTCTCTTACAGGAAGCGGAATGTTTTCAAGTTATAGCAGTAATCGTAGCATTAGAAGCTCGTCATTTGTCTCCCTTGCAGCGTCGGGGGTTAGTCATGAAACAGACTCAACCCATCCTGGCAGTAGATTTGCTGTATAACTTGCTAACTAACCATTGACTTCCCGGCTCATATCTGGTTAAATAGCCTTATAGGTGTAGGTGCTATAATACTAAAGAAAGAGGGAAGAGCGATGAACAGAAATTTAAAAAACGTTATCGAAATGTTCAGGAATGCTGGTGTGGATATGCATCAGTTTGAAGCTGCGGCTTTAGAGAGCAATCCGCAGGCTTTATATAATGAAATTACTCAAGCTTTAAAACAATCTCATAGCTACCTAGAAGGACAATACCAAAGCGCTGATCCTAAAAGAGCGGTAGCTGTTCTGGCTCAAGTACACAATTTTCTAAAATCATTGGCTGATATTTCGCCAGCTTCTGAATTTGCTAGCATTATGCACTCGCGCAAATTATACGATCTAAAATTACACAACTTAGCAGTCAATAACGCCAAAGTTGCCGAATTAAAAGCCTTCTTAGCGCATGCTTTGCAAACCGATAATTTGCTCTCGCTACGTCGTGATTTGGCTAGAGCAATGCGTAATCATTATGAGTTTGCGGCGCAAGATTTACAAGAACATGTTAACCGTTTAAAACCAAGTATCGGTGCGCATGAGCACACTGCGCGTTTTGAATTAAATGACTTGTCTGCCAGTGCGATCGATAATCAACGCAGTAATGGTATGTTCGATCCAATTAAACGTATCGGCCATTTGTTATCCTCAATGTTTTATTTAAATTATGTGGTACCGTACGAGAACGCTGTGTATCCAGGTGCAAAATATGTACACAAGCCAGTAGCTCTAAAAGACGAGCCACAAATTAAATTGAATCAAGCTAAATGGGGTTCGAATTTAGCGCAAGATGGTGGCCCGGCCCAAGCAGTTATTCCACCATCGCCAGGTATTCGTGCGCAATAAGTAAATTATGTAGTATCCAGTAGATAGCTTTTAACCCCATAAAGTTGCTACTGGTATAGCCCACATATTTTCACCAAAGGGCGTTATCTCGTTACCTTGATATATAACAAAACCACGTTGGAATTTTGCGCCCAGATCATTTTTAAGTGCGTCCAAATGTTTAAAGTCGCGAGACGAAACCTTGCTCTTTGCTTTAACCTCTATCCCCACCACGTGATTTTGTGGCCCCTCTAAAATGAAGTCTATCTCCTGGTTTGATGAGGTTCGGTAATGATGTAACGAGCTGCGAGTTTTAGAGAAGGTGATCTGCTTAGCAAGTTCAACGGCCACAAAATTCTCTAATGCATGGCCGAATAATATTGGATTTTCTTGCGGTAAATCATTCAAATCAGTATTTAACAGATAAGACATTAGATTCATGTCATTTATATAAACCTTGGGTGCTTTAATGAGCCTTTTACCAAGATTGTGTGACCATGCAGGTATAGTCAGTGTTAAAAATAGGCCTTCAAGCAGCAAACGGTATTTCTTAGCGGTAATATGATTTATCTCTATATCATTCGATAAAGTTGATTCATTTAAAAGTCCTCCGGCGCGACTTGCTAACAGACGTAGCATATCTGGCAGCGCACCTAATTTTTCAACCTCCATCAAAGCCCTGACATCTCGTTGCAAAATGGTATTAATATAGCCATTGCACCACTCATAACGCATCGCATGATTTTTTAGAGTCAACAGTTCTGGAAATGAAGCTCTATTCATCATATGTATGATATTGCCTGCATTCTTTTGCTCAAATTTCCATTCTTTTAAGAATGCGTTGTCAATAAAGCTATCTTTATTATTATGCTGTATTTCCTCTGCTGACAAAGGTAGCAGAGTATGCAGTGCCATACGGCCAACGAGCGCGTCTGAGAGTTTTGGTAAGGCCATAATACTGGCGGATCCAGTGAGAAGAAATTGTCCGCGACCCCCATCATTGAGCCCGCGGTTTTCGTCAACAATAATTTTTAAAGGCCTATATAGCTCTGGTGCCAACTGAATTTCATCAAGCACAGTTGGTCCTGCTAGGCTGCGTAAAAAAGCGTTTGGATCTCGTTGCGCAGCTGATCGAATTTGTAGATCATCAAAAGTAATATATTTTGCTTTATGCCGAGTGCTTGCGATATGTTGCGCTAATGTTGTTTTACCTGATTGTCTAGGGCCAGCTATGTAAACCACAGGGAATGCTTCCAGAGACTGGACGACACGATCCTCTATAAGTCGATCAATTATTTTCATACAGCACCCATTGTTTATCTTATACGTAAATATAAGATAATCTTATAGTAAGATCAAGCTTGAGCAGTATGTCATATAGGTAGCGCCAATTAATGAGTGTAGATACAAATTATTCCAATCTTTTAAATTTGCGACAAAAAATATTTCCCTTAGCCACCCTGTGGCGTGAAGGGGACAGCCGCTCTGCGGCAGGGGATGTTCGTGCGCAACAAGTAAATTATACATTAGTACCGTCATCACTGCCTTCTGGTGGCGGAGGCTCAGGGTCTGTATCTACATCATCTTCATTGAAATCATGTACGTCCTCTTCGTCCCCACCATCCGTTAAATCGTCGGTTGTTTCCACTGTGCCTGTAGTTCCGCCACCGGCAGCTCCTGTAGTTGGTCTTGCCGCCCCAGCTTTTCGTGCATCTTTTAATTCGCCTACAGTCATACCTTTTGCTTTGGCATCTGCTGCATCTCTTGACATGTCAGATTTGATGTCTTTGTTTGACTTGCCTGAGGAAGCGTACTCGCGTACGCCCATACCTTCGCCATTATCAATTCGTTCTTGTCTGGATTTCGCAGTTTTATTGCCAGTTGCTGAGGCACCATCGCTGATTTGTTTACCAACTTCACTTCCCGCAGATTCGACCGCGCCTTTAGCTGCATCAACTGCTTGCATATCAGTCGCGCCGCCATCACCTCTACTGCCCATCCAGCGTAATAATTTATCCGGTATTACATAAATTAAAGAAAAACATGTATTAGTTACACTAAGAATAAACGTAACATATACCGCCATTGCTACTAATGGTGAAAATATCGACGACAAGTTAATTGTGTTGTAAACATCTGCCATGCCAAAATCAATTAAATGTACAATTGCCCTATAAACGCGACCAGCTAATAAAAAGCCGAAGATCATTAACATTGGTCGCACGAATATATTGGCTAATAAATTTAATGCATGTTCGAGTTTGCCTAGTTCATCACCCGATGGTGTTATTATACCTAAGGCAATAATTGGTCCAGCGACAACTGCTTCTATGACCGTCATCATCCAACCAACTGCAGCTACGGTGAAAATCATATACGGAATTAATGGTGTATAAACCGCTAGCGTCGCGCCAAAGGCCCATAGCGTACCTAAAAATCCGGAGAGAGTTGCTAGTAAACCTAATAGCCAGACGGACAAACCAAGCAATATACCCATAAAACCTACACCAGCAGAAATAGCTCCGCTTATGATAAATATAGCGATCAATGCCGCTTCACAACCGATCATTATATTTCTACCAAGTATCGCGTGGGACATTAGTGGATCACTATCAGAGGCACCACCCATAGTAGTCATCATGCTTTTGACAGCATCGCCAGCGGCGCTAGTAACTGGCGCCATAACTTGGGCTAGCAGATCCTGATTGTTACCAGCAGCAGCTGGTATACCGATAGAACTGCCGCCAGTAATAGAATTTTCATCACGTTTTAAAAATACATAGCCCCTAGCCAAGTTGAGCGCGAGCTGCTTGCGGTCTTCGCTTTGCGGTAAAGCTATAGTTTGCATGCGCGTATTAAACTTTTGATAATCAGGTTTTTTTGCAGAAAAGCCAGACTCTGTAGCATCGTAGGCAATTGTTTGACAAGATGCAGCTGGGTCTGTCTCAGAGATACAATAGAGCATATTGTTATATGTGGGTGCTGCTTTAGCACTATTGAATACTACTGGAATCATTGTTCTATTTAAAATAAAATAAAATGATCCAGCGGATATCCAGCCAGCTTTTTTGCCATTATCAACGGCAATTTTTACATTGCTAGCTGCAGAACTGCTGGAATCATCCATCGGCACAGCTAAACCAGACATCATAGAAATATATGCATCCACTGCTGCATTAAAATACCCTGGTGGGGTCGGAGCAGTATCCATTTTTGAGGCATCAGGTTGATTAATTTGTGGTTTACTGCTGTTGTAGGGAGAAGGTGTTACTAAGCCTTCAGCTAATGGCTTCATGATGGTTAACATTAAACTAATTGCTAACATTTTGGTATCATAAATATGCAGTGCATTTTTGTATAAAGCTTCTGCGCCTGGATAAGTGTCTAAGATATCGTTTGGTAACTTATATTCATCTCGTGTTACGCTCGCATCGATTAGGATATCGCCACATACATCTTTATGATCTGGATCTGTACTGTCATCTACTCCAAAATAACTGTGACCAGTGATTCTAGCCATCGTATTAGTTTTAGTTTCGGTGGGATCTTTTTCGGTAAAGTTTTTTATGTAGCTGCCATGCTGGCCCACCCATTCACCATCATTACTATCTTCTTTGGCTGCTTGAAACATGCTTTCCATGCAAATTGCTGCATTTAATACTTGATAGGCTAGTGCTTTGGCATTACTTTTGATGCCAGGGTCTTCTAATTTCGCGGTCCCTGCCGAAGCGCTTAAACCAGATTTTAAACCATCCAGAGTTATATCCCACAATTGATCGGCGGCGCCGACGCCCTGCAAAATAATCCACATGACAGTAACTTGAATCATGGAATAACCGGAAGCAGGACTAGGGATCATCAAAGCCATACCAGCTACCGAACGTACAGGGATCCATACAGTCGACCATTTTTTGCCCATCGCTGAGCCTTCTTGTGCGGTATTAACTGTTGATACTATGCCTATGTAAGATACCATGATCGTACCGATAACCACGATGATGAAATTAAATTTTTCCATGATCGCAGATAAAACTGGATTCGCTGCACCACCTAGATAAATATTGCCGATATTGGCGCCAAATATATTACCTAAGAGCGCAACCGATTTATCCGTCGGTGGTGGATCAAATACCCCAGCGAAAATGTCTGGAGCAATAAAAAATAATAACACGCATGGTAAAATTTTTAGCAGTAAGGATTGATGACTGTTAAATTTTTTATTTTTTATCATGTTTGTTTTGTCTTGATTTGGCTGCTTTATTACCAGCAGCACTGGCACCGTCACCACCTTGCTTGCCAACTTCGCTACTAGCTGATTTTGCACCAGCCTCTACTTGTTTGCCTGCTGAGGCGTCAGTTTGTTCTGGTCCGCCACCAATCCAGCGTAAAATTTTATCTGGGACTGCATATATAAGCGAGAAACACGTATTAGTGATACTTAGGATAAATGTTATATACATAAACATCACGACTAACGGTGAAAATAAGGTTGAGGCATTAATAGTTAAGAATACATCGGCCATACCAAAATCAATTAAATTTACTACTGCGCGGTACAGCCTACCAGCCAATAGGAAACCAAAGATCATTAACATCGGACGTAAAAATATATTTGCTAGCAATACTAACGCGTGTTCGAGTTTGCCTAGTTCATCACCAGATGGGGTTACTAAACCTAAGGCAATTATCGGCCCGGCAATTACGGCTTCTACTACAGTTAACATCCAGCCTAAAGCAGCTAAGGTAAAAATCATAAACGGGATAAACGGGCAATACACTGCTAGCATAGCTCCTAGCGACCATAATGCGCCTAGAAAACCAGATACTACGCCTAGAACGCCTAACATCCAAATCGATATACCTAGCATTATTCCCATAAAACCTACGGAAGAATCTATTATTAGACTGGCAAGTAGTACACCGATCCAACCAACCTCAGCACCAATCATCAAATTTCTGCCAAAGATCGCATGTGCCATTAAAGGATCGCCGCCATTATTATCCCCCATCATGCTGATCATGCTGTTTACCGCACTAGCAGAGATCTCTTTTATTGGCGCCAATAGAGCATCAAGAATTGGATCACCGCTAGATTCGGCAACGAGACCAAGACTACCATTATTAGCGTTAGCACTGCCTATTTTATCGGCCTTTAAGTAAGCGTAGCCTTGCGCTAAACTATAAGAAAATGCGGTGATATCATCTTCTTCTGTTAGTATATCTAAAGTTTGTAACCGCGTTTTAAAGACTTTCTGCTCATTGGCCTCAAAGCCATTGGTGTTTGCATAGGCTTTGGAAAAACACGAATCTGGAGAGGAGGGCGTGGCATCGTTACAATCGATAAAATTTGTTGGTGTTGGTGTGGTATTAGCATCAGGGAAGATGCTTGAAACTAGGCTTTTGTTGAACACAAAATAATAAGCACCAGCAGAGATCCAACCAGCGTTTTTGCCGTTGGTGACGGCTATTCTCATGGCATTGTCTACTCCCATGCTTGAACCTTCTAAATTGGGAATAATTAAGCCCGACATTATCAAAACATAAGCATCAAACGCGGCTCTATAGTAACCAGGTGGATTAGCAGAGGTAGCACCTGGCAATGGTTTTTTAAAGCTAGCAGTGGTGCTAGGTGCTTGCGGCACTAATCCATTTGCTAGCGGTTTTAAAACCGAAATCATGGTACTAATAGTTAGCATTTTCGTATCATAATTTTGTTGTGCTTGCTTAAATAAGACCTCTGCGCCTGGTTGCGAAGCATCGGCAATTTTATAATCGCCTTGATTAACTTCTGCGGTAACCGCAAAGCTGCCACAAACATCTTTATGCGTTGGATCAGTGTCATCGTTAACCCCAAAATAACTGGTACCTTTAATGACAGCCTTAGTTGTAGTTTTTACTACATTTGGATCTTGCTCAGAGAAGTTTTTTACAAATGAGCCTTTATTGGCTACCCAGTGCCCGGCATTTTTTGGATTTTTTGCTGCTTGGTACAAGGTTTCCATACAAATTACGGCTTGCATTATTCTGCTGGTCATTAATTCAGCCCCGGCGGTAATACTGGGGGAGGTAGTTGTGAGGCTACCGGCTGATGCGCTTGCTCCAGAACTCAAGCCATCGAGTGCTATATTCCATAGTTGATCTGCAGCACCTATACCTTGGATAATGATCCACATCACGGTAACTTGAATCATCGAATAACCAGAAGCAGGACTTGGTACCATTAAGGCCATGCCAGCAATCGAACGCATTGGCACCCAAATAGCCGACCATTTTTTACCCATCACCGCGCCTTCTTGTGCGGTATTGATGGTCGACATAATGCCAACGTATGCTACTACTACGGAGCCGACCACCACGATAATAAAATTAAATTTTTCCATCAGTGCTGACATAATCGGATTTGGTGATCCACCTAAATAGATGCTGCCAATATTCGAGCCGAAAATAATTCCGAGCAGCGAGACTGATTTGTCAGTTGGTGGTGGATCAAAGATACCAGCAAAAATATCTGGTGATATCAGTAGTAAGACAATATAAATCAAAGCCTGCATAACATTCCCTTGCGCTGACTAATCTATACTCAATTAGCGAATGTCTAAGAACCACTCGCGTAAGGTACATCCTAACTTTCGATGTTTGATTTGATAAACCCAAAAATGATATTTAAACGCCAAAGATAGTCCATAGATCGTGATACTAAATCCCATAAAAAAACCATAAATATTTTTAAATGCGTACGCAATCCATACGCTATAAGCAAAGATGCCTGCTGCGACCAAGATATAAATAATCATTAATCTAGTAAATTCTATTTGTCGTTGATCAATTTCTTCTTGCGTCAGCTGTAAACGTTGCAAAGCTTGTTCAAAGGTTTCAGTACGCTCGGCTTGTTCTGGATTAAAAATGCTGCGCGTAATATTCGCTAATTGTGTATACGATCCTTTGACCTGATCTAAGGCCATCCACTTAGTTACCCGCAGATTAATTACGTAGCCGCCAGCATCTTTAACGCGTGAAAAAAAGCCCATTTGCACTCCTCACTAATAAATCAATAATAAATCAAATATCGGATACTATAATATAGACCATTTGTTGTAGCTGGTCTCTGAGTCGTCGCCATTAACCCCCATCACCGTCCCCGCCGCGATTATTATTGCCTCCGCCTTGTACTTCATCTGCTGGGTTCTGCTGATTGGCTCGATCTTTAAGCCGTGCTAACTCGCGTTCACCAAAACCAGTATTAATCTTATTCACTGTGTCAGCGCCTTTGCTTAAAGCGCCTTTAGCTTGGCCTAATTCTTGTGAAACATCAGTATGCTCAGGGCCGCCACCCATCCAACGTAAAATTTTATCTGGGATAGCGTAAATTAACGAGAAACATTTATTTGATAATGCGACTACAAATGCGCCATATAATGCGAGCAAGGCTACCCAGGCAAAATCGGATTTAGAAGATTCTAACATCGCAAAATTACCTAGAATGCTGAAATTAACTAATTCAATAATGGCACGATATAAACGTGATGCTAGTACAAAGCCAAACAACATCAAGGTTGGCCTTAACAAAATATTTAATAATAGCATCAGACCTTGCATAATTTTGCCTAGCTCTTCACCTGATGGCAAAATGAAGCTTAAGGCTAAGATTGGTGCTGCAACTATGGCTTCAATTACTAATAAGAACCAACCAACTACTGCTACAGTAAAAATCATGTACGGAATTAACGGTATATAAATCGATAACGTTGCGCCTATTACCCATAAAATACCGAAGAAACTCAAGTTAATTACACCCAAGGTGTGTAACTCGTCGATCATGGCTTTAACTTCATCGGGTAAATTTTCTTGCTGCGCAGCTTCGTTAATTAAACCACGGGCTTCATTTATGTCGCGGCGCCAGGATCTCTCGGAATAGAGCATTAACTGCCCACCAAATTTACCTTGTGCAATTAATGGATCCAGATCATGTCCAGTCATAAATGGCATTAATAATCTCAGGATCTCTTGCTGGCGGTTATTTACGTGTGCTTCGCCACCATGCAAATCACCATGCGCTGTCATTTCCTTGAGTATATCTGCTTTATCTTTACGTAAATACACGTTAGCGTCCCATAATCTGGTAGCTAAATGCGTTTTGTCTGCATGCTGTTCGATAAAAACATTAATTTTCCCATTGAGTACTGGTGCATGCGCTGGTAAATGATCGCGGCATTCAGCGGCTAGATTACAGCTCGGCACGTTATGACTAACTGGTGGAACTTCTACACTATTAAAAAAATCCAACGGACTATTATGGTTTAACGCAAAATAAAACGAGCTGGCAGAGATCCAACCGGTTAAACGTCCTTGATATACAATTTCGCGCAACGTAGGGTTGAACTGTGGTTTAACTAATGAGCTTAACGAATTAGTATACGCATGGTAAGCACTATTTATGCCACCAGCTGGCATTACTGGTAAATCCTCAGGCGTATCTTCGGCTAGACGCCCATCATGGCGTGGCGTAGCAGTTTCATTCTCGATGGCGATAACTACTGGCTTAAGTGCCTCGGACATAAAATGAATTGCCAAGCGTTTTTGATTATAAATTTCTATGGCTTTTAATCTTAATTCTTTTTGGTTAATTACGATATCACCCCACTCGAGGCGCTCTACTGCAGCAGTGATATCATATCTACCACAAATATCGAACAAATCTCGATGCCCGCGCATGCCAGCATATACGGTGCCGGTAATTTGTGCTTCATTATCAGTAAGTATATTTAGATTACTTGCGCCGTCATGCCAGTCAGCACGACCGAATTTATTGGTAATGTGCGGGATACTATTTAATACTTGCATACATACTGTTGAATTTAATACATCAACAGTTAAATCTTGCGCTTGTGCGTCTAATATTGCATATAAATTTGGCATTTGTGCTTCCATTTGTACAGCACGGTTAACGCTTAAGCCGCTGCCGAGATCAGCCAATACGCCATTCCAGATTTGATCAGCTGCACCTATGCCTTGGATAATTAGCCACATAACGCCAGTTTGTATCACTGAGTAGCCAGTGCTAGGCGTGGGTACCATTAATAGCATTCCCAGGGTAGCGCGCATTGGAATCCAGATTGAATTCCATTTTTTGCCCATGGCCTTGCCTTCTTGTGCAGTATTAATGGTTGAAACCAAACCGATATAAGATACGATCGTGGTGCCGATGGTTAATATTACTGCGTTAAATAACTCAAACATATGCATGAGTGCCGGGTTAGCTGTGCCACCTAAATATACTGGCCCCACACTGGTACCAAAAATCATACCTAGTAGTTCGACTGATTTATCAGTAGGCGGGGGGGTAAATAGCGAAGCTGCAGCAGCTGCCGGCAGGAGTAAACATGCTAGAAATAAAGTTAAGGTTTTCATAAATGGCATACTACTCGTCATATGGTGGCCAAGCAATCGATTTAGATCTATTATAGTGTATATTGTTTAATTAATATTTATTCATTTATGGGGTACGAGTGCCAGATTTACACACCGATGCAGTGCATGCTTTCTGGGATAGCTATGATCGTCGCACGCTATACCGAGTGATTGTCGCTTTGGAACGTGTTGAACATTGGGCCATGGATGAAGAACCAGAATTAGAGCCGGCAATTCTTGAACTTGGTCGTGTAATTGACTTTGCTTCAGATTTTGACGTGGCAGGCAATGAAGAGCCATTGATTAGAATTTTAGCCAGCACTAAATCTAGTCGGGCGATGCGCATTTTACAAGCATTAGATCTAGCTAAACCAGGATCTGCTTCGCAGTTATTGATGTATGCAGAAGACAATAGTAAAGGTGATACTACGTCGGCCAATGCCCACATTAAATTGTTTTTGCAGCGCAATTTAGTTTTTGAACGTTTACAGTTATTGTCGAGGGTATTTGCTACGCAGCGAGTGTCGTTAGTGCTAAAAGCTTTAGAAAATTACAACGCTTAGAGTTAACCAGGGAGAATAGTGATGCAAGGATTAAGTAAATGTTTGTTACAGTTGTCTAAGGCTGTAGTTATGGCGTTGTTGCTCACGCCGCTAGTAAATGCCGAACCCACACCGCCACCAGAGTCTGCGGTAGACTACAGCGTAGATTCTGAAAGTAAATTTACTAGTGCTGGTACCTCAGCTGGTCAGATTGGAGCAGTTATCAACAATAGTATCATTAATAAAACCGTCCAAGATTTTGGGTATTCAATCTATCAACAAGGGCGTGATTTTGGTACCGGCGGTGGTGAAAGTGTCTCAAGTAGCCCCACTATGGATTTTGTAAGCAAACATAAAAGCGCCTATTGTTCTGGCAGTATTGCCTCCGAAGTTGCTGGTTTTGCTTGCCCACCTAAAGTACCGGCTGTTATTGGCTTGCCAACCCTACCAGGTATGGATGACAGCAAATATTTAGAGCTTGGAGATGTAAACTTCTCCGTAATTTTAGACCCCAAAAAATATTCTTATATGACGGATTTAACTGCACAGAATTTAATTCGTAATATAGTTAGCCCGTTCCCAGATCCAAAATATAAAAATTACGTTAACAAAGCTGGCTTTTTGGATAACGGTACTCAGAAAGAAGAATATGCTAAATTTATGGCAGGACAAGCACTATTAGGCGTGGCATTACATTCGTTAAATGAAATGTACGCAATGCGTTTACCTGCTGGTATTCCAGTGCCTGAATCAATGAAAAATAAAATGAGTTTTGAGTTACCGGCATCATTAATGGATTTAATGCAAACAGAATCATCACGTCGTTTCGAAAAACCTGAATTTGTAAATTACTTAGATGGTTTAGTTGCAGGCGCTGAAGTCACCCCAGAAGCAAAAATGCTCAAAGAAATCGCCATGATGGAAGCCTTCAGGTTATGGATGGATTACCAACGCTTTAGACAAAGCGAACGCATGGAATCATTATTAGCGGCGTCATTGTCCAAATACATCAACAGCTCTTATGCCTCAGATGCGATGATGTCAAAAATGAATCGGTAACAGTTGTAGGGGTCGACCGCGTGTCGGCACCATTACCCCCATCCCGGTCTAAGTGTCAGCGATGATCCAGTTCCACCGGGATGGGGGTAAAATTACACACCCCGATTCTTGGGCCGGTTCGTCGTCTTCGGTGTATGTTTATGTGGATCTTGGGAACGTTGTTTTTGCCGGCGATATTCAGCGGTATCTTTAGGGCTTTCTCCAGAATCATGGCCAAGTAATTCTTTTTTATGCGCCAGTTCTTTTTGGATTGCGTGTTTATAGCTTTTGCCGTGTTTTAATGACCATTCATCAAATGACATAAAATGTTTAAGTGGTTGATTCGATTTGAACAGCTGGCGCATATGTCGCACCATAAGTTCTACCATAGGTAAATCTAAACCTAATTTGCTGGCAATATATTGTAGCGAATCAGTACAACCCAACAAATACCAGCAAAACATCCAGGTAGAGAGCGGGGGAGAGCCAGCTTCAATTGGGGTGCCAGTATCATCGTTAAAACTATTATTACAATTTAAACAATGATATTTAAACTCGCTATTCACTTGCTCGATTTTTTTTGAGCCGCAGGCTGGACAAGTAATTTTATTATGCCAACGCTCCTGGCTTAAGGTCTCAATGCTTTCCTCTGGACCTAGACGTTTTTTAATTTCTTTATAGGAATTATCAGGACTATCTTGTTTCGGTTCGCTGGTTATGTCTTTTAGTTCGATTAAATTGCGTAATACATCTAAATCGACATTCGCGTATTGTGTACGGTAGTCATTAATTAGCTCTTTGGCGACTTCTACTTGTTGATGGGCTTTATCGGTTTTAGATTTTTGGTGGTCAAGATGTTTGCTATCTTTGCGAAAGTGGTTAATAAAGTGCTTCATACAGCTCTCCTCCCATGTGTACAGTTTAGCATGGGGGGAGGCCAGAATCGGGGACTAATAAGAAGTAGTTTCAGCTGATTCAAGTAGAGTTGCACGACTTTCCTCTGTAACGGTTTCATCGGTAGTCAGTGGTTGCCAGTTACGTGCTGATATGGCTAAGTCTTCAAGTAATTGTAAATCATCTTCTTGTAGTGCATTGAATAATTTAATCAATTGCTGCACAGGCGTGGCTAAACCTGCGTTTTCTAAAGTACGACTGTTGTGATTTTCTAAGCCGAGAACTTTGCGTAGTTGTTCAATATGGCCCTTAACGATTTTTATATAGGCTGGTAAGTGTTTAGCCGCAGATTCTAATTCGTACTCCAGCGAGTTGGTTCCTGCCGGGAATGCTGCTAAATCTTGTTGCAATTTCTGCAGCAAATTTTGCATCTCATGATCAGATAGATCAGACATATTAAGCTCCTCCTTAAGCTACAGCTTCAGTTTGCTCTTGTCGTATGGTTAATCCAGCACTTTCAAATTCTTCAAGAATATCAACCGCTGACAAGCCACGTTTCTTATACACATGCAATAACGGCAACAGATCCAACACAAAAGTATTAATTAATTCAATATCTTTAATCTGGTCTAATCTTGCAGTTAATTTTTTTACTTGCGTCTCATCCCAGGCGCTACGTTTGATAGAAGAAATACCTTTAGTATTTAACTCTTCAGCTATTTCTAAATCAGTACTATTGGTGCTGCGTAGTTGTTCGGTTAAGGTTCTAACATCACGCGCTACTTCGTTGAGGCGTACGCGATCTAAAACTTTCTGCAATTGACTTAACACCCATTTGCCGCCTTCAGGTGCAGTAAAACCTTCTTCATTTAATGACTTAACCATTTGCCGTTGTGAATAGCCTTTGCGTTTGTAGTCAGCAATAATTGGTTGCAATAGATCAGCAAATACAATCGCCACATCAATTTTTGGTTTATTAACTTTGCTGATCACTTCGGCAGCATTTGGGTTGCCAGACTTAGCTGAAGTTAATTTCAAACCTTCACGAATTAATTCACCGTGCTTTTTCTTATGAATTTGTGCACTCTTATTTAGAATAGCTAAGGCGTATTGATCAATATATGGTTGATCACAGCAATAAAACGTCACGCCAGAACTTAATAACAATTGTGAAAAAGTTTCGTTATTAGTTAAAGTTCCAATTTCAGCGATAATTAAGGTAGCGTTTCTTGCTTGACATAGATCTACAGCTTTTTCTAGTTGTGGCCATTTGTTGGTTTTTCTATTTTCTGGGATTTCGATATAAGTTTCTAATACATCTGCGTTTTCTTGGCCATCGATAAAATCGTTAACTACTTGTCGTTGCGCTTCGGCAATCCTGTCGCTATCAGATGCAGGAAAAATCGAGCGAACATTACCACCACTTCTTTCTATGCGTTGCCCAACTTTATGTTGTTGTGCGATGAAATAAGTTACGTAAAGTTTTAACACGGCTTAGCCTCACTTAAAAAAGTTAACCATTGGCTTACTATCTATATTGTCGTAATTAAGATTTTAATTACATTACAGACCTAGTATAGCCTCCCTTTGCCTAATAGCCAATTTTATATACTACGTTTGGCTTGCGCTATATAACTAGTTTAGGTTAAGGATTGCTCTTCTTCACGTTTTGTTAAAACTTCGTTGCCATTTTGTGTAATTAATATTGTGTGTTCCCATTGGGCAGATAACTGACCATCTTTAGTTACTACTGTCCAATTATCTTTTTTAAGTTTTATATGCCGATTTCCAGCGTTAATCATTGGCTCTATAGTAAAAATCATTCCTGGTTGTAACTGTATATTGTTTTCTTCAGTTACGTAGTGCAACACTTGTGGATCTTCGTGAAATTCTGCACCAATACCATGACCGCAATATTCTTGAACGATTGTATACTTGTTAGCGCTGGCTAACGTTGCAATTTCTTTAGCAATATCATTTAGCGAGTTGCCTGGTTTTGCTTGTTGAATTCCACGGTACATACATTCTTGCGTGATGCGCATTAATTTTAACGCGCGTTTATCTTTGTCGTTGTTCGCTGGCTTGCCAACAAAAAACATTTTACTGGTGTCACCATGGTAACCGTCTTTAATTACTGTAACGTCAACATTAATAATGTCCGAGTTTTTTAATTTTTGGCTACTGCTAGGAATGCCGTGACACACTACTTCGTTAACTGAGGTGCAGATAGATTTTGGAAAGCCCCGATAGTTTAACGGCGCGGGGATCGCTTGTTGTACATTGACTATATAATCGTGACAGATTTTATTTAATTCTTCAGTGGTTACACCCGGCTGTACGTACGGCTCGATCATTTCTAATACTTGCGCGGCGAGACGCCCGGCAACACGCATCTTGGCGATTTCGTCGGTGGTTTTGATTTTAATAGCCATTCTGCTTACTGGTTTCCATGTATTATACGACATGTGGCTATTTTAGGGATCTGGCGTGGTTTTGGCAATTGTTTGTGCTCACAGCAAGGTTTAATTTTAAAAGGGCGGACACGGAGGCTGAAGGCTCCCCACGAAATTTTGCAAAAATCGTTTATTAATCAAATAGATAATTGCAAGGTTTAATTTATATAAACGGCAGACACGGAGGTCTGCCGCTACGGATCTGATATTTTTTTGATGTTAGAAAATGTTATAACATTATTATTTTCTGGTTTACCCACTATCTATAGCTAATTATGCCATTGCAACACGATATTTCATTAGTTACGTAGCGGCAGACCTCCGTGTCTGCCGTTTATATACCTGGTATAAACCTATTTATTTGATAATTAATATTATTATTTAAAATTTTCCTGGGGATCCCTCAGCCTCTGTGTCCGCCCTTTTAAAATTAAACCTTGTAACTAAATGGGTTAAAGCACCATTGCTTATTGATAGACTGTTAATTATGATTCCGGTTTATACCGTTGGCATAGGAACACTTTAGATGAAACATCCAGAACATAAATTAACTATAATTGGTGGTGGAATTATTGCGGCCTTAGAAGCATATTTTGCCTTCTTAGCGGCCAAAGCCAAACAACAACCGCTACGGATTACCATCAATGAAAAAAATCAAAATATTACGCAAACTACAGCAGCTAATCTAGTTCCGAGTTTAACCCCAGATGAAATTTTAGCCGTAGTGCCACGTGGCAACATGTTAGTAGAAAAATTAAAGTTATTATTTAATCAACCCGGCGGCATCAGAGTGGATGATGTTCTAGGGGTAAATGATTCGCCAGTTGCAACTGATTTTATTCAACAAGTGCAATTATACGGTAAAAATCACATAGAACACGAGCTACGCACCTCGCTGTTATTCGGTCTCGGCAAATTGAGCATGCAGTTATGGCAAAATATTTATGATACTGCTGATGCAGAATTGCAAAAAATTTTACAAGAGTCTAATTTTCAAGCTTGTCGCGAGCCGATAAATGCTAAGCCAATTTTGCACGATGGTTATAGAATCGATTTAATTTTTAATATGCCAGATGCTGTGCAAAAAGCGCTAGCAATGCAACAAGATTATATAAACTTAGGCTATAAGCATTGCAAGATTTTATCGCCACAGCAAGTATTAGAGTTAGATCCGTATTTAACAGATTATTGTTACAATAACGCTAAGCAAGATAATGCAGGTAAACTAGTTTGGAATAATAATGCAGTAGCATTATACCACCCGGGTGGCTGTATCGATAGCGAAGTATTTTTACCAAAATTTTATGCGTACTTAAGCCGTGTAATGGGTACATATGTAAATCATGCCGGCCAAGAAAAAAATTGTTTTCGCTTAAAATTTAATCGCTATATTGAGGCTGTGGTTTACACTACAGAATCAAATTTTGCTGTGATTAATGGCATAAAATTTAATAATACAATTAAATATAACAAGCATAAATATTTACGCTCAGAATACGTATTTTGTCCTGGCGAAGCAGTGGGGACTTTAAGTAAACTTGGTTTTTACGAACCAGCATATGCTGGTTTTGCTGGGGCTTCATTAAAACTAAATATACCTGTTGCTGGCGAGCAATTGGCTAAATATTCTGGTTTTAATCATTGTATGGAAGTGCACCAAGAAGGCGTAGTCTTAGCCTGGCAAGCACGTTTACGCGCTGGTAAAATTTTTATTGGTGTTGGTGGTACTAAAGCTTTTTATGCTGCGGTGACGCCAGATAAAGATCAGGCGTTTGCGCTGGATCGTAACTTGTTGCAGCTAAATATTATTAATAATGTGTTACCAGAATTTATTTCTCTGGCTTTACAGCGCAATACTAAAGGTGAAACTTTAACTGCGCAAGATTTAATTTTTCTTGAAAAATCAGGCATTGCGCAACGTTGGGTCGGCACGCGGGCGGTTGCTTACGATGGCTTTCCTACTTTGGGGCCGGTATATAACCAGCAGGGTAGAGTACACAATGCGCGTTGTACCACTCATGCCGGTTCCGGCGGCGCCTCGTTTGCCCCAGCTTTGGTGTTTACTAGTCGCAACCCAGCAGCAAATGCTGTGGTTGCTAGCTATGCAAGCTCCAATCGGCGGCTTATGGCTAAATTATGGCATGGTTCATTAAGTACTGTTTTTCGTGAACAGTTTGCAGCAGCAATTCCCCCAAAAAATGAGTGGATTTTAAATTCTGCAGTAAATTGCTGGCTAATTAAGCGGCAGCACGTTTAAAGCGTGAA
>Ga0209174_10000547_pt1 | contig 28044 bp, 15 predicted proteins | sample JI91814BDNA_FD_187505 | JGI IMG/M metagenome (GOLD analysis project Ga0209174, IMG submission 187505) | Wastewater effluent complex algal communities from Wisconsin, to seasonally profile nutrient transformation and Carbon sequestration -... | ecosystem: Engineered > WWTP > Effluent > Algae...
TATGTATGAAACGAATTTGTCGAATCAATTCTAATCCATTTGTAGTCGGCATATTATAGTCTATGATTGCTAAATCAAATTTTTCCAGTTCGATGCACTTGATTGCATACTCGCTATTATGCGCAATTGTAGTATTCATTCCTCTTAAGCTTAAAATTTCTTTTAGAACATTTACATTGCTAGAATTATCATCAACTATAAGAATTCTTTTTATTTCATCTAGTTCATTTACTTCAGTTAATTCTTCTTCGTCTATTCTCGTATTTAACTTAAAAAAGAACTTGCTACCTTTACCATAAATTGTTTCTAATTCCATTTGCGATTTCATCAAGGCTAGAAGTCGATTGGAAATTGTAAGTCCAAGTCCTGTTCCTCCATACTTTCTTGTTGTTGAACTATCTTCCTGGGAAAATGCTTCAAATATTTTTTGTGAATTTTCCGGCGCAATTCCAATTCCAGTGTCGCGAACAGAAAAAAGAAACTCAGCTTCGCTACTTAAGGGAAATTTATTTAAAATTTCAATTTTTAATTCAACTTCTCCATGTCCTGTAAATTTAACTGCATTCGACAAAAGGTTAATGATGATTTGGCGAAGACGAACTGAATCTACCCAGATATAGCGGGGAAGAGTAGGGGGAACATTAAAGATGAGTTCTAATTTTTTCTCATGAGCTTTAAATTTTATTACGTCTATAGCTTGTTCGGCTAATTCAAATATATCGACTGGCTCAATATTGAGTTCTAATTTTCCTGCTTCAATTTTTGAAAAATCTAAAATATCATTAATTAAATCTAGTAATGAATTGGAAGATTGAAGAATAATTTTCATATACTGTCTTTGCGATTCATTCATTTCTGTTTTAGTAAGTAAATCCGTAAAACCAATGACTCCATTTAGAGGAGTTCGAATTTCGTGACTCATATTTGCCAGGAAATCGGACTTTGCATGATTTGCTGCTTCTGCTTGTTTCGTTCGTAGCACAAGTTCTTCGCTAAGTTTTTTTCTTTCTGTTATATCTAAAAAACTAACTACTGATCCGACTATTTTTTCATTGATAAATATTGGATAAGACCAATATTCCACTGGAAATAGGGATCCGTCTTTCCTTGCAAAAAATTCATTGTCTGAATGAAATTTTTGTTCTGATCGAAAAGAATTGAATATATTACACTCAGCCTCTTTTATAGTTTTTCCATTTGAATCAGAGTGCCTTAGCAGATGATGCATATTTGCCCCTAGCAATTGATCTTGAGTTAAATATCCAAGTGTCTTAATACAGGATAGATTACAAAAACTACAATTTCCATTTAAGTCTAAACCAAAAATTGGTTCAGCAGTTGAATCTAGAAGAACCTGAAACCACTGTGTGCTTTCTTCTAAAGATCTTGTCATATTTTCTGCAATTTTAATTGCTTTGCCTTCTGTATTTAAAATGGATTTTGATAAAGCAAATAGTAATATACTAATTACCAGTCCTGATAAAAATACAATAAAAGACTTATTAAATGAAGAGAAAAAAGTTCTTTCTTTTGTCTCGGTAAATCTTAAAGTCCAAATAGTCTCGTTAAATTTAATTGGAATTATGATTTGGAGTCCGTTAGATGGCAACGCATAATATTGATTATCCTTATGACTATCAAATAATAGATTATTTTCGATGAGACTTTTATCATCGAAAATTTCTAATCGAGTAGTGATTGTAGAGCTTGAATCACTTAAAATTCCTTTCATGAGATCATTCATGCGATAGGGACTATAGACCCATCCTAAAATTGCTTTTTTCCGATCTTCAATGTTATTTATGGACATATTTTTTTGATAATAGGGAGTATACATCAATGCTCCCGCTTGGACGTCTTTATCAGTTTCCTGAACTAAAGTTACTTTTCTAGAAAGAGAAACAGAGTCGTAATCGCGGGCATCTTCCATTGCTTGTCGTCGGATCTTTTCTGAAAACATATCGTATCCAAATGCTCGTAAATTTCTACTTTCAAATGGCTCAAGATAAATAATAGAAGTATAAATTTCCCGATCTCCTTCCGGTTTAATTTTATAATCAGGGAATCCTTCAGCACGAATATTTTGAATATGCTGGTTTAATTGCGATTTGGGGATAATGATAGATAACCCTATACCTTGAATTCCGGGAAGACTATGTAAAGATCTAGAATTGTCTATGTATTCTTTCCATTTTTTTCGAGTCACAGAATCTGTTGTTCTCATAAATGCGGAAACATTTCTTAGGATCTGTGCATGAGATTCAAGTCGGGTGAGAATCTTTGATTTTAACTCATGACATAAAAGAGAAAATTCTAATTTATTATTAATTAATGTATTTTCGCGAATATAAAAAGATGCAACAGAGCTGATAAATAAACTAAGAAATAAAATTAACCAGGGTAGTTTACTATTTTTATTGTGATTCGTTTGGTTCTGAAAATTCATTAGGCTGGCTTATACTTCTTTTTTATAAGACGAAAATAAAAGAGAAATACTTGGATTGTAAAACATATCTGAGCTAAATGTCCCTTCAAAAAGCCAGGTTGTCAAGGAAAATAAAGAATTGAAATTATAAACAAATCTAATAAATCAATGTTTCAATGAAATTGAATGCAGATTCGTTAAAGAGGAAGGTAAAAAATTTAATCAAGAAGAAACACTGGTTCTGTTCAGATAAAATTATTAATTTTTAACGAAGCTTATTTACTTGGCATTTTTCAATACTTACATGATTCTCTATGAAAAAGCGTATTTTCTTTATATTCACTATTTTAAAATCTCCTCTATAGAAGTTTTGAATTTTACAAAATTGTTTAGTAAAAATAAACAAATTCTATCAGAGAAAAAAGGGAGCACATTGAATGTAATTTATTCCATTTTTGTGCTCTTCTTTTTCTCAATAGCATTGATTTGAAAATATCCTTATATTAAGTGAGCTCTCCCGATTGTAAAAGCCTGGCTCTACTGTTTCCAACAAACCAATAATAAAGAACTGGAACTGCGAATCTACTTAGAACGGTAGCCGCAATTTCTCCGAACATGAGGCTAATAGCTAATCCTTCAAAGATAGGATCGAAAAGCATAATAAAGCTTCCGACGACAACTGCTGCAGCTGTAAGTAGCATGGGGCGAAAGCGAATTACCCCCGCGCTGATGACAGCTTCTTTTAATTGCATTCCATTTTTTAGTTGTTCTTCAATGAAGTCTACAAGTATTATGGAGTTACGCACGATTATCCCTGCACCTGCAATAAAACCAATCATGGAGGTTGCGGTAAAATAAGCTCCGAGCATAGCATGTCCTGGTAAAATTCCAATTAAGCTTATAGGAATTGGAGCCATGATAATGAGTGGAACAGTGTAGCTTTTAAACCAACCGAGCACAAGAATATAAATCAAGACCATTACAACAGCAAAGGCTCCCCCTAAATCTCTAAATACTTCGTATGTAATAAACCACTCCCCATCCCATTTGATAATAGGAGAATTTGTATTCCAGGGAACGTCTGCTGTTTGTGTCGGATACTTAATCTTAGGCGCTAGCTTAAGCATACCGTAGACGGGAGCTTCTTCTGCACCGGATAGTTCACTCAATACATATGAAACTGGCTTCAAATTTTTTCGATGTAGTACTTCATTTGCGATAAACTTAGGCTCTTTCAAAAGAGAATCAACCGGTATAACTCCTGACTCAAAAGATGAAATCCGACTTCCCTGGAAAGGAGAATTTCCGGAGCGAGTTTTATTTTCTAGAGAAAGAGATACTTGTGTTTCTTCAGGAGCATTGGACTCTGCAAGAGATAAGAGTGGAGTCTCTCTGAAAATAAAAGAACCGAGTCCAACAACTTGCATAGATCTCGCTCCCATAACTCCACCTTTTATTTGGTCGTAGTCATAGACCTTTCTAGTTTTTCCTTCTCTCCAGGAATAATCTAAATCAACTACTGATTTTTCGGAAGCGAAAATTTCTAGAATTTCCTTTGCGACACGCCGCCTATCGTTCTCAGTCGGACCATAAACTTCTGCGACCATTGTAGACATCACTGGAGGTCCTGGAGGAATTTCTAGAACTTTAGTCACTGCATTTTTTTCTTTTCCAAATTCAGCAATAATCGGACGGAGTTTTTCGATGATTTTATGACTTGATTCTTTACGTTTGCCTTTATCCGACAAAAGAATTTGAAGATCATTCATGTATTCTTCATTTCGTAAAAAAGTATGTTTTACCATTCCAGAAAAAGAGAAAGGAGCACTTTCGCCGCCGTAGATTTGAATCTTTTTTATTTCGGGCTCTTTTAAAAGTTTAAGAGATAATTCCTTTGACCAGGCAACACTTTTTTCTAAAGGAGTATCCGGAGGATAATCAATGATTACCTGAAATTCATTTTTATTATCAAATGGTAGCATTTTTACTTTCACAGCTTTAAAATAAATAAAACTAAAAGAAAGCAGTAAGAGTATAATACTGATTACCCCGAAATAGAATGCAGACATTTTTTTACCAAGAAGCATTTCTGCAAAAGAAATATAAAGCCTATCCAAAAAGCTTGCCTTTGATTTATCCATTGGATCGTTTTCTTCTTTATCCGGGTTAGCGTGAGATTGTTTCAAAAGTCTTACTGATGCCCAGGGAGTTACAATAAAGGCTACGAACAAAGACAAAATCATTGCAAGACTAGCACCGACTGGAATTGGTTTCATGTAAGGACCCATGAGTCCACGCACAAATGCCATCGGAAGAATCGCCGCAATCACTGTGAAGGTTGCAAGTATTGTAGGATTTCCAACTTCTGAAACTGCATTGATCGTTGCTTTTAAAATTCCATATTCTGGATTCAAATGTAGATGTCGCTCAACGTTCTCTACAACTACAATTGCATCATCGACTAAAATCCCGATAGAGAATATGAGGGCAAAGAGTGTCACCCTATTGAGTGTGTAACCCATGAAGTAATAGATGGCAAGTGTGAGAGCAAGTGTAACTGGAATTGCAATGGAAACTACCACAGCGGCTCTAATTCCCATGACAATAGCAATGAGAATTGTTACAGAAAAAGTTGCTATGAGTAAATGCTCTATTAGCTCAAACGATTTCTCTTCTGCTGTTGAGCCATAGTTTCTAACAATTGACATTTTAATATCAGGTGGCAAATCTTTCGAGAATAGATTCGCTCTTTCCAATAAATCTTTTGCGAGGATAACAACGTTAGTCCCTTTTCGTTTTGCGAATACGATTGATACTGCGTTTCTAACTTCATTCGATAATTCTTTGTCGTATAATACGGATAATCTGCTTCTTTCCTCTGCGCCTAGTTCTACTCTTGCAATGTCTTTAAGTCTAACGACACTTCCTCCTCTTTGTCCTATGGCAAGATTTCCAACTTCTTCTTTAGAAGATACCCGTCCTCCGACTTCAACTTGAAATTCCTTGTCCTTGGAAAAAGTTTTCCCCATTGGAAAATAGGCGTCGCTCATTTTTAAACTCATGGCAACATCCGAAATGGAAACTCCAAAGGTAGATGCTTTAGCGGGATCTACAATAACTCTAATTGTTTCTTTTCTTCCTCCAAGTAATTCAACACGGGATAAATCAGGAGTGCTTGAAAGTTCTCTAGCGAGTGGTGCGATTTTTTTTCTAAGATCATAATCATCTCTTGTCTCAGAGCTAAAGCTTAGAGTTAAAAAAGGCACATCATCAATCGTAAAAGAACTAATCTTGGGGGGAAGAACGTTAGCTGGTAAGTCTTGCCTGATTTCCATTAACTTATGGTGAACTTTTACAAGAGAAGGCTCAGTTGGCTCTCCTACTTTAAACCTAACAGTGACAATGCTGCCATGAGCCTGACTTGCGGAATATACATATTCAACGCCATCGAGTCCCCAGACTGCTCTTTCAATTGGCTCTGTTACTTTTCTTTCTACTTCCTTTGCTTCAAAGCCAGGTGCACCAATTCGAATATCGATCATTGGCACAGAAATTTGTGGCTCTTCTTCTTTAGGAGTGAGGTAAACAGAGAATATCCCAAGTAAGATGCTGACGACTGCAATGACTGGAGTCAGTCTTGAATTTATAAATTTTTCTGCCAGGTTTCCGGCGAATCCTTTTTCTAATTTACTCATTTTTTATTCCTTCTAGATTTGTTTCAGATAATGTCAATAAGCCTGCGCGGGCTTTTAAATATTCAGATTCCATATTTGCTTTTGCTTGAATTACATCTGCTCGCCTGGAAAATACTTCTGATAGCTGAATTGCATTGATGGCACCACTACTAAATAGCTGTTGGCTAACAGTGAGTTGCTCTTCCATTAGTTTTGTATTCTCTTGTATTAATTCTAAATTTTTACTAAGTGCTTTTTCCATTTGGAGTAGAGATTTAATTTTGGCTTCTTCGTTTCGAATTGTTTCTTCTACTCTTTCTTGCATTGCCTTGCTATTTAATTTAGCTTGTTCGATGGAGTCTAAATCTCCCGGAGAATAGAGATTCATTTGAATATAAAAGCCTGCATTAAAAGAATTGGCTACAGCGCGTTCGCCTCTATACAGATAAGATTCCCCATAGACTCCTACTTTTGGTAGAATTCTTGCTTTTTCTGCTTCTGCTTGTTCTGTAGCACCGTCTGCATAGGCTTTCATTGCTTTTGCCATATATGATTTATCAGGTGCGGATAATTTTAAATATTCGTCAGCGAATGAATTTGTGCTTTGAATTTTAAGATTCCAATTTGGGGGAAGGCTTCCAGAATAAGATTCTATTGATGTTTTAATTGACTCTATTCTTGCATTGGTTTCTTCTCTTATTCCCTCGATTCGATTCTTAAGACTTTTTAATGCAATTCCTCCTGAATAACCGACTGGATTTCCACGGTTACCTAGTTGATAACGACTGAGAATTGAATTTACTGCTTTTTCCAGGCTTATAATTTTTTCTTGCTGATCGTAAAGAGAAATCAGGGTTCCATACATCGCTGCTGAATTTGCATATTCATTTAGGCTTACAAATTTATTTTCTAATTGTTTTGCCTCTGCCTGTTTTTCAAATGCTTTTGCAACTGCTTTTTTTGAACCACCTTCATAAATGGATAAATCAACTCCAAGTGTTCCTCTCTGGTAAGTATTTGTCCCGGGATTATTGAGAGTATCCGGTGCAAATAGATTTAGTGTATTATAATTTGGAGTTGTATATAGATTATTATTTGTATCTATGAAATTACTTGGTTGTGTTCTCACACTCTTTGTAGAAAAATCAGAATTAGTCGCTGACCTTTGTCCCAGGTTAGAGAAAAAGTTTAGTGCTGGATCATTCGTTGTATAGTTTCTAGCATCTGCATAAATTCTTGGAAGCCAGTGCTTGGAAGCTTTGTTGCTAGATATTTTTGCGGCTCTTGATTCTAGAGATAATGCTTTTTGAGTGTGTGAATTCTCCCTTATTTTTTCCCAGATTTTTCCAAAATCCAGTGTTTGAGACTCCTGGGCATTTAAATGGAATGCTCCGGAAAAAATAAAAAATCCCAGATAAAAGCTCTTTTGAAGGATTTTTTTTATCCTTAATTGATTGTATAATCTTCTAAACTTTGCTTTCATTTAATTTTCTTCTCCTTGTAATATACCATGGGGGGTATCCTATGTAATAAATCAAATTATTTTTTTCTTGTCTTAAAAAATATCATACCCCGTATGGTATAAATAAAGGAGATTTTATGTTTTTAGCTAAAACTGATAATTGGTATATGGAGAGAATCATTTGGCTTCTGGCGGGTTTATTTACAATCGCAAGCGTTGGATTAGGAATATTTGTTAATCCTTATTGGTTTATTTTGACGAGTCTAGTTGGACTCAATCAAATAATTTTGTCTTTGACCGGGTTTTGCCCAATGACAGTTTTTTTAAATTATTTAGGAATCCGATCTAGAGTTCAATAAGCTACTTCTCAATCCCGCATTTCAACTAAGTCGAGATTGTTTAGGAGAATTCATTTATAAAATTAATTAAAAAAATCTAGAAGTAAAGAATATACTTGAATCTTTAGAGTAATTTGAAACACTTTTCCTGTAATTGGAAAAGCACTCTAATATGCAAAACAGTGATTCGACTAAATTAAAACAATTTATACTTCTAGGTTTAGGTCTGGGATTAGAAGTTTTATTTTGGGAATTTTCTAAAGGACTGCTTTCTGAGTATTTTATTCTAATCCTTTTTTTTATTTTTAATTTTTTATTCTTTTTTGCACTAATAAAGGTTCCTAAATCGTTTATCGAAGGTAAACATTCGAAAGGTTTAGTTTCTAATAATCATATTCTTTCTTCTATCAATGGAATCAGTTTCGATATCACAGAACAAAAAAAGAATGAAAAACTTCTACAATTTCACAGTGATATTTTAAATAAAATGTCAGAAGGAGTTTTTCTTTTAAAGACAGACGATGCTACAATCATCTACACAAATCCAAGTTTTGATTCTATGTTTGGATATGAGGCGGGAGAACTTATTGGAAAGCATGTTAGTATTTTGAATTCCTCTGAAATAAAACCAAACACAGCGATTGCTGATGAAATCAACGCTATACTTTATCGCGATGGATTTTGGAGTGGGGAAGTTTACAATCGAAAAAAGAGTGGAGAATCGTTTTGGTGTGCGGTTAACGTCTCTGAATATGAGCACGCAGAATACGGATTGGTTTGGATTTCTGTTCATAAAGATATTTCCATTCGAAAAAAGATGGAGAATGATTTAATCAATGCTAAAAAAATTGCAGAAGATGCGAGTAAAGCAAAAACAGAATTCTTATCTAGAATGAGCCATGAAATTAGAACTCCAATAAATACAATCCTTGGAATGGTTTCCCTTCTTGAAGAATCACGATTACCCGCAGAAGAAAAAAAATATACCAACCTTGCACTAAAAGGAGCTGAGTTATTATTAGATATCGTAAATGATATATTCGACTACTCAGAAATTGAATCGGGCAAAATTAAACTTCTTAAAATCAAATTTAATATTTTTGAATTAGGTAAAAATATTCAAGAGATATTTTTACGCAGAGCCTCTGAAAAAGGAATTCAATTAATTATAAATATTGATAGTAGAATTCAAGAATTTTTATTAGGCGACTCTGACAGATTGGGGCAAATCTTAATTAACCTGATTGGAAATTCAATAAAATTTACAGAAGGTGGAAAAATACAGCTCGATATTCAATTGGAACAAAAAACTGATAAGTTTGAGGAGTTACTCTTTACCGTTTCTGATACAGGAATTGGAATTCCAGAAGAAAAGCAAAAGAATCTTTTTGAAAGTTTTTACCAGGTAGATTCTTCTCTTACTAGAAAATATTCCGGAACAGGACTTGGTCTATCTATAGGCAAACAATTAGTTGAGCTAATGGAAGGAAAAATTTGGGTCGAAAGCAAAGAAAATCTAGGCTCAAAATTCCATTTTAAAATAAAATTTGAAATAGCGGATAATGGTATTAACTCTACAAATCCGATTTTATCTCCAAATGAAAATGAATCTACAAAGAGTGAAATCACACATCAAGTCGCAGTTGTAAAAAATAAGAATATCCGCATTCTTCTTGTCGAGGATGATACCCTAACCGCAACTATGATGATTCAAATTCTAAAAAACAAGGGAATTCAAAATATCAAGCATTCTCAGAATGGTTTGCAAGCTATACAAGATTTTCAAGAGTCAGAATTTGACTTGATACTCATGGATATTCGGATGCCGGAAATGGATGGAATGGAAAGTTCTAGAATCATCAGGGAAGCGAGTAAAATACCCATTGTAGCTGTGACTGCTGAAGTTCTAGATGGCGAAAAGGAAAAATGTCTTTCTGTTGGCATTAGTGACTATTATAAAAAACCAATTTCAGCAAGGACTCTCGTTAAAATCATAAACGATTGGACTTAAATCATGTTTTATATTTTCTTAAAAATATTCTCTTGAAGGAAAACATTGCGTATGAGACCTTGTTAGTTACTTATCTATTGAAATCATTTAGGAGAGAATTTGAATGAGTAAAATCAAGGTTAAAACACCATTAGTCGAAATGGACGGGGACGAGATGACCCGCGTGATCTGGAAAGAAATTAAAGACAGGTTCATTCATCCATTTTTGGATATCGAGCTAGAATACTATGATCTTTCCGTAACACATAGAGACAAGACAGACGACAAGGTGACAGTTGATTCCGCACAGGCAACACTCAAGCATGGCGTGGCTGTAAAATGTGCAACTATTACGCCTAACGCAGACAGAGTAAAAGAATACAGTCTTAAAAAAGAATGGCCTTCCCCAAATGGAACCATTCGTTCTATCCTAGATGGAACCGTGTTTAGAAAACCAATTATCATTAACAATATTCCAGCAGCCGTCAGGTCATGGAAAAAGCCAATTAGCATTGGACGTCATGCTTATGGCGATATTTACAAAGACGTTGAGTTATTAATTCCAGGTGCGGGTAAAGTAGAATTAGTCTACACAGATGCAAGTGGCTCAGAAAAACAAAGAGTCCTCGTTCATGATTACAAGGGAGCGGGGGTAACAATGGCTATGCACAACTTGGATAAATCCATTATTAGTTTTGCAAAATCCTGCTTTAATTATGCGATATCCGAAAAGACTGATCTCTGGTTTGCTACAAAAGATACCATTTCTAAAAAGTACCATGCTCGCTTCCGTGCAATCTTTGATGAGATGGCTGTCGAAAAAGAAGCAGAGCTAAAAGCTGCGGGGATAACATACAGTTACTTCTTAATTGATGATGCAGTAGCGCAAATCATGAAACACCAGGGCGGAATGCTATGGGCTCTTATGAACTATGACGGAGACGTTATGAGTGATATGGTTGCTTCTGGATTTGGTTCTCTCGGTCTTATGACTTCTGTATTGGTTTCTCCAGAAGGAAAATACGAATACGAAGCTGCACATGGAACCGTTACGCGCCATTACCGCAAATACCAAAAAGGCGAAACTACTTCGACTAACTCAGTAGCATCTATTTTTGCATGGACAGGCGCAATTGCCAAAAGAGGGGAACTCGACGGAACTCCAGAGGTTACCGCGTTTGCCCACAAGCTCGAAAAAGCAGTCATCGATACAATCGAAGCAGGTGAGATGACTAAAGATTTAATTTCTCTAAGCACTGCACCTTCTAAAAAAGAACTCGATACCTTCCAATTCATGGAAGCTGTTGCTAAGAAATTGAAATAAGATTTTGGGCGTTGCAAGACATTGAAGGCGCGGAAACGTTTCCGCGCCTTCAATGTCTTGCCGCGCTCGCCTTCCTGAACGGGGATGATGCTGATTATCCCCGTTCATCCAGTTGATCGCTAACGCTAGCTTTAAAATAAACTTTTTTATAATCAATTACTCTATAGATGGAAAAGAAAACAGAAGTGAATTATAGAATCTTTTATTCATTATTTTTAATTTTGTTATCTTTAAATCAAAACTTCTCACAAGAGGCAAATGTAAAAACCAAGAAAAGAATTCCGATTTCGTATACCGAAGAAGAAATCAAAAATTTTCCTCAAATTCCAGAAAAACCAAATAAGAAAATTAAGCATCTTACAGCGGACTGCTCTAATGGGTATGCATGTGACTTTGATATTTATGTAGATCCAGACGATTCATTCAATAGACAAAAATTATTCATTAATGAAATCTATCCATTATTCTGGGAAAGAAATGAAAATGAAGCAATTGAGCGTGGGAAAAAACTTAAAACTAAATACTTCGAATATTTTACAAGAGTAATGAACTTTGATTTTAATAATAAAGATTTTAGATTGGAATATGAAACGATCATTCAGAGAAGAGAGAGAAAGAGTCCTTATCCGCAAGAAAATTACGAAGACTTACGAGATAAAACTTATATTTTAGAACCAAGGATTATGAATTTGTATCCATCAAAAATCAAAATACTTGATTACATTGAGTTTAATGATAAACCGGGGTATTATTTTTTAATTTTGGCAAGACCTTCAGAACAGGAATATAATGGAATAGCCTATGAAGTTTTTATAAGTGTGGCTGTGACAAAAAACAATAATCCGAAAATTTTATATTCTAAAAAAATTTCATATAGTACTCAAATTTGGTATAGCAGATTTTATGGACTAATGGAAAAATCTATTCAGGATAATAGAGTCATAATATTTAATCAAACAGACTATCTTTCCAATGGTCCTGAAAGTTTTAATTCTCTTCATTTAGTTCGAGTTGGCAAAGTAAATAAGAAATGATATTTGCTTCGAAAACCCACAACAACAAATTTTTTAAATACACCAATATGAAACTAGTTCTACTTCTTCTTTTCTTAATAAACCTTACAGCATCGGCTAAGGAGCCTAAGACGCAATATTTTGTTGATGCAAAGGGCGGACTGCATTTAAGAGAAGAGCCATCAGAGAAAAGTAAATCTATCTTGTTGATTCCTGATAAGTCAGAGATTAAAATTCTAAAAGAAGTAGGGGATACAGTTAAACTAAATGAAAAATCAGGACGTTGGACGGAAGTTAATTTTGGAAATAAAAATGGATTTGTATTTGGTGCTTATATAAGAAAATATTTTCTTTTAGATAAAAAGTTCAGTCCTAATAAGAAACTATTTTATGAGTATTATACGCCCCTGGCTAATTACTATAATCAATGCTCATATTTTGAAAGCGATGACTTAGAAAAAGAATGTTTTATAAAAATTTATAGATCAAACGATAAAAAACTTATTAAGATATTAACTCATAATGATATCCCTAATCCTTTAAATGAGCCTAGAAATAATATTTGGTTTGGCACACTCGACTGGTATGACAACAAATCGTTCTTGATTATTAACGATGCCAGTGATGGGGTATATAGTTCAACGGATATAGGTTATCTAAATATTCATTCGCGCAAATATAATTTTATTTTAAAAAATGAAATGGGTGAATGTAATAATAAAAAGGATAATGTCATTGAACTAATAGAGTTCGAAAAAGTCTTCTACTACAAAATAATTTCCGAAAACCCAAAGATCCAAACTGGGTATTTTACAATGATAAAACCAAAAGCGGATGATTACGATAAGCTGCTAGAAACTTGTAAGCGGGATTTGAAAAATTCTGTCTTAGTAAAGCCGACTACAGTTATTAGAAAAAATTATACATTTAAAATAAATTCTAAAAAGGCCTCTCTTTATTTCAAAGGAAAAGATATTTTAAAGAGGGATAATATAGATTGAAAGGAACAGGGGGATTTTATTTTTTTTATTCATTCCTTGTTAGATAAAATTTATTTTGACGACCTTTGGCTTACTCTTAGAAAAATTGTAAAAACGGTCTAGTTATTTATGCATTCATTTTTAGAACTCAAAACTCCAAAAGACTCTATTGCTACTTCTTTGAACAATAGAACTGCGTATACAATCTATCAGCAAATACAAAAAAGTTCTACAGTAGCAAGTTCTAAATCAGGAGCTTTATTTCTAGATCCAGAGCAAACTCCAGGACTAAAGGTTGATACAAGGGCTGATATCATTTATCCAATGAAGAGGCTAATCGAAGATAAACTCATATTGCATTTATTTTACCTGAGCTATATTGACAGAAAAGAAATTAAAGTAAATTCTTGCTTTATTGCTTCACCCGTCGAAAAAACCGATAGCATTGAAGTTATTTATAAAAATATAATAAATATTTCGATTCAAAATATTCTAATGCTAATAGAGTATAATCCGAAATACAAAGCTAGTTCCTTCGTAAGTGAACTGAAGTTAAATTTAAAACAAAACCCTCCACTCACAAATGAAAATTATCAAATTAGTTTTCTAAATATATTTCCAAAAATAGAGGATTCGATCAAGGGAATTCCATTAAATTCTAAAATAAAAGATACAATTCTCGAAGACATTGAAGAGGAACTTCTGAATCAAAATAAAATTGTAAAATTCGGGACAGGGCTTTATTTTCCCCTGGCTAATGATACAATGCTTGAGAAATTCAATTTAGCTGATGAATTTATTAAAACAGAAATTGCACCCATTTATTACTCGGTAGTCGGAAAGGATTTAGAAGCAATACGCAGCCAGGAAGAAATTTACCAGATGGAGCTATTTCATGAACCTCTTACTTCCTTTAAAAAGGAGAGAGCCGAAATTTTACATCGAGTGATTTCTCCCTACTATCCTGATAATTATCCAGGAGAATTGGCTGTTATGACAGTCCTTTTGTTGGAAAAGTTTGTTCTTGATTTACTCATTCAAAAAGAAGAGAACATGATTAAAGAGGAAGTGGAGAAACTTAGAACCAAGTTCTTAGAGCCTTCCAAACACTGGAAAGACATTGTTCATTTTATCAACGAAGAAGCGGTTAATAGTGTTCATCCGAAGGTATGGGATAAATTAAAGGGGGATTTGTCCCTCGTGTTCGCTTCCTGGTATCTACCCCGCGAAGAAATATATGTATTCGCTCCTCGAAAAATTTCTTCTTTTTTAAATTGTATTAAGGATATGAATGTTTTAATTCCTGACCCGATCTGGAAGATTCTTGCCTTTAAAAATATTCTAGAGGCAAATGAGCATTATCTACATGGACTTTTTAGTAACCCGGAAACTGTAAAGTTATATGGAAATCTACTCAGTAAAGCCTATGTTGAATATTTTCCGTGGTATTATCCATTATTCATTTATTTTAATTATTTTAAGAATCTTTTTTTTGCATCTGCCAAAAAGAAAATTCAATCAGAGCAGTGGGAGCTTGAATCAAAAAATAGATCTAGAAAAAGAGATGCGGAAAAAGCTAGAATTATAAAATACAAAAAAATTACTGAAGAAAAAATAATTGAAACTCGTAGAAAAGAAATCATAGATTATATGGATTATTTCTACTTTAAAGAAAATGTAATTCCTACAAGGCAAATGTTAATTCAAAAATGCAGGCTACAAAATTCAGAAGTATTATCTGCTACACTTAAAAAGTTTGCCTTTCAAATTATTTCTATTCCAGGGGAAGACAAAAATGATAGACAGGCAATTTTATATCCAATGGACCATGAATGGAGAAGTAAGGAATCTCGTTTAAAAAAAATTCTTACAAAAAAAATTGAATCTTTAGAGATGAGTCTGTCTGCTGATAAAAAAATTATCACTCCCTATAAACTAGTATTAAATCATATCTTAGATTACAATCGCTTGCATATGAAACCAATGGAAGCGGAAGAAGGGGGAAGTGGCTTAGAAAATTTGTAGATTTTAAACTTTCTCCATCCAATCAATGCATAATTGCATTTGTTTTTTCATTGTCGCATAATCAGCATTAAACTTTCTTCCATGCCCTGGCAACACCCACTCGAAATTGAATTTTGCTATTTTTTTCATAGACTCAATTTGCTTTTCCCAGGAATACCAGCAGGCATTTTTAAAAGCATGAAGATGCTCTCTTGTTGGAGAGTAGGCGAGATGGTCACCGGTAAATAAGAATTTGTCGCGGTAAAGTAAAACACAATGTCCTTTTGTATGTCCGGGCACCGGGATAATTTTTACGTCCTCATCAATGGAAATGATTTCTTCTCCCTGTATTGGAATTTCTGCAGATACAAGGTGACGGTTATAATCTGCTTCATGAAAAATTCTTTTAGCACCAAAGTATTCTGCATATTTATTCTGGTCTGCAATATCATCTTTATGAGTGAGAAAAATATACTTTATCCCACCGAAGGATTTTATTTTTTCTGCAAGAGCTGCCGCAAAACGGGGACTATCCACTAAAATATTTCCATTTTCTCTTTTGATAAAGTAACTTGCCGCACCGAAGGATTTTTCCGAGTGATAGCCATTGTAGTAAACATCCTCTTCAATCAATAGTGGAAAGCTTTCTCGTATTTCTTTTAACTCCGGCAAAGCCATTTCTAATCCAATGGAATAGGTTGGACAAGAGACTAATGCCTGTAATGCTTTTTTAGTAGAAGGTTCGTCTGTAGGTTGTGCGTAAACAGAAGAGGCGTCACCGTCTTCTTTAAATACTTCGGGAGCGAGTATCATACAAGTCTCGCAGTCAATACAATTAGTGTCTACGTAGAAGTTGCCTCCTACGTTTTCTTTTCTTCGTTTAGATAGAATCGCCATACAATTTAGACGGGCGTCATACTATCTATTGATTCAAAATTTATCAGTAACTAACCACTTTCATTTTATCCTTAAATTTTGGATTTAGTTTCTCTTCCATTTTTTTTGGAATGGTTAGAGTATTTGGATCCCCGTCGCTCACATAAGCGTCGTTAGACTCAGAATTTTTCAAAATCATTTTTTCTATATTATCTTTGAAGGCTTGCACTCGTCTGACATGAACTGGATCAAATTCTTTGTCATAAGGAGAGTAGCTTGCGCGGTTGGAATAATCAAAAACTAAAATGTGTTTGTATTCTATCCCTTTGTGTTTACCCGCTGTTAGCTTCGATTCATAGTCTTTGGGTGGATAAATTCCAAATGGCATTGCAAGAGAAGTCATTTTATAATCAGGTAAATACTTATTTAAAAGATTTTGGCTTTCTACAATCTGCTCTTCGATTTTGTCTTTGTATTTTTTTAAGTTTGCATGCCAGAGTGTATGGTTTTGGATTTCGTAGTTGTTCTTTACTAAGAAGTCTAGCTTTTTAGAAGTAAGCTTCTCTTGTCCAAATAGATTATTCGGATGCTTTGCACCGGGTAAAATAAAAAAAGTAGCGGTTAATGGAAAATCGGGATTTTTCTTTTTAAAGTCTTCCATGATACCAACTGCGCAGGCAGGAGAAATATTTCCTTTCTCGTCTAAGTCAAATTGACTTTGAGAAGAGTCATCGAGTGTAATGAATACTGGTCGTTTGCCTTTAGGGATATTTAGATTTCTTTTTTCTAAATCAGAAATTTTTAATGGATAAAAATTTCCTTTCTTGAGTAGCGCCAAATCATCCTTAAACCCTTGTATGGTTCTTGTGTATGCGGAGTCCTTGTCTCCAATTACATGATAGGTGATAATTAAAAATTTTCCTAATTCATTTGGTTGTGATTCTGAATGAATAGAAGCAGTAAATAGATGGCTTAAAATAAAGAGTGAAATAATTTTATTAAACATGAATCCATTTTTTTTGAAATGGCTTTGGTGAAAATCGAAAAACTAGAATGAGAACGCGTGAATGAATGAAGGCGCACAAACGTTTGTGCGCCTTCATTCATTCACTTTACTTCTTCTGAATTTTGTTTACATAAAATGTAAATGCCTTTTCAGTTTTGTTATTACTAAAGTCAGTTGCTTTGATAGAAATGGTATTATCCCCGGAAACAAATTTTAAGTCACCGATATAATAATGATTTTCAAAGAAAAGATCGTTAAACGACAGACCCTCTTCATTTTGCCATTTACTATTTACAAGTGTTAGCTCATTAAAATTACTTTGTTTAACAAGTTTGTTATTTAAAGAAAATTGAATTGATTTGACTCCTCTTCTTTGTCCCTTGCGTTCGCCTGTATCCGCAATATCGACAGTCACCGGAAAATTGCTTGAGGAGTTAAAGGAATCTCCATCGTTGATGTAGGTGATTTTTTTTCCAATCGTTAGAATTAAACTACTTATCGTAGGCGGCTTAGTGTCTTTAACCGGTGGGAGAATTTTTAGAGGATCAATAATTTTTCTACCCTGATCTTTTGCTACTACGAAGTGTAGATGGGAACCGCTGGAATGTCCCGTATTTCCTGTCTTGCCTACGATATCTCCTTTTTGAATTATTTTTTTTTCTAAAATCTCGGATGCCCTGCCGTCTTTTAAGTGATAGTAGGCAGATAGAATATCATTTTCATGTAAAATCCACACATTATTTCCCGGACCGGTTTCATTTTCAAAGGGATTATCTGTATTATAATGGCTGTATATTACTGTTCCTTTCTCGATAGAAGATACTCTTTCGTTGTCCGAGGAAACATCTACCCCATTATGAAAATGGTCTCCTCTTGATTCCCCAAATAGGGAGGAAAGTTTAACTTCAATGCTTTCTCCTCCTACAGGCCAAATAAATCCTTCAGTATTTTTAGGTTTTGCGGCTTCTTGACCCATTAAAAGAAAAAGGGGGAATAAGGACAAAAGAGTGAGTATTTTTTTCATAAAAATCTTCTCATATTAATTTTGTAAATGACTATAGAAACAAAAAATTTATCGTACCAATTCTGACTACTATGAAATTATCACAGGAAGAAATATTTGCTCTTGTTCAGTCTTGCGCAAATGGCAACGCTGATTCATTGAAGAAATTCTTTGAGGAATTTTCTGAAGATATTTATAATTTCCCGATTCGAGTCTTCCATTTAGAAGAAGACGATGCTAGCGAGTTTTTTATCTATGCCTACGAGCGGTTAAAGTCGGGCAAACGATTTCAAACCTTTGTAAGTAAATCTGGATTTAAAACCTGGCTCTATACAGTTCTTCGAAATATGCTTATTGATTGGAAAAGAAATAAGCGAGAGCTAAAAATTGTATCGAGTGTAAAAGTCAATTCAGATGGCGTTGAATATTACTCCATTGAAAATGAACCGGACTTAAAGTCTGATATGCAAAAAGAGGCTGATAGTATTTCCAGCCGCTTTCAGGATGCCCTTTCCGAAATAAAAATTGAAAGTAGAATAATTTTTAAGCTGGCATATATCTATTATTTAAACCTAAACGCGGAAGAAATTGAGTATTTAATTGAAAAGACTGGATTGTCGAAAGAAGAACTCCAGGCAGAAATTATATCTATTCGAGATTCCTTGAGTGAAAAAGAAATGCATATATTGGAAAGTGAAGATAAAATAGCTTCCATTTATATGAACATTTTAGATTTAAAGCAACAGCAAGAAAAAGAGAAGCCTATCGTTTTTAATGATAATTTACCGAATTATGATAAGATTCAGATATCCATTGATAAGAAATATGAACAAAGAAGAAAGCTAATCGAAAAGAAAAACAAGGGAAATTTTATTTCACGGACTCCTTATCGTGTAATCGCTCGTATCCTGCAGATTCCCGAGGGTGGAGTAAGTATTTCCTTGCAAAGAGTCCTTGAAAAAATTCAAAAAAAATTCATTAAATATGAAATATAAAATATATTTAATAAGTCTCTAATTACCAAGAGGTTAGCTATGAATTCCAAAAATGAATCAAAAGCAGCAAATAATAAAAAGAATTTCCTTGGATTGTATCTTGAAGGGGATGAAACAGTTTATGATCTTGCAATCGATGATGATTCTGCCTTTAAAGAACTTTCAGAAATTGAAGAGTCTTTACATGGTGCTATCAAGTATGAGAATTCCAAATACCTTGATTCCCTTCTTGATGAAGATTCATTGCTTTTAGAGAATTTGGATATTGCCAAAGCAAAATCTAGAATTTCAAAAGAAAAAAATAAACCATTACCAATCTATCTACAAAATTATATGAATGCAGACATTGCATCGCAAAAAGAAAAAGAATCAGATAAGCTAGTGATTCGTTTTGGTAAAGCAGGAATGAAATTATTGGGATCTTTTTTTGGAGAGTCTTTAATCACTCCTCTTGAGCTAACAATTCCTTCTGTTCGAAATTCAATCAATACTGTTCCGCAAAGCATCAGTATGCTTGAAAAAACAGAGCAGGGTAGTTTAGTCTATCAAGTCATTCAGGAAAATGAAAATGAAGCTTACCTGAGTGTAAAATTTGACGCTTCTTTTGTTGCCATTTATAATCAAGTCAATCTAAGAAAAGACAATCGCTTTATTTATTCCAGCAATATCAATTCGGAAGGTTTGGTTTCCTTTTCCGGTTTAAAAGAAGGCATTTACAATATTGAGTTTACTGGAAAGAATGCATCAAAAAGATTTGACTTATCTCTTTTTGCCGATAAATTGTAGTGGATGATTGATTTACTCATTGATAGGGTTGGAAATGTAAATATTTTTAACTTTCTAAATTCCGGACAGTTTCACTCGGAGTCGCATATTCAGTCTTCTCTTGATAGCGACTTGATTTCTGAATATGTAAAAGAAATCGAAAACCTATCTAAACTCTCTAATAATTTTTTATCAAACCATGAAACAAACTTTCGTGTTAAGCCCGATGTATTAAAAGAATTAAAAATACTCGGTGAAACTTTTTATGATCAATTCTTTCCCAATTCCATTTCTGAAAATTTAAGAACTACTTCTGAGAAGTATTTACATTTTAACATTGATAGTAGCCTTGCAGAAATTCCATGGGAGCTACTCTATGATGGTGATTGTTTTCTTTCCGATCGTTTTTTTATCGGGCGCACAATTAAAGGCTCTAAAACTTTTTTACAAGAAGCAAGTAATCAAAAGTTAAAAATGCTAATTATAGCAGATCCAACGGAGGATTTAGAATGGGCACAAAAGGAAGGGGAAACTTTATTTCAAGTCCTAAAAGAAAAAGTTCCCGCTTCTATTCTAGATATCGAGTTCATTGCCGGCGCTCAGATTACTAAGCTCAAGCTACTCTCTATGATCCGAGGAAAGAACATTATCCATTATGCGGGACATCTTTATTTTTCAAGCGATCCAATGGAGAATGGTTGGCTGTTATCCGGCGATAAAATTCTAAAAGCCAGAGAAATTAAAAATAGTGCCTTCTCTACAAATTTAGTTTTTAGTAATTCCTGTAATTCATCTAGAAGTCCCGGTTTAAAAGACCCAAAAAATATCATGAATGATTTTGCCAGTTCCTTTTTGATGTCAGGGATTATGAGTTTCATTGGAACCAAATGGGAAGTAGCGGATAACGCTTCTACTCTTGACTTTACAATTCGATTTTATTTATCTCTTTTTAATGATAAAAGTTTAGGGGAGTCACTTCATATTGCACGGGAATATGCAAGAAAAAATTATGATCCCCTGGACGTAATCTGGGCAAATTATTCTCTCTACGGACACCCGGATAGAATCATTCTAAACAAAAGCAATAGTCATAGAAATAAAATAATCGATCCAATCTTAATTCGAAAAACGTATCCTACCCCGATTGCTACTTCTTATGTAAATTTTATTGCACATGAAAGAAGTGATACCAGTGAAAACAAAATGAAGGCGTTTGTAAAAAGCTTTGAAGAATTCTCTAAATTAATCGGGGTAATTGTCCTCAGTGATCATAAATACAAAGCTTTGAATCAACAGTATGAGCGGGTAACAGATTTTAATCTCTCTATATGGTGGGATTTAATTTTTAAATCTATTTTAGATTTTAAGAAATTACAAATTACAATGGTCGTTGAAACTTTTCTCGTTGTTTTATTTTCGAATAAGGATTTGATTTATAAAATTGTCAATTGGATTGAAAAGTTTAGAGCGGGAGTTTTAGACTTAGAAAGTTTAGAAGGGTATTTAATTACTTCTCAATACTATTATGAAAATCTTCTAGTTGAATTGAGTGAGTTCGAAAAATGTTTTATTTTTTATATTTCAAATGAGTCAGAGAAACACTGTTTATTTTATGGTTACAATAAAAAAGAAACAGAAATTGATCCGGGTCAATTTGGCTTTTTTGTAAATCGATTAGATGAATTTAGAGGAAAAGTTGTCTTATTAAATAAAAATAAAAAAGCAATACTACCCCTTCTTGGAATTAATGCAGTCAAAGAAAAAAATTCCAGTAGCTCAGAAGTATCTCTTCAGTTTGTGAATCTTTCTTCTAGTCCACTTCTTTCAATTCTACAATGAGTCTTTGCCAATCGAATGGTTCATCCTGTGGGGCATGCTGTGGACTGTTTAATATTGATTATCCTCCTATTGAGCTTAAAAAAATTCTAACAGAAAGAACTAAATATTTTTCTGAAAATGTAGATTATTCAACAAGGGAAACAGTCATTTCCTATCGCGAAGACTTTGAAAAAAAAGAATCAGCCTATCCCAAAAAAGATGCGACAATTTATAATTGTCCTTTCCTCGGATATATCGATGGTAAAAATCGTATAGGTTGTATGATTCACCCGGTTAAGACAGGAGACCCTAAGAGCCAAAATTTTTCATTCTATGGAGCATCAATTTGTCAAACCTATGATTGCCGAAACAAAGAGCGAGTGAATGCCATAGACTGGGAGAATATTTTTGACTCTCTTGGTTTAGATGAATGTCAATATTCAAATCTTGCCGGGGATCATATACTCATTACCCGCATCGAGGAATTTTTTTTGGATATAGGAATTTCACTCACATCTATGTTTCAAGATCATTCTAATTTATTAAAAAGAATTTTACTATATAAAATTTCAAAAAGAACTTCTAATATTACTTCTTTTGAAATTGATATGGAATCAAGTATCGAAGGATCTAAATTTCAAAAGCTTGTAGATAAATTAGGATTAGTCGCAAACGAGGAATTGTTTTTAGACTTGGATAAATTAAAAAATTAACCCCTTTATAATCATAACGTTACCCATATCTTTTTGTTCTAAGTGAAATAAAATTGCCACCGAGGCACAAAGGAACAGAGAGGTTATGGATTTGTCTAGTCACCTCGAACTGCTTCACCGTGAGAGGTCTATCTTGCTTAATACGATCGTTTTAAGTAAGATAGATTTCTCACATCACCTAACACGCATTACCCAAAGCCCCATATAACGATGTTCGAAATGACAGAAATAAACCCCATCGTATCAGGTATCGGTGTCCATCGGTCTTAATCAGTTTCTTATTATTTAGCGTAAGCGTGGGTAACGTTATGTTTATAATAATGTATCTTCAAAGAACCGATTTAGATAAACAGTGAAGCATGTTTCTCCCGGAACACTTGTAAATTCTAATTTTCCTTTATGATTCTCCACAATTTTTTTGCAAATATCAAGACCAAGTCCAGATCCGTCTTCTGAAGACTTCGTAGTAAAGAATGGTTTAAAAATATTTGCTTTTATGTTTTCTGGAATTCCATGACCATTGTCAGTAAAGGAAATACAAACATAATCGCCTTTTATAAACCCACGAATCACTAACTTTCCTTTGTATTGGACGGCAAACAATGCATTACTTATCAAGTTCATCCAAACTTGACTCAATTGATCACTATATCCAAATGAGGTAAGATCTTCCGGTATATCGGTTATAATTTCCATTCCTGATTTTAATTTGTTTTGGTGAAGAACCAGGCACATTTCAATTTCTCTTCGAATATTGATTAGTTTCGGTTTTTCCATTAAATCTTGATGAACATAGTTTTTTAATGCCCGGATTACTCTAGAGGCTTTATCAGCGGCATTTTTGATTATCCGCCCGGAATAAAGAAGAGTGAAAACATTCAAAGAATTTTCTACTATAATTTCAAAGTTTTCCAAATCTATAAAAGGAAGTAATAAATCAATATTTTGAGTGGAGATTCCTAATTCAGATAAATTGTCAATTGTATATTCGTTTAGTTTTTTATCATGTTGTTTTAAATATTCGGTAATCTCTCTCTTTATATTTCTTGCTACAACTGTATCTAAGAATTCATTATTTTCTTTTGCGATATTGTATAGAATATTCCATGCGTCTTTTTCTTTGCTTCCAAACTTATCATAGGTTTCAAGCATGTTTAAAAAATTTCCGGATATCAGATCCATTATAGTTTGATTTGATGCTATAATAGCGCCTAACGGTGTATTAATTTCATGTGCAATACCGGCAATTAGTTTTCCAAGTAAAACCATTTTCTCCGATATTAGCAATTGATCCTGTGTAGTTTTTAAGTCATAGAGAGTCTTCTCCAATAGAGAATTTGTTTCTATAAGTTTGGTATTAGCCGCATGAAGCTCAGAGGTTCTGAGTTTAACCTTTTCGTCTAGATCTTCATATAACAAAGCATTCTCAATTGATATACCTGCTAACGTAGAAATTAAATTAATTACCTCTGTTCTATTTTCACTGAAAACTCCTGCAATGAAATTATTTTCTAAATACAATGCTCCGATCACATCTCCTTTGTGTAGTATAGGTTGACATAAAAGTGATTTAACCTTTTTATTTACAAGGTAATTATTGTTTAAGTAGTCAGATTGTTTATACGCTTCACTTAAAATAATAGTTTTTTTCATATGAAGCACATAAGTAACAATTTTATGGGAAATATTCTCAAACTCTTCAACTGGTATATTTATAAATTCGGAGTTAATTTTATCCGAGACAGAACCATGAGTATGAAGAATAAATGTATCCTTTTTCTTGATAATAAAACTAGCTTCACTTGCTCCGGAAATTTCTAAAATAACCTGGATGATTTTCTCAATCAAGCTATCTGTCTTTACTTCTCTCAGGATAATGTCAGTTGCCTTAATTGTTGATAAATAGTTTATTTGAAAATCAGCAGAAGATTTTTGTGTATTTTGAGTCGGGAAGATTGACATCTGTGTTGTTTCAATTCTATAATTTTTAAAATGAGGAAAACGCAAATCCATATCCTTAATTTTTAATTTCGCTCCCCAGAGTTTATATAATTTATAGCATTCATAATAATAAGTATCAGCTATTTTGTAACGATGTTGCTCTGTATAAAAATTACCTGCTAACTCATATGCAATTGCTGCATTTTGAATATAACCATTTTCTAATGCAGATGCAATGCTTTCATCAAAGTATTGCATGGCTTCCCATGGCGAATCCGATTTACTCAATTCTACTGCTTGAATTAATAAATACATATGAAGAAAATTATTAGGATTTAATTCAGAGAAAATTTTAAAATCGGATTTTAGTTTTATGATCTTCTTATTGAAGAAATTCTTTTCTTCTTCAGATAAAGAATTCAAAACTAAAATATAGGATACACAACGATAAAAATTCGGACATATATCATGAAAGACTGTGGGAGCGGCTGTATTTTTTTCTAATAACTCTCCTGTTTTTAAAATATCAGAATACCTTCCAAACAAAAAGGATTTGGTAATTAATATTCCGTAAAATTGAGCAAGTGGACTTTTAGAGCCAAGCTGTTCAACTATGTCTACATGCTCTAGTTCCGTTCTTCCATCATAATGAAGTAAGTCCTGGTCTGTTTGTCTATCTGTTAAATAATTTACAATGCCCATTGTTGGATAATAGACATTAATCATTGCTTCCCAAATAAAATATTTTTTGCAAACATTTCGATAATTATTACAATAAATAAATATTTCTTCTAAGTTTTCTCCCCTATAGAATTTGTTCCAGAGAGCATTTCCTAGATTTAAAGCTGTCTCGAATATATTTCCAGATTCTTCGCAGTATTTACTTCCTCTTTGAAACAAACTTTCATTAGCCACAGCAGGATATTTTAAATGATTTGTAATACAGCCAACAGTATTAAATACACCGCCCATCAAAGCTTTGTTGTTATTGATCTGGCTTGCTGCGATTGCAATTTCTCCGAATTCTATTCCTGTTTTATAATCTTGCTTAACACTTATTATTGTAACGGCAAATAATGCGTAGGCGTATGCAACTAAATCTATGGATCCGAATTCTATTACAAGAGTAATTGAAATACAAGTTAGCACTCCTAGTAATGTTAATTGAGCTGAAAGTATAGTAGGTATTAATAACCTGGATAAAATTTGTTGAATCAAAATTTGTATTTCATCAACCATCGGCTCGAGATTTAGCAAATCCTTTACTTCGTATTTTTCTAGATAATTTAAGATTTTCCCAAATTCTGAAAAGAACATTGCTCCGCGCTCTTCTTCTGAGTTCGGAATTATAACTCCCAGTTTTCTGAGAACTTCTAATCCCAAATTTACAGAGTCAAATATTCGTGCCCTACTTGCTAATGAGCCTATGCGAACGTTATTTAATCTGGAGTAATCCTTTAAATCTTTACACTGATCGATTAATTTAAGATAGATTTTTTCTCCTTCTTCAAAATTTCCTGTTGCAAATAGAAGCCAGCCATAGTGTTCGTAAATTGAGAAAATAAAATCTTCTGGCAATGAATTTACTTTCTCCAAATAGGAGATGATAATGTTTCCAAAACTCAAACCTGTCGCATAAGCGATATTAGCCTTAGATAAAAGCATTGCCCTGTAATTGATCTGGATTAGATTAATTAAATCCTCTTCTTTTGTAAACTTCTCAAAGCTATTATTATAGAAATTACAAATATCAAAAATTTTTGCATCAGGAAAATGCTTTAGATAATAATGTCCAAATTGAAAATTATACTCACGAATATCTTCTGCACTATTTAGTTGATAGGCTGCTTGTAAGATTCGATCATGTAGGAAGTAATAGCTTTCAGTTTGTGAATTATTCAAAAGAGGATAAATAATACTAGAAATGGAAGCTTCCTTTATTGCCGAATCAAATTCATTTTCCGGCAGCTTTGAAATCAATAAAACTGCATCTTTATTAAACACCAGACCTTCGCAAGCAGCAATTTTTAAAACGAGAATTGCTTCCTTAGAAAAAGATTTAATTTTTATTTTCATAAAATCTAAAACATTTTCTCCCATAGAGAGACTTTGAATAACTCTATTATCAAAGTGCCAGCGCTCTGTATTAAAATCAAATATTAGAGCTTTGTTTGAGTAAAGCTCACGCAAAAGTTCTTTTATGAAAAACGGATTTCCATGAGTTGTGATAAAAATAAATTCTACAAGCGAATGAAACTGATTTGTGTTTTCTCCAATTGTATCTTTTAAAAATGCCGCAATATCCATTTTATTGAGATTGGATAATTCTAATTGTTCTACATGAATAGTAGAATCTAGATATTCAATTAGACCAAGAAAAGTTTCAGAGTTTTGCTCTTCTTTATTTCTAAAACTAAGTATAAATAAAAGACCCGGAATATATTTTTCATTTATAATTTTCTTAACTAAATTAACAGTTCCAGTGTCAGCCCACTGTAAATCATCTAAAATAATTACTAGCGGAGAAGATGTATTTGCCATGACTTTAATTAAGTTAAGAATAATCACATTAAATCTATTTTCTGCTTCGGAACCTTCTAATATACTTGGAGTAGGTTGTTTGCCTAAAATAAGTTCCATTTCCGGAGCGAGTAATGTTATTATACCGGCATTATCATCAAGTGCTTCTATTAGTTTATCTTTTATTCTCTTTTGTGTGTTTGCAGATTCGGATAATAATAAGTTTGTGTATTTATTTAAAATTTGGGAAATGCCAAAGTAGGGAATATTTTGTTGGATTTGATCCTGTTTTCCTCTCAAGAAATATCCTTTCTTTAGAATTGTATTCTTTAAAATTTCTTCGATTAATATCGATTTACCCTGACCAGCATCTCCTTTGATTACTAGATAGTTTGCTTTTTCTACTGCTAGACTTGTATTCTCAAAAAGAGTTTTTAAAATGTTCTTTTCTTTTTCTCTTCCGTATAGATTTTCATTTACTTGAAGACGAGGAGAATAGTCCTTAGTTGCTATTTTGAAGTCTTTTTCTCCTTTTCTTATTTTCTCCAAATCATATAAAAGTCCATAGGTAGATTGGTATCTATTTTCAGGATTCTTTTCTAATAATTTAAAAATGATTTCGTTAAATGTTTTACTTATGAATGAAATGCGTTCTGGATTACGGGAAATATGAGAATGAATTAATTCCATCGGATCATCGCTGTTAAATGGAACATCACCCGAAAGCATTTGGTAAAATGTTATTCCAAGTGAGTAAAGGTCACTTCTCTGGTCAACGGAACGGTTAATCCGACCTGTTTGTTCAGGTGAAATGTATTTCAGTGTGCCTTCTAAATTATTTAAATTCGCTTGTTCTCTTAGTTTAAAATCATACTGCGAGGAAATTCCAAAATCTATAATATTAACTGAATCATTTTCTTCTTTATAAAGTATATTCGATGGCTTAATATCTTTGTGAATGATATTTTCTTTGTGAATCCGGCTGATTATAGTTGCTAAATTTATAAAAATTCCACAAAGTCTCTCGTTAGAATAATTTTTAAATTTCTCAATATAATTTATAAGAGGTAAACCATCCAAATCTGAAATTGTAATAAAGGGATCTTCTGCATGAGGGTAATATCCATTTACTTTTGATGCACCTTCAATATTTAGATCTTTTAAAATATCATATTCATTTTTTAATCGCATAGCAGC
>Ga0209174_10000556_pt1 | contig 27929 bp, 25 predicted proteins | sample JI91814BDNA_FD_187505 | JGI IMG/M metagenome (GOLD analysis project Ga0209174, IMG submission 187505) | Wastewater effluent complex algal communities from Wisconsin, to seasonally profile nutrient transformation and Carbon sequestration -... | ecosystem: Engineered > WWTP > Effluent > Algae...
CCGACAGATGCAGGGCAGCCGCGTCCTGGGCGCCGTCTTGGCCACCCACGGCGGCCAGCGCGACGACGGCCAACGACGTGGCGTCCGGATCGCTGACGCACGCGCCGTCGCCCGGGAACATCCGGAAGCCATCGTCCGAACATTGCTGTGCCAGTAGGTAGTTCACTGCATTCACTGACGGCTTCGATGCCGTGCGCGACAGCGCGATGAGCCCCAGAGCCTGGGTGAACGTGTTCGAGGTGTCCCCGTATGCCGTGTGGTCGGCATACCGCCCATCGGCGGTTTCCAGGGATTGCAGGTCGGCGACGAGGTCGTGCCCACCGAAGGAGCTTGGGTCGCCGGTCACGGCGGACGCCAGGATCGCGGTCTTGGCGACGGGCCCGGCATACAACTCGGTCGCACCGAACGTCGGGCCGAGGTAGTCGTCCACATGCGCCGAGATGGCCGCGGTCGAATCCCGCGCGGTCGCCGCCCCGCTGCCCGCGGCGAGCATGCCGAGGACGGCATCGATCGTCAGCCCGATGTCTGCCTGATCGGAGCCGGGATACGGCAGCAGACCGTCGTGCGCCCTGATCTCGCGAGCGAGGAAGGCGGACCCCGCCGCCCCGGCACCGGCCCCCGCCGCACCCGCATCGGAACGCGACGCCCCTGCACCGGAGCCCGCCGCCGCGGCCGCGCCCGCCCCGACTCCTGCCGCGAGCACGCCGGCGATCGCCACCGTGAACGTGGCGATCGTGGTCAGCCGTTTCATGGGCTTCCGGCTCCTCGCGCGCTACGTCGAGCCGGGCCAGCCGGCCCTGCGTACCGCATTCCTCGGCGGTGGACAGGACTCCGTCACGCGGACGAGGTAATCCGGCTCGCCGTCAACTGACGGCCCACGGTTGCGGGTCAGCGCCGGAATTGAACCGGCTTCCCCTCGTGCGTACGGGGTGGCCCGCGTGGGTCACCGCCGACCATGATACGCGGCTACTCCAGCTCGGCCTTCAGCGGGCGATCGGCGAACAACTGCTCCAGGTCGTTGATGATGCGCCCCTCGTGCAAGGCCGCGTGCACCAGCGCGGACAGCGGCATCTCGACGCCGGCCAGCTCGGCAAGCGCGTTGACGCTGCGCGCATTGACGACCCCCTCGGCCACCTGACCCAGCTCGGCCTGGACGTCCTCGAGGTGGCGACCCTGCCCCATACCGAAGCCGACGCGGTAGTTGCGCGACTTCACGGAACTGCACGTCAGGACGAGGTCCCCGACCCCCGAGAGGCCGGCCAGGGTGAGTGGGTTGCCGCCGCGGGCGACGGCGAGCCGGGTGATCTCGGCGAGACCGCGGGTGATGATCGCGGCGCGCGTGTTGGCGTCGTAGCCCATCCCGTCGCTCGCGCCACAGGCGATGGCAATGACGTTCTTGGCGCAGCCGGCGATCTCGACCCCGACGACATCCTCGGACGCGTAGGGCCGGAAGAATGGCGTGTGAAAGGCCCGTTGCACCCCAAGAGTGGACTCCTGGTGCCTGCCGGCGATCGTGACTGCCGTCGGGAACTCCCGGGCCACCTCGACGGCAAAGGACGGACCCGACAAGAACGTCAACCGCTCGTGCAGACCGGCGGGCAGGACGTCCTCGAGGACCTCGCTCATCGTCATCAGCGTCGCCACCTCGATCCCCTTGGTGACGGAGCAAATCAGGGCACTGGGCGGGATCAGCATCTGCGCCTGCTCGGCGACGACCCGCATCGCTCCCGATGGGACCGCAAAGACGACCAGGTCGACGTCGGCAAGCGCGGTCGGGAGGTCCGCCACCCCGAGAACGGTCTCGGGCAGGGTGATCCCGGGCAGATAGCGGGTGTTCTCGTGCTGAGAGATCGACTCCAGGACAGCGGTATTCACATCCCACATCGACACCGCGAAGCCCTTTGTCGCCAGGGTGTATGCCAGTGCCGTCCCCCACGACCCCGCGCCCAGCATCGCGACCCGCATCCTGGCCTCCCATCTCGACGACGCGCCCAACCCTAGCGATGGGCGCCCGTGGGCGGCGACGACGCGGCATACGACTGGCGGTTAGGGTCCCTCCGTGGCATTCGTCGGCGCCGGAACGGCACTCAACACCGCAGCAGTTGTCATCGGTTCACTGGGCGGGCTCGGCATCGGCAATCGGCTCCCCGAGCGCACCCGATCGATCGTCACCGCCGGCCTGGGTCTGTCCACCTTGCTGATGGCGGGCTCGTCCGCGGTCGCCGTCTTCGATCCCGCCCTCAAGGCGGCTGTGGGCAGCGCCGGGATGCTCATCGTCCTCGGCGCGCTGCTCCTCGGCGGGATCGTCGGATCGCTGGCCCGAATCGAGGACCGCCTCGGCGGCGTGGCCGGGTGGGCGCAAGGTCTGGTCGCGCGCCGCCGCGGCGGGGCGTCCGCCGGCGACGCACCGGGGGAGCGGGAGCGGTTCATCGAGGGCTGGCTCACCACGACCCTGCTGTTCTGCGTCGGTCCGCTGACGATCCTCGGATCGCTCGATGACGGTATGGGGCATGGCATCGACAAACTCGCCCTCAAGTCGGTGCTCGACGGCTTCGCCGCGATGGCTTTCGCCGCGTCCTTCGGGATCGGCGTCCTCCTGTCGGCCGTCTCCGTCGCCGTCGTCCAGGGGTTGTTGACCGTGCTCGGTGTCTTCCTCGGCACGGTCCTCGACGGTGCGCAGATCGCCGCGCTCACCTCGGTCGGTGGCCTCATGCTCATCGGGATCGGCTTCCGGCTCTTGGAAATCAAGCAGATCCCGGTGGGGGACCTGTTGCCTGCCCTGCTGTTCGCGCCACTGCTGGTCAGTCTCGTCGCCGCCCTTTAAAGCCAGCCGTTCTCTTGGGCGATCCGGGCGGCGTCGGCGCGATTGCGGCCCTGCGTCTTGCCGATGGCGCTGGACAAGTGATTGCGGACGGTGCCTTCGGACAGGAAGACCGCGCTCGCGATGTCCGCGACCGAGCCGCAGGCGAGTGCCGCGCGCAACACATCGGCCTCCCGTGGCGTCAGCGGCGACTCGCCCGCTAGGAAGGAGTCGGCCGCGAGGGCGGGATCGACGACCTTGAGCCCGGAGTGCACCCGTCGGACCATGTCCGCCAACTGCCGCGCGGGGGTGTCCTTGACGACGAATCCCCAGGCGCCCGCCCGCATCGCGCGGCGCAGATATCCCGGGCGACCGAAGGTCGTCACGATGAGCACCCGTATGCCCGTGCCCGCCCGCACCAATTCGCCCGTCACCTCGATCCCGTCCCGGCCGGGCATGTCGACGTCCATCAGCACGACATCGGGTCGAGTTCGCTCGACTAGGGCCACGACCTCATCCCCGGATCCCGCCTCGCCGACGACTTCGATGTCCGGCTCCAGCGCGAGCAGTGCCGCCAAGGCACCGCGGACGAGGGCTTGGTCATCGACGAGCGCAACACGGATCACGGAGTCGATCACGAGGCGACGCTACCGACCCGCGACGACGACCTCGAAGCCCGACGGCTCCAGGTGTCGCGTCGTCACCGTCGCCCCTGCCAAGCGGGCGCGCTCGCGGAGACCACGCAGACCGTTGCCCCCGCCCACCACGCCACTCACCGCACCGCCATCCTCCCGATTGACCCCGCGCCCATCGTCAGTCACCCGAATCTGGTTGGGGGAGAGGGTGATCGTGCAGTGACGCGCGGCCGAGTGGCGCACCACGTTCGTCACACTCTCGCGCACCGTCCAGGCAAACAGTTCCTTCAGGGCCGGGTCGACATCGTCCATGGCGTTCGGGATCGTCGAGTCGATGCCCGCCGCGGCGAGCGCGGCTTTGGCCCGGGCTAGTTCGCCGGCCAACGAGATCTCGCGCACCCCAACAACCGCCCCGCGGACGTCGGCCAGTGCCTCCCGCGCCAGCGTCTCTAAGGACGCGATCTCACCGCGCGCCCGCTCAATGTCGACATCGAGCAACCGCCCCGCCAACTCGGCCTTGACGGTGATGACGGTCAGCGAATGACCGAGGATGTCGTGGATATCCCGGGCCAATCGGCCGCGCTCCTCCTCGACCGCCAGCCGGGCGTTCTCCTGCCGCACGGCCGACAGGTCACGGGAGCGGCGGATGGCAGCATCCGCCGCCCATGGCAAACATCGACAACAGGATCGACATGGACACGCCGGCGTGGCGGCTCCAGCCGTCGACGAGGCGCACCGTCCCCTCATATGTCCCGGCGAGCGCGAACCCGACGGGGAAGGCCCACCGCATCGGCATGGTCCACAGCCCGCACACGGCCAGAAAGACCCAGGTCGAGGTGCCCGCCTGGCCCACGAGGAGGGTGTCGGCGATCGTGAGGGCGAGGACCACGGCATACCGGAAGGTCCGCCTCGCCGGCGTCCAGCGCGCCTCCGTCAGGGTCGACCCGCCGAAGATATAGCCCCGCGACTCATGAAAATGCCAGAGATAAGCCACCGCGAAGGCGACCGTGACCACGATCCCGGCCACGCCCCGCGCCGACGAGCGCGCCGCCCAAGCGGCAGCGAGCGGCTCGGCGAGGAAGACGAGCCAGAAGCGGCCGGCGCCGAGCGCCTTGATCTCGGCGGAGGTGCCGTCGGCGACGATCCGGCCCTTGCGGACGAGGACGACGCGATCGGCATACAGATCGGCCTCTTCGAGGTAGTGGGTGGCGAAAAGGATGGTGCGGCCCTTGGCCGCTTCGGCGTGGATGCTGGACCAGAAGGCGCGGCGGGCGTTGACGTCCATGCCGGTGGTGGGCTCGTCGAGGATGAGCAGCTGCGGGTCGCAGACCAGTGCCATCGCGAACCGCACGCGCTGCTGCTCCCCGCCGCTGCACTTGCCGACGAGCCGGTCGCCGAGGTCCGTGAGGCCGGCCATGTCGAGCACCTCGGCGGTGGGCCGGGCGAGCGGGAACAGCGAGGCCGTGTAGTCGATCGTCTCGCGGACGGTGAGGTCTTTGAGGAGGCCGCCGGTCTGCATGACGGCCGAGACCAGGCCGTGGCGGACGGCCTCCTGCGGGCTGAGCCCGAACACCTCAACGGTGCCGGTGGTCGGTTCGGCGAGGCCGAGGATCATGTCGATGGTGGTGGTCTTGCCCGCCCCGTTCGGGCCGAGGAAGGCGACGACTTCGCCCGGCACGATGGCGAGGTCAATGCCGCGCACGGCCCGAACCTCGCCGAAGGTCTTGGTGAGGCCGGTCAGGTCGACGGCATTCGCGATCCCTGGCCGTGTGGATGTCGTTGCGGTGGTAGCTGCCCCTGCTGTTGTGGTCATGCCTCGAGCCTCGCCCCGCCGTGGCACGGTCACTTCGACCGCCTGTCACGACCCACCCATGAGGTTTGTCATGGCCGTGTCCACCAGATGGAGGACTTTCTCCTGCTGTCTCGGACTTCTAGCTTCAAGGCAACGGAGGATAACCCACATCTCGGAGGAAGCCATGTTTACGTTCCGGTCCAGTTCGGCACGACCCAGGAAGCGCCGCATCGGCGCGCGCGCTCTGGGGGTCTCCACGGCATTGGCAGCCCTTACGTTTGCGACGGGTGGCGGTGCCGCCAGCGCTGGCCACCGGACAGCGGATAGCCCCCGGGTCGTTAACCCACCCATCCTCATCACCATCACCGGCAACCTCTACACGATCAACCCGGATGGGACGGGGCTTAAACGGTTGACCTCGATTGGCGCGATCGGGGGTGCCGCCTATTCGCCCGACGGGACCAAGATCGTCTTCCACAAGGGGCAGGCGAACGCCCGAGACCTCTATGTCATGAAGTCCGACGGGACGGGTGTGACCCGGTTGACCAACACCTCGACGCAGGACGAGATGTTCGCCAGCTGGTCGCCCGACGGCAAACGCCTCGCGTTCGAGCGGGGTTACATGACCGGCGACCGGGGCGGGATCGCCCTCATGAACGCCACGCCGGGAGCAACCCAAACGCTGATCTACCGCAATCCCGTCGCCGGTGACGGGTACAGCGAAACCTACGGGCGGCCAGACTGGTCACCCAAGGGCGACCGGCTCGCGATCGAGAAGTGGAGCAACTACGACCATTCGTCGGTAAACCTTTATCTCATGAGCCTGACCGGCAAGCTCGGACGGCAGCTGTCAGGTGGAATGCAGGCGCAGTGGAACCCTTCAGCCACGTGGATCTCATCAACCGGAGTCGACTACGACGCCGGGGACTGGTCCCAGAAAACCAACGTGAGCACGGGAGCGGCTGTCTACTTTGACGAAAAGGTTCCTAACTCATCTGAGTTGGTGTGGTCCCCCGACGGAACCAAGTTCGTCATCCGCGCAGATCGCAACGGCGACGGCTACCCGGATCTCGCGATCATGAACGCCGACGGCAGCAATGTGAAGCTCCTCAAAGCGGGCTCCGCGACGCTGAAGGTCACGCCCCGGTCCTGGTCGACGCGCTGACCGTACATTTGGAATACCAATGGGCTCCACGGCGAGCCGGCCTAGAGCGGAGACCTGTGAGAGCTGGGCTTCATTGGTATTTCAATTGTCCGCCTCCGGGCATGGCGCCATCCTTCGAGCCGTCACTAACCCGCCAAGCTAGACAATCGGCTGCTAGTTTCACCGTGGCCCGCGGGACGGTCGTGACCTGTAGGTGATGAAGTCGGACGGAACCGGGCTGAAACGGCTCACCAACACCCCCCCACGCGGGACGAGTCCCGCGCCACGTGGTCGCCCGACGGCAAGAGACTGGCCATCCAACGCGGATACATCAACGACACGGAGCGCGGCGGTATCGCCCTGATGGATGCGACGCCAGGAGCCAACAAACTCTAATTCGTCGAAATCCTCGCTACGTTGATGGGTATAACGTCCGATTTAGTGGGCCAGACTGGTCACCTAAGGGTGACCAGCTCGCGGTCACGGAGTGGGAAATATACGACCATTCTTACCCATCCCTCAGGCTCATGAGTTTGACCGGCAAACTGGGTCCGGTTCTCGCCTATGGATACGACGCTGAGTGGAATCCCGCAGCCACGTGGATTTCGTCGACCGGATACAACTACGAGGACGGGATTGGCCAATGAAAGTCAACGTAACGTCTGGGCGCATCATCTCGTTCAGGCACAACGTCGACTATGGCTATGGCTATGGCTTGGTTTGGTCTCCGGGCGGGACTAAATTCGTTCTGTCAGCCAATGTAACGGGGATTTCGTCCGGGACCTGGTGATCATGAACGGCGACGGCAGCAATCCCAAGCTTGTCAAGGCCGGCACATCCGAGAAGGAGATGACGCCACTATCCTGGTCGCCACGCTGAGCGGGGCCCGAGCTTCCTCCGGCCAACTCGCCTCGCCGCGCGAAGAGGCGGGGCGAGCAGGCATACGCGGCAGGTAAACTCGCCACCACAGGCGTTCGAGCCGTCATCAGCGGCGAGCCTCCGGAAGAACGGCGGGAGACCGCTCACTAGACCCGGACGGGAGTGGCCCGTCACAGCCGGCACGAGCGGTCGTATGCCGCGCGCCCACCCGGGCGGGCGCCATACGGCAAGCGAGGTGGTACCGCGGTGGCGGCCCGAACCCGGGCCGGTGTCGTCCTCGTGTTGACGAGGAGACCCGGTCCCCACGAGGGGCCGGCCGAGCACGGAGCACCGCATACCGATGGCCTATCCGAAGGCAAGCAGCACCGGCAGCACCGCCGTCCCGTCCAGCCCGCGCTTCCCCGCGATCGAGGAAGCGGTGCTGAAGTATTGGGACGCCGACGGCACCTTCAAGGCCTCCATCGACAATCGCCCGGCCGGCGAGAATGGCGACAACGAGTTCATCTTCTATGACGGCCCGCCCTTCGCCAACGGCCTGCCGCACTACGGCCACCTGCTGACCGGCTATGTCAAGGATGTCGTCCCGCGCTACCAGACGATGCGCGGCAAGCGCGTCGAGCGCCGCTTCGGCTGGGACACCCACGGCCTGCCCGCCGAGCTCGAGGCGATGAGCCAACTCGGGATCAAGACCAAGGAGGAGATCCTGGAGATCGGCATCGAGGCCTTCAACGCCAAGTGCCGCGAGTCCGTCATGAAATACACGACCGAGTGGCGCGACTATGTCACCCGTCAGGCGCGATGGGTCGACTTCGACAATGACTACAAGACGCTGAACCCGACCTTCATGGAGTCGGTCCTCTGGGCCTTCAAGTCGCTCTATGACAAGGGCTTGGTCTACGAAGGCTTCCGCATCCTGCCCTACTGCTGGAACGACCAGACGCCGCTGTCCAACCACGAGTTGCGGATGGATGACGAGGTTTACAAGATCCGCAAGGACCCTGCGGTCACCGTCGGCTACCGACTCCAAACCGGGCCGTATGCCGGTGCACTCGCCCTGATCTGGACCACGACTCCGTGGACCCTCCCGTCCAATATGGGCATCGCGGTCGGCCCCGATGTCGACTATGTCGTCGTCGAGTCCGAGGCGACCGGCAAGACCGAGCGCTACTTGCTCGCGCAGGCGCGGGTCGCGGCATACGCCCATGATCTGTGGCCCGGCAAGGATGAGGCGGCGGTCGCCACCCGCAAGGACCCGAGCGCGCGAATCGTGGGTCGGCTCAAGGGATCTGAGCTGGTCGGCTCGACCTACCAGCCGCCCTTCCCCTATTACGAGGGCTACGCGAACGCCCACCAGGTCATCGCGGCCGACTTCGTCACGACCGAGGACGGCACCGGAATCGTCCACATGTCGCCCGGCTTCGGTGAGGACGACAAGGCGGCCCTGGATCGGGTCGGCGTCGAGACCGTCGTGCCCGTCGGCCCCGACGGAACCTTCATCTTCCCGGTCACCGACTATCAGGGCCTGCATGTTTTCGACGCCAACCCGGTCATCACCGAGCACCTCAAGGCGCGCACCTTCCTCGATGGCGCAGGCGCCGAAAACGCTGGGGGAGAGGCCGATCCGGGCCCGGTGACCGAGGGCACGGTGCTGCTGCGCCGCGAGACTTACGAGCACTCCTACCCGCATTGCTGGCGCTGCAAGCAGCCGCTGCTCTATATGGCGGTCTCGTCCTGGTTCGTCGAGGTGACAAAGTTCAAGGACCGGATGCTGGAGCTTAACCAGGAGATCTCCTGGACGCCCGACAACGTCAAGGACGGCCAGTTCGGCAAGTGGTTGGAGAACGCCCGTGACTGGTCGATCAGCCGAAATCGTTTCTGGGGCAGCCCCATTCCTGTCTGGCGCTCCGATAACCCGGAGTACCCACGCCTCGACGTCTATGGCTCCTTCGCCGAGTTGGAGGCCGACTTCGGCGTCCTGCCGCGCAACGAGAAGGGCGAGCCGGACCTGCACCGGCCCTTCATCGACGAGTTGACCCGGCCCAATCCCGACGACCCCACGGGCGCCTCGACGATGCGCCGTGTCGAGGATGTCCTCGATGTCTGGTTCGACTCCGGCTCCATGAGTTTCGCTCAGGTGCACTATCCGTTCGACAACGCCGAATGGTTCGAGCACCACTTCCCGGGCGACTTCATCGTCGAATACATCGGCCAGACCCGCGGCTGGTTCTACACCCTGCACATCCTCGCGACGGCGCTCTTCGACCGGCCGGCCTTCCAGTCCTGCGTCAGCCACGGCATCGTGCTCGGCGACGACGGCCAGAAGATGAGCAAGTCACTGCGCAACTATCCCGACGTCTCCGAGGTCTTCGACCGCGACGGCGCCGACGCGATGCGCTGGTTCCTCATGGCCAGCCCGATCCTGCGCGGCGGCAACCTCATCGTCACCGAAGAGGGCATCCGCGCCGCGGTCCGTCAGGCGATGATCCCGCTGTGGAATGCGTGGTACTTCTTCGCGCTCTACGCCGGTGCCGCGGGGTATGACGCGCAGTGGCGCACCGACTCCACGGACGGCCTTGACCGCTACATCCTCGCCAAGCTGCGGGAGTATGTCGGGGACTCTCAGGCCGCCCAGGACGCCTACGACATCCCGCGCGCCTGCGAGCTGACCCGCGGCTTCCTCGACGTGCTCTCCAATTGGTACATCCGCCGTTCCCGGGACCGCTTCTGGGCCGCGGACGGGCAGGTGGACCAGTCGAGCAAGGACGCCTTCGACACGCTTTACACCGTCCTTGAGGTCGTATGCCGCGTGGCCGCCCCCCTCATGCCGCTCGTCACTGAGGAGGTATGGCGCGGGCTCACTGGCGAGCGTTCGGTGCACCTGGCGGACTGGCCCAATGCCGAGCACCTGCCGGCCGATCACACGCTGGTTGCGGCGATGGACCGCATCCAGGCGATCTGCTCGGTCGGATCGTCGCTGCGCAAGGCCGAGAAGCTGCGCACCCGACTTCCGCTGTCGACGCTCACGGTCGTCAGCGCGCATGCTGCTGCGCTGCAACCCTTCTCGGCGATCGTGGCCGATGAGCTCAATGTCAAGACGGTCGACATCCGCGATCTCGCGGACGCGCACGAGTCGGACTTCGGCATCAGCCAGAAGCTCAATGTCAACGCCCGAGCCGCCGGCCCGCGCCTCGGCAAGGACGTGCAGCTTGCGATCAAGGGCAGCAAGTCCGGCGACTGGTCGGTAGCGTCGGATGGCACCGTCACGGCGGGTGGACTCGCTCTGGTCGAGGGCGAGTACACCCTCGAAACCATCGTCGACACCGAGGGTGGCGGATCCGTCGCGACCGGCTTGCTGCCCGGTGGCGGCTTCGTCGTCCTGGATACCGACGTCTCGGTGGAGCAGGAACTCGAAGGCGCGGCACGCGACCTCATCCGCGAAGTGCAAAAGGCTCGCCGTGAGGCCGGGCTCGACGTCTCCGACCGGATCGCCCTGACCGTCGCCGGCTCGGAATTCGTGGTGCGATCGGTCTCGGCACACCAGGACCTCATCGTCGGGGAGACGTTGGCGACCTACCTCCACAACGCCGACGGCATCGACGACCTCGCCCGCGACGAGCAAGGGGTGACTGAGGTCATCATCGGGGAGCGGTACCCCGTGCGGATCAAGGTCGCCCGCTGGCAGGCCTGACCACCTAAACAATCGCCGGGTTCGGCCACGAGGAACGTGGCCGAACCCGGCGATTCACCTGCGTGGCAAATCGTCGCCGCGAGGTCAGCCCAGACCCGAGCACTGTCCGGCCAGCGCGCCACCCGCGGTGTTGCCGGAGCCCACCGGAGCGATGACATTGCCCAGGCAGTTGCCGTTGCCGCCGATCGTGTTGTCCTGGATCTGCAGTTGCTTGGCCACGACATTGCTGTGAACCAGCAGGTTGCCCCGCATCACGTTATTGCGGAGTCGAATGGCGTTGCTGTGATTGCCAATCGCTTGAATGTTGTTGCCGACGCGATTGTCGAAGACGCCGATCGATTTGTGATTGTTGTGCAGGATGATGTTGTTGCGCACCGTCATCTGGCAGATGGCGATGGGACCGAAGTTGTTCTGGAGGTTGATATTTCCGCCCGCGACCGGGTCGACCTTGCACCCGGCCACGCCGATGGTGATCGGCCCCGCCGTGCGCGTGAAGTGGATCTGTCCCCAGACATTCGTGTCGAGGATCTCTACGCGGGCAGCGAGTTTGCCCATGGTGTTGCCCTTGATGTCGGCGCCCTTGGTGAGCAGGGTCGAGCCGATGCCGACCTTGACATTGCCCTTTACGGTGGCACCGTCGAGCGTGCACGTAGCACCCGCCGGCACGTCGATTGCCGGATACGTGCCCGTCATGGTGGTCGTGCACACCACCGGGACGGCCGCCTGGCTCGGTGCCGCTCCGGCGACCGATGCCCCCGCCACCGCCAGCGCGGCACTGGCCACGAGGGCGCTTCTGCGTAGAACCTTCATCTTTTCCCCGTTCCCAATGTCGACACGTCGTTGTGCCTGACTTCCCAATCGTACGCGGGGTAGCCACCGGTGGCTCGGCTAATGACGAGATTGCCTTGTCAATATTTCGACGCGGTTACTAACCGAGAGTAACAAGTTTCTACCCCCGCTCAACACATAGGCTTGGCCCATGACTGACGCGGATGGCCCCGTAGCCCTGATTGCCGAATTCACCACCACGCCGGAGAACCGCGCCGAGGTCGCGGGCCTGATCGCGGCATACGGGGATGTCGTCCGTGCCGAGCCCGGCAACCGCGCCTTCGATGTTTATACCCACGTCGCCGAGCCCACGAAGTTCTGGGTGCACGAGATCTATGCCGACCAGGCCGCCTTCGAGGCGCATATCGGCAACCCCGCTGGCGAGGACTTCAACGGCAAGCTGGTGCCGCTGATCAACGAGCCGGAGTCGGTGCTGACCTTTCTCACGCCCGTCACCTGACCCTTCCTCGACCGTATGGCGCGTGGGCACCTCCCACGGGCTGAGAGACTGGGGCGGTGAGTCCCGCCACCGACGCTGCCCAGCGTGACGCTGCCCACCGCCTGGCCCTCCGCAAGCGCATGCGCGAGGTCGAAGAGGCCATTCTGGCCCGCGCTCCGGAGCACAAGCTGCAACCCGACCTGAGCCGGATCACGGCCGTCATGGACCTGCTCGGCAACCCACAGCGGTCGTTCCCAGCCATTCACATCACTGGCACCAACGGCAAGACCACGACCACGCGCCTCGTCGGGGGGCTGCTCTCGGCATACGGGCTGAATGTCGGACGCTTCACCTCCCCGCACCTGCACAACATTCGGGAACGCATCTCCATCGGTGGCGAGCCGATCTCGGAAGAGCGGTTCGTCGCGGCATACGACGAGGTTTTGCCGTTCATCGAAATGACCGACGCCCGGTCGCTCGGCGAGGGCGGTCCACGGATGACCTACTTCGAGGTCATCGTCGCGGTGGCGTATGCCGCGTTCGCCGACGCCCCCGTCGACGTCGCCGTCATCGAGGTGGGCATGGGCGGCAGTTGGGATGCGACGAATGTGATCGACGCGCCGGTTGCCGTCGTGGCCCCGGTCGCGATGGATCACCGCCACTTTCTTGGCGACACCCTCGAACTCATCGCGACCGAGAAGGCCGGGATCATCAAGGCCGACGCGGTCGCGATCGTAGGGGTGCAGGAGCCCGAGGTGGCCGAGATTCTGATTGACCGCGCCCAAGCAGTGGGGGCACGGATTGCCTTCGAGGGCAACGACTTCGGGATCATGGCCCGCGACGTGGCCGTCGGCGGACAGCAGATTTCCCTACGCGGCATTGCCGGGGACTACAACGACCTCTTCCTCAATCTGCACGGCGCCCACCAGGCGCACAATGCGGCGATGGCGATCGCGGCAACCGAGGCGTTCCTCGGCGGTGGCGAGACCCCCCTGCGCCACGAACTCGTCCAGGAGGCGTTCGCCGAAGCCACTTCCCCGGGACGACTGGAGATCGTGCGCCGCTCGCCGACCGTCCTGGTCGACGCGGCGCACAACCCAGCCGGCGCCGCTGCCCTGGCGACCGCACTGAACGAGGAGTTCAATTTCGCCCGGCTCATCGGCGTTGTCGCGATCCTGGCCGACAAGGACGCCACGGAAATGCTCGAACTGCTCGAACCCGTGCTCGATGAGATCGTCGTGACCCGGTCGACGTCCGGGCGAGCCCTGAATCCGACCGAACTCGGCACCCTTGCCGCCGAGATCTTCGGCGACCATCGCGTGCACGTCGTCGCCGATCTGCCGTCAGCGCTCGATCGAGCCGCCGAGCTTGCCGATGAGGGCGGTGTGGCGGGCGGCGTCATCGCCACTGGTTCGGTGACGACGGCCGCTGACGTGCGAATGTTGCTGGGCGCGAAGGATATTTGATGCTGGGGAAGTTCACGTGGCGGATGCTGGCGACCGTGCTGGCCGGCGAAGGAATCTGCGTCCTCCTCGGCGCGACCCTTGCGCGCTCGGTCGCCGCGGCCAATGACAGCAGCACGACCGGCCTCCAACTGACGGGTGGGATCGTCCTGGGCTTGCTGTGCTTTGTCGCGGCCGGTGGTATGCGGCGTGGCTGGGGCCTGCCCCTCGGCTGGGTCGTGCAGGTACTCGTCCTGCTCAGCGCCCTGGTCGTCCCGATGATGCTCGGCGTCGCGCTCATCTTCGGTGCCATGTGGATCGTGTGCCTGCGCAAGGGTCGGCAGATCGATGTCGAGCAGGCCCGTCGGGCATCGCTAGGCTGAGCGCCGTGACGGAACGTTCGCTGGTCCTGGTTAAGCCCGACGGTTTTGCGCGAGGTCTGACGGGGGAGGTGCTTGCGCGGATCGAATGCAAGGGCTACCGCCTCGCGGCCCTCGCCATCCTGACTCCGACGCGCGAGCAACTCGCGGCGCACTACGCCGAGCACGAGGGCAAGGCGTTCTACGAGCCGCTGGTCGCGTTCATGTCCTCCGGTCCGGTCACGGCGATCGTGATCGAGGGGGAGCGCTGCATCGAAGGCTTCCGCTCGCTCGCGGGCGCCACCGACCCTACGAAGGCCGCCCCGGGCAGCATCCGCGGTGACTTCGGTCGTGACTGGGGGAAGCCGGTGCAGGAGAACATCGTTCACGGTTCCGACGCCCCCGAGTCCGCCGCCCGCGAGATCGGCATCTGGTTCCCCAGCCTCGGCTGACAGGCTTACCCCCGAGTTCCCTCGCCGGGCCCCCCGAAACGCGCCCGGCCCCCCGAACTTGAGCACGCCTTCCATGGCGTGCTCAAGTTCGTAAGGCGTGCTCAAGTTCGGAAGGTTGGTTAGGGGTTAGCCCGACGCGTCCAACCCGGAGATCACCAACTCCAGCAAGGCCGCCAGGTCGGCGCGCTGCGCCGTCGTCAGCGCCGCAAGGGTGTCGGACTCCACCACATTCGCCTCCCGCACCGCCTGCGCGAAGATGTCCCACCCCGCGTCGGTCAGGCGGACGAGCACGCGCGTGCGCTTCGTCGCGTCCGGCTCCCGAGTCACCAGCCCCATCGCGCACATCCGATCAAGGCGTGACGTCATCGACGAAGCCGCCAACCCTGCCGCATCGGCCAGCGCTGACGGGGTAGCCGGCGCGTCCTCCTGCTTGGCCAGATAGGCCAGCACGGACCAGTCGCCGTGCGTGATCCCGAGGTCGGCCAACTGCCGGTCGTACCACTGGTCCAGCTTCTTGGTCACCTGATAGATGGCGGTGATGACCTGCTGGACGGACTCGTCGCCGCCGGCCGCGACATACGCCGACACCGCCTGCTGGTACTCCGCCCGCACCCCGGGGTTGCTCATCCCCCCATCATGTCAGCTATTATTTCGAGTCCGAAATATTAGAACTCGAATGTCTGTTGGTCCTGTCGTGCGTGTCCGTCTCCTGATCCTCGCCTCCGCCGTCGCCATGCTCGGCTGGGGCGCGGTGCTGCCCTACCAATATGCGTATGCCGCGCAGGCCCGCGGTTGGGGCGGGCTCGTCGCCGCCGTGGCCTCGACCCTGTTCTCCGTCGGAGCCCTGATTGCCGCCCCAGTCGGCGGCCGCCTCGCCGACCGCTTCGAGCCGGTCAAGGTCGCCGTCGGCGCCAAGATCGCGGCCACCATCGCGATGGGCACGCTGACCTGGGCCGACTCACCGACGGCCTTCCTCGCCGGGATGTTCGCCTTCGGTCTCGGCGTCACCGCCGCCGGACCCGCCCAGTCAGTTCTCGTGCTGCGCTGGGTCCCCGACACCGATCGTCGGCGCGTCTTCGCCTGGCAGTTCACCGGCGCCGCGCTCGGGATGGCGATCGGCGCCTTTGCGGCCGGCTTCGTCGTCGACCTGAGCAGCGCCAACGGCCTCGACTGGGCGTTCGCCGCCGGTGCCCTCGGCTTCCTTCTCTCCGGCGGACTGATCGCGGCCGCGGGCTGGCGCGCGCCGGTGGGCGCGGCATACGACTTGGGGGAGGACCCGACCCCGACCGCGACGGGACTCGCGGCACTCCGGGCGATCTGGGCGGTGCCCGCATTGCGCTGGACGGCACTGGTCACCGTCACGCTGGCACTCGGCTTCTATGCGCAATTCGAGAGTGGGCTGCCCGCTTATGCGCTGACCGACCTCCACGTCTCGGCAAAGGCGGTCGGGCTCGCCGCGGCGGTGAACTCGCTGGTCATCATCGCGCTACAGATGGTGATGATCCGGCTCACCGGCAAGCGCAGCGGTCCGACCCTGCTGATGATCGTCGGTGGCATCTGGGCCGCGTCGTGGATTCTGCTCGGCTCGGCCCAGTTCGCGCCCGAATTGGCGGCGGCCATCTTCGTGACCACCTTCGGCGTGTTCGCCGTCGGCGAGACGATGTATGCCCCGATCCTCAACCCGCTCACCGCGCAGCTGGCCCCGGACGGTCTGGTCGGCACGACCCTCGGGGTCTTCACCGCGCTCCAGACGGGCATCTCGGCAACCGGCCCGCTGCTTGCTGGTGTCCTGCTCGGGGCCGGGCTCAGTGGGGTCTTCCTCGGCCTCCACTTGCTGATCAGCCTCGCCGCCGTGGGCGCCGCGTGGCGATTGCGTATGGTGATCCGCCGCCCCGCGTCGCCCGTCACCGAAGGCGTCACGTCACCGGTTGATCAGCAACAGCGGGTCTTGGGATTGCGCTCCTGATCGGCATACTTCTCGCGCCAGAAATCCCGCTCGGCGGGGAGTGGCTCGTCGGGATGGGTGCGGGTCAGGTGCTCGCAGTAGCGCTCGTAGGCGTCCGCCCCGGTGACCCCACGGACATACCACCGCAGGGTGCGGGCCGCAGCCCGCACCCTGGAGGTGATCGTCGCGTCCGTCAATGGGGTCGCCCGACGGGGTTGGATCGAGGCCGGCCTGAGCCCACTCGTCGAGGACCGCCTGCTCCGCCGGGGTTGCCCGGAAGCCACGCGGGGCGAAGCTCTTCGACGGCACGTCCTCGGCCTCGCTAGTGGGCAAGCCGCCGGCGCGCGCCGCCTTGACCATGACAACAAGGGCGGCCACGACGACGACGATGACCAAGACCGCATAGATGATGGACAACCAGCCCTGGATCATCGTGTTGCGGATGACCTTCTCCATGTCTTCAATCGACTTAGCCGGCGCCAGGATCTTGCCCGCGTCGCGGGCGGCGACGAACTTGTCGTGGTTGGCGAAGTAGCCGATCGCGGGGACGTCGCTGAAGATCTTCTGGTAGCTCGCCGACACGGTGACGATCAGGTCCCAGGCCAGCGGTATGCCGGGAATCCACGCCCACTTGAGCTTTCCTTGCTTCACCAGGATCGCGGTCACGACGGTCAGGGCGATGGCCGCGAGCAACTGGTTGGCGATGCCGAACAGCGGGAACAGCGTGTAGATCCCGTCGAGGGGGTCCTTGACGCCCATCAGCAGGATGGAGCCCCAGCCGGCGACAACGATCAGGGAGCAGATCCAGGCGCCGACTCGCCAGGACGGGTCCTTGAACCGGCCGAGCCCCGGGATGTTGCCGATGGCGTCGGAGAACATGAACCGCGCCACGCGGGTGCCCGCGTCGACGGTGGTCAGGATGAAGAGCGCCTCGAACATGACGGCGAAGTGATACCAGAAGGCCTTCATGCCCGAGCCGCCAAGGAAGGACATGACCTCGGACATGCCGAACGCCAAGGTCGGAGCACCGCCGGTGCGGCTGATGATCGACTTCTCGCCAACGTCGACGGCGGCCTGCTGGAGGAGCGCCGGGTCGATATTCTGCAGGGCCGCCCCGCCGGGGCCCATCAGGCCGAGGCCGTTGACATACTCCGCAGCCGCCTCCGGCGTCCCGCCGGTCAGTGCCGCCGGGGCGTTCATCGCGAAGTAGATGTGCTGGTCGATCGAGACCGCCGCCACCAACGCCATGATCGCGACGAAGGACTCGGTCAGCATCGAGCTGTAGCCGATCATCCGGGCCTGGCTCTCCTTCTCGATCAACTTCGGCGTCGTCCCGGAAGAGATCAGCGCGTGGAATCCGGATAGCGCGCCGCAGGCGATGGTGATGAAGAGGAAGGGGAATAGCGATCCGGCGAAGGCCGGGCCGGTTCCGTCCCGGCCGAACTGGGTGAGGGCGGGCATTTGCACCGTCGGCATCGAGATGAGGATGCCGAGCGCCAGCAGCACGATCGTGCCGACCTTCTCGTACCACAACGTCATGCTGCCGGGATGCCTCCACTAGGGTTGGCAGCATGGCTGACTTCGACGTTGTGGTCCTTGGTGCTGGTCCGGGTGGATATGTCGCGGCGATCCGCGCCTCGCAGTTGGGCAAGAAGGTCGCCGTCGTTGAGAAGAAATACTGGGGCGGGGTGTGCCTCAACGTCGGCTGCATCCCGAGCAAGGCGCTGATCAAGAACGCGGAGCTCGCGCATACGCTCACGCATGACAAGGCGAAGTACGGCATCGAAGGCGACGCCACCATGTCCTTCGGCCCGACGCACAAGCGGTCCCGCCAGGTCTCGGCTGGCATCGTCAAGGGCGTTCACTTCTTGATGAAGAAGAACAAGATCGAGGAGATCGACGGCTGGGGCACCCTGACCTCCCCCACGTCGATGTCGGTTGCCCTGAACGACGGCTCGACCCGCGAGGTCACCTTCGACAACCTCATCATCGCCGCGGGCGCGGTGACCCGGATGCTGCCCGGCGTCTCGGTCTCGCAGAACGTCGTGACGTATGAGGAGCAGATCCTGGACGAGAACCTCCCCGGCTCGATCATCATCGCCGGCTCGGGAGCCATCGGGGTCGAGTTCGCCTATGTCATGAAGAACTTTGGCGTCGACGTGACGATCGTGGAGTTCCTCGACCGGATGGTGCCAACCGAAGACGCCGACGTGTCCAAGGAATTGCTGAAGCACTACAAGAAGCTCGGCGTGAAGGTCCTGCTCGGCACCAAGGTCGAGTCCGTGGAGGACACGGGTTCCGGTGTGCGCGTGACGGTTTCGCCGGCGGCCGGGGGAGACCAGCAAGTCCTCGAAGCCGACAAGCTGCTCTCGGCCATCGGCTTTGCACCGCGCACGGAGGGCTATGGCCTAGAAGCGATCGGAGTGGCACTGACCGATCGCGGCGCCATCGCAATCGACGACTTCATGCGGACCAATGTCCCCAATGTCTATGCCATCGGCGACTGCACCGCCAAGATGATGCTCGCCCACGTGGCCGAGGCTCAGGGCGTCGTCGCCGCCGAGACCATCGCTGGCGCCGAGACCATGCCGATCGACTACACGATGATTCCGCGGGCGACCTACTGCCACCCGCAGATCGGCTCCTTCGGTCTGTCCGAGCAGCAGGCGAAGGACGCTGGCTTCGACGTCAAGACGGCCGCATTCCCGTTCTCTGCCAACGGCAAGGCGATGGGCTTGGGCGACGCCGTCGGCTTCGTGAAGGTCGTGGCCGACGCCAAGCACAACGAGATCCTCGGCGCCCACATGATCGGACCCGACGTCACCGAGTTGCTGCCCGTGCTGACGCTCGCGCAGAAGTGGGACCTCACGGCCGACGAGGTCGCCCGCAACGTCTTTGCGCACCCGACGCTGTCCGAGGCGGTCAAGGAGGCCGTCGAAGGCATCGCCGGCCACATGATCAATCTCTGACCTGGTGGGTCTCTCGACCCCACCGATCCTGCCGGATGCCTGGCGCGGCGCCCTCGGGCGGCGCCAAGCGAACGGACTGTGGTTGACGGTCCTGACGGGGCTTTGCGCCGTCCTGGTGACCGGGGTGGTTGTGGCCGTGGCGCCCACCAATGTCGCGTGGCTCGGCGTGTGCGCGGCGTTGTTTGCGCTCTTGACCTTGGTATGGCCGCTCGCGGAGTCACGCGCGAGGCCGTCACCGAGACCCGGGACGCCGGTGCCGTCACCGCCTTCACCTACCTCCGCTGGCGCGCGGTCCGGGCCTTCCTGCCAGGGGCGATTCTGATGGGTGCAGCGGCCGTCCTGTTGGGCTACGCGATCGTTCGGCGGCTGGTCGTGGGCGGGTCGCCCGACTCGACCACCGCATCGCCGTCCGCCTGGACAACTTTTGCAGCACCCGTCCGTGATCCTGGGGATGCTCACGGCGTATGCCGCCCACCCCACCCTGCGCCCCGAACTCGGCACCCCGCTGGCCGTCGAGCGCTCCCGCGCCATGACCGCCGCCCTCGCTGACCTGCGCTCTCCCGCCGGGCACGGCACTGGGTGACCCTCGCCCCCGGGCCGCGCCCGGAGGTTGAGTGATTTTGCCCTAGCGAGGCGCGCGCCGCTGGGCCATAGTTGGTTCGTCCATACCGGACACCACACTGGAGGGATACACCCAAATGAAGGTTTCGCGAAGTCTCGCCATCACGGCCACCACAGCCGCCCTGCTGCTCGGTCCGGCCGTCGGGGCGAACGCGGCCAGCGACCCCGGCGTCGCCACCGGCGGCAAGGCCCCGGTCACCTGCACCATCTCCGCCCAGGCGCCCTACCTGTCGGGCTCCCTGATCAAGGGCTACGGCCAGACCCTTTGCGGCGCCGACGTCGCCGGCCTGCAGATCAAGGTCTTCGTCCAGAAGAAGATGTCGGGCCGGTGGGTCAACGTCGGGGTCCCGGCGCGTGGCACCTACTACGACGTCTACAAGGTATGGGGCACTGGCCAGGTCAGCTTCAGCCACGGCATCTTCCGGACCAAGGCGACCGGCAAGGTGCTGTTCTATGGCGAGTCCACGTGGCGTCCCATTCAGGCGGTCAGCGGCCCGCGCTCTGCCTGACGCACGGCCAACGCACGAGGCCCGGGGACCGTCATCCCCGGGCCTCGCGCCTCCTCCGGCCCCGCGTCGCACTCCGGCCCCGCGTCATGAGAGCCCGGGCCGTCCGATCAGCGCAATCCTCAGCCGATCTGCTCCACCACGAACGCGTCACCGTCACAGGTGAACGTCGCCGGGACCGGAGTCTGGTTCATCATCGCGTCCTGAAGGGCCATCGGATCGCTCGGCTCCTGGCTCGCCGCCGTCATGCGGAGGTCGATGCGAACGCTGGCCAGGTCGCCGATGTCGAGGCCCTGGTCCGCGGAGACCTCGGCCTGCATGTCGTATGGCGGTGTGAGCCGTCCGGATGAATCCGGAGTCCCCATGCTCCCCAGGAGCGTCACCTCGCTCACCGAAGCGGACTTCGTGCACTCGAACGGCTTCAGCAGCGCCTTGATTTCGGCGGGGACGGCGTCGAGGTCGGCCACCCAGATGCTGCCATCGGTCATGATGGCCTTATCCGGTGAGACCTCCGGAATCGACTGTGCCGCAAGGGGAGTGGCGGGCTGGGGCGGACCCCCGGTGTCATTGCAGCCGGGCATGGACGCCCCTTCCGGGAGGGCCTGGCCGACGGGGAAGCGCCGAACATCGCCGACCCCGTAGTAGGTCTTGCCGCGGTAGTTCACCGCGGCAATGCAGGACATCATCCCGCCGCCGCCCGGGTCACCCGTCTGCGCGGTCACGCCCCCCTCGACCGGGGTCGCCGCCATACTCGGGCCCTCGCCGGAACCGACGCCGCTCCCCGCGCTGGCAAACCACGCGAGTCCCGCGGCGCCGACAACGGCCACGACACTCGCCGCGATCGCCGGAACCAGCCACAGTATGCGGCGCCGCGACGGAGGTGCGTACGCCGGCCCACCCGGGATGGGCGGGACGGAGAAGGGAGATGCGGGGGGCGGCGCACCATACGCCCGAATTCCGTGGAAGGTGGGTGCCTGCGTGGCGGCGTCCTGGAGGAGCTCCCGAATGGTCTCTTCGTCGCGGTTCATGTGTCCTCCTTCAAGAGGTGGGCGAGCGCGCCGCGCCGCAGCGTGGCGAACGCCCGGTGGGCGTGGGAACGGACGGTTGCCCGAGCGCACCCGAGGATGTCGGCGATCTCCGCGTCGGGGAGGTCGGCGTAGTAGCGCAGCACGATCACCGCGCGTTCGTCGGCGCTCAGCGTGTCGAGCGCGGGCAGGATTACCATGCGGTGCTCCACCGCATCGGTGGACCGATCGGCGATGCGACCCGTTGGATCGGGGAGCCTGGCAACGACACCCCGTTCGGTGATGGCGCGGCGCGCGGTGCTGTTGTGGGCATTGACCAGGGCACGCCGCGCATAGGCCAGGGGGTTGTCGACGCCGTCGAGCCCGCGCTCGAGCAGCGTCGCGAAGACGCCTTGGACGAGGTCCTCGGCGTCGAGGGCCCGGCCCCCGGTGAGCAGGTAGGCGACGCGAAGCAGGTTCTGGCCATGCTCCCGAGCGAGGGCCTCCACTCGGGGATCGCGCACGTTCATGGGCCCACCTTCGGGGGTCGTCATGACTTTCACGGCCTATAGACGCACGACACGCGCGAACTGTTGCAGGCGGGTGATTTCGGCGCCGCGAGCGGCACGCCTACGGTTAGGTCATGGCCGAACGCGCACCGATCCCGCAGGTCGGGGACTACCCGATCGCCTGGCCGGTGCAGACCCGGTGGACCGACAACGACATGTTCGGCCACCTCAACAATGCGGTCTATTACGCGTTGTGGGACAGCGCAATCAACAGCTGGCTCGCGCGGGAGACGGGTGCCGACCCCATGACGGACGCGGCGATTCCGCTCGTGGCCGAGTCCGGGTGCCGCTATTTCGGTGAGCTGTCATATCCGGCCGATCTCGTGGTTGGGATCGGCGTCGACCGGATTGGATCGTCGTCGGTCACCTTCCGACTTTCCTTGTATGCCGCGGGCTCACCCCCGCAGGCGCCCGTCGCCGCCGCCGGGTCCTGGGTCCATGTCTATGTCGACCGCACCTCGCGCCGACCCTGCGCCATCCCGGCGGCGGCCCGCGCGACCTACGCGGCGGCCCGGTGACCCAAACCGCCCTCGAGCCCGCCGCACGCCGCCCGTCGCCGCTGGCCGCCCTGACTGGGCTGCGGGCGTTCGCCGCGACCTGGGTGGTCCTCTTCCATTTTCGCGGGGACCTCGAGGCGCTCGTCCCGGCGCTGAAATGGCGGATCCCGTATGGCGCGCCGGCTACCTCGGCGTGGATCTGTTCTTCCCACTGAGCGGCTTCATCCTGGCCTACAACTACGCCGACGCGATGCGGGTCTGGTCCTGGCCCGAGACAATCTCGTTCCTACGCAACCGCGTTGCCCGCGTCTGGCCCGCGCACATCGCCGCGCTTCATATCGATCTGGCCATGGCGCTCGCCCGCGGTCAGATGGGAATTGGCCCGGGCGGGCATCGGCGCACGCTGTCGGCATACGTCCAGAACCTCTTCATGGTGCAGAACTGGTTGAACGACCGACCGAGCTACAACGGGCCGGCGTGGTCGATCGCCAGCGAGTGGTTCGCCTACCTCTGGTGCCCGGTGGTGTTCGTGGTGGTCGCGCGGCTCCGCTCGTGGCGGGCGGGCTTGACGATGGCCTTCCTGTCATATGCCGCGATGCTCGCCATCTTTGCGACCCTCGCCTTGCCGAATGGCAACCTCGAGCACATGTTTCATGTCCGCATCATGGGGGAGTTCCTCGGTGGCGTCGGGCTCTGCCTCGCCTGGAAGCGCGGGGGCCTGGTGCTCGGGCGGATCGCGGTGCCGCTGGCTGCGGCGACGCTGCCCGCAGACTGTTGCACGCGCGCGCGTCGTGACGCGAGGCTGACCCAATGGAGGCGAGGCGATGACGACGGAACCGCTCGTGGTGACCAACGCTCGGCTGGTGCCGGTGCGCGGCATACCTGCTCCGGCGGAGCCGGTCGATCTGCGGATCCGGGACGGCCGGATCGTCGAGTTGGCCCCCGCTCTTCCCGTCGCGCCAGGCGAGCGAACCTGGGACGCCGACGGCCGGTGGCTGCTGCCCGGCCTGTGGGACGCGCACGTCCACCCGGTGATGTGGGGACTCGCGCGCGCCCGGATCGACCTTGCCGGCACCGCCGACCCCGATGCCGTATGCCGCCGCGTCGCCGCTCATCTGCAGTCGCACCCGGGTGCCGGGATCGTCCTCGGCTACGGCTTCCGGTCGGCCGTATGGCCGTGCCAGCCCACCGTCGCCGAACTCGACGTCGTCACCGGCGCCCGGCCCGTGGCCTTGGCGAGCGGGGACGGCCACAACGGGTGGCTCAACTCCGCGGCGATCGCCTTGATCGGGGCGCCGAGCCGGGAGGGCGCGCTGGTCGAAGACGAGTGGTATGCCGCGTACCGGCTTCTCGAGGTCGCCGCCACGGACGTGGAGGATGGCGAGGCGGCACTGGACGCGGCCCTGGCCGACGCGGCCACCCGCGGCGTCGTCGGCATCGTGGACTTCGAGTTCGGATCGGCGTTTCGGATGTGGCCCGACCGCCTCGGCCACGGCGCGCCCCCGGTGCGCGTGCGCGCGGCCACCTATGCCGACGGTCTGGACGAGGTCGCCGCCCTGGGCCTGCGCGACGGTGATCTCCTTGTGCCACAGTGCGATCGGGTCACAATGGGCCCGGTGAAAGTGATCTCGGACGGATCACTCAACACGATGACGGCGTGGTGCTGCGCGCCCTTTGTGAGCGCCGAGCAGGCGGAAAACCCGTGTGGCAAGCCCAATTACGACACCGACGACCTCGTGCCGATCCTGCGGCGCGCACGCGAGCTGGGTCTGCGGGCCGCGGTCCATGCCATCGGCGACCGGGCGTTCGGGGCGACCCTGGCGGCGTTCGCAGAGACCGGCATCCCCGGCAGCATCGAGCACGCCCAATTGATCGACGCGGGCGGGGTGCCCGAGATGGCTCGACTTGGCCTCACCGCGAGTGTGCAGCCGGTGCACTTGCTCGACGATCGCGAAGCGACGGCGCGTTTCTGGGGGGATCGGTCCGAGCGGGTCTATGCCTTCCGGACCCTGCTGGACGCCGGCATTCCGCTGGCACTGGGCTCCGATGCCCCGGTTGCGCCGCTCGATCCGTGGGCGGCGATCGCGGCCGCCGTGCATCGCAGCGACGACCTCGGCGGCCCATGGCATGCCGAGCAGCGCCTCAGCCTGGCCGAGGCCCTCGCGGCCAGCACCGACGGAGCCGGCACGCTAGGCGTCGGCTCGCTCGCCGATATCGCTATCCTGGAGGACGATCCATTCGCCGCAGTGGCGGGCGAGGACGATCCAGTGGCAGCGGCGCGGCGACTGCGCGGCATACGCACTGCGGCGACGCTCGTCGGTGGGGAGTTCAGCCACGGCGGCTAGCCGCCGGACGGCTCCGCGACCTCGGCCCGGTCGATGTCGCCATCGACGAAGTGCTCCGCCGAGCGCACCAGGAGGGGGTGGAGGTCGGTGTTGCCGCGCCGAATCTGCGTCATGAGTGCGTGCCGCATCCGCGGCTCCCAGAACTTCGCGATGTGCGTCGCGATCTCCTCTGCGGCACGCTCCCGGGGGAGGTGCTGGAAGGCGCGCACGAGGTCGTGCCCCATCCGCATCTCCGGGGTCTCATGTGGTGCGTGACCGGACGTCATACGCTCGCTCCGAGATCGGCCGTCTCGTGCTCGTATGCCGCGCGCCGCGCCTGCGTGGAGACCGTCACCTCGACGGCGGTCACCTTGTATTCGGGGCAGTTGGTCGCCCAGTCGGAGTTGTCGGTCGTCACGACATTCGCGCCGGTCACCGGGTGGTGGAAGGTCGTGTAGACGACACCCGGCTGCATCCGGTCGGATACCAAGGCGGTGAGCGAGGTGCTGCCCACCCGGCTCGCCATCTCGACGACATCCCCGGTCGCGATGCCGCGCACGTGCGCGTCGGCGGGATGGATCTCCAGGACGTCCTCGGGATGCCACATCGAGTTCGGAGTCCGGCGAGTCTGCGCGCCCACGTTGTATTGCGTCAGGATGCGCCCGGTCGTCAGCAGCAGCGGGAAACGGCGAGTCGTCTGCTCCGTGGTGGGCACGTAGACGGTCGGCGTGAGCCGACCGAGGCCGCGCACGAACTGACCCACGTGCATTGTCGGCGTGCCATTCGGGGCCGCATCGTTGACCGGCCATTGCATCGAGCCCTCGGCGTCGAGGCGGGCGAAGGACACGCCGGCGAAGGTTGGGGTCGTCGCGGCGATCTCGTCCATGATCGCGGCGGGATCGGCATACGTCATCGGGTAGCCCATCGCCGTGGCGATCTCGCAGACGACCTGCCACTCGTCCTTGCCGACGAGGGATGGCATCACCGGACGGACCCGGTTGAGGCGACGCTCGGCATTGGTGAAGGTGCCGTCCTTCTCCAGGAAGCTGGTTCCAGGGAGGAAGACATGCGCGAAGCGGGCCGTCTCGTTGAGGAAAAGATCTTGCACGACAACGAGTTCCATCGCCCGAAGGGCAGCCTCGACGTGCTGGGTGTTGGGATCCGACTGCGCGATGTCCTCGCCCTGAACGTACAGGCCGAGGAAGCTGCCGCCGATGGCGCTGTCGAACATATTCGGGATGCGCAGGCCCGGAGTCGGCTGGATCGTGACCTTCCACAGGGACTCGTAGATCTCGCGGACTTCGGGGCGCGAGACATGGCGGTAGCCTGGCAACTCGTGCGGGAAGGAGCCCATGTCGCATGAGCCCTGCACGTTGTTCTGCCCGCGCAGCGGGTTGACTCCGACGCCCTCTCGGCCGATGTTGCCGGTCAGCATGGCGAGATTGGCCAGGCCCATCACCATCGTCGACCCTTGGCTGTGCTCCGTCACGCCGAGGCCGTAATAGATCGCCGCGTTGCCGCCGGAGGCATAAAGCCTTGCGGCAGCGCGCAATTCGGCAGCGGGTATGCCGGTCTCCGCCTCCGTCGCCTCCGGCGAGTTCTCCGCGCCCCGGATGAAGTCGAGGAAGATCTCGACGTCCTCGCAGCGGTCGCGAAGGAAGGCCACGTCGTGCAGGCCCTCGTCGACGATCGCGTGACACATCGCGTTGATGAAGGCGACATTGGTGCCGGGTCGCACCGGCAAGTGGTGGGCAGCGGCGACGTGCGGGCTGCGGACCAGGTCGATCCGGCGCGGGTCGGCGACGATGATCTGGGCGCCCTCGCGCAGGCGCCGCTTCATCCGGGACCCGAAGACCGGGTGCGCGTCGGTCGGGTTGGCGCCGATGAGGAGCATGACGTCGGTCTGCTCGATCGAGGCGAAGTCCTGCGTGCCCGCCGACGTGCCGAAGGTGTGGTTGAGGCCATAACCCGTGGGGGAGTGGCACACCCGAGCGCACGTGTCGACATTGTTGTTGCCGAAGGCGGCTCGCACCATCTTCTGGACGACGTAGACCTCTTCGTTGGTGCACCGGGAGGAGGAGATGCCGCCGATCGCCCCGACGCCGTGCTGATCCTGGATCGCCCGGAAACCGGTCGCGATCCGCTCGATGGCCTCCTTCCACGAGACGACCTGCCAGTCGTCATCGATGGAGTCGCGCACCATCGGCTCCAGCTGACGGTCGGCGTGCGCGGCATACCCATAAGCGAAGCGTCCCTTGACGCACGAGTGGCCCTCGTTGGCTCCGCCGTCCTTCCAGGGGACCATCCGCACGACGCGGGTGGCGGGGCCGGTCCCTTGCACCTCGGCCTTGAACGAGCAGCCGACGCCGCAGTAGGCGCAGGTCGTCAAGACGGTGCGCGACGGCATACCCAAGGAGACGAGGGACTTCTCGGCCAGGGCATCGGTGGGACACGCCTGGACGCACGCGCCGCACGAAACACACTCTGACTCACGGAAGTTGGTGTTGCCGGGGGTGATCCGTGACTCGAAGCCGCGGCCGGAGACCGTCAACGCGAAGGTGCCCTGCACCTCGCTGCACGCCCGCACACATCGGGAGCAGACGATGCACGCGGCGGGGTCATAGTCGAAGTAGGGGTTGGACGCATCGGTGGCGTCGTCGAGGTGGTTGGCGCCCTCGCGGCCATAACGAACCTCCGCGACACCGGTCGTCACCGCGAGCGCCTGCATCTCGCAATTGCCGCGCGCGCATCCAGCGCAGTTCCCGGGGTGGTCGGAGAGGTAGAGCTCCATGACGTTGCGGCGCAGATCGCGAACGGTCTCGGTTTGCGTCGAAACGACCATGCCGTCGGCGCACGGGGTGGTGCACGATGCCGGCGTGCCCCGGCCGCCCTCGACCTCGACGAGGCACAGCCGGCACGAGCCGAAGGACTTCAGCGAGTCCGTCGCGCACAACTTGGGTATGTCGATCCCCGCCTCCTTCGCCGCGCGCATCACCGAGGTGCCGGCAGGGACGGTCACCTCGCGGCCGTCGATCG
>Ga0209174_10000557_pt1 | contig 27919 bp, 29 predicted proteins | sample JI91814BDNA_FD_187505 | JGI IMG/M metagenome (GOLD analysis project Ga0209174, IMG submission 187505) | Wastewater effluent complex algal communities from Wisconsin, to seasonally profile nutrient transformation and Carbon sequestration -... | ecosystem: Engineered > WWTP > Effluent > Algae...
TACTCATACTTGAGCATTGAACATTGAGCTCCCGATAGCTATCGGGAGAATATTGAACATTTTCTTCAATCTGAGGGAAATGCTCAACTATCAATTTTCAATGTTCAAGTTATCGGCGGTAGTAGTCAGCAATGTTGCCAGAGTCTATTTGATGTACTCCTGCCCGAAACAGCTAAGCCTTGGGTGGTGAGAAACGTTCCTTACTCACATATGAGCATTGAACATTGAGCTCCCGATAGCTATCGGGAGAATATTGAACATTTTCCTCAATCTGGGGGAAATTTTCAATGCTCAACTATCAATGTTCAATTTTCAAGTTATTAGCCGTAGGAATCAGCAATATTGCCAGAATCTATTTGATTTACGCCTGCCCGAAACAACTAACCCTGGGCGGTGAGAAACGTTCCTTATTCACATATGAGCATTGAACATTGAGCTCCCGATAGCTATCGGGAGAATATTGAACATTTTCTTTATTTATTCCCTCAAAAAGCTCTTTCCGAATAGTAGCAGGCTTTATTTTTGCCGCAAAATTCCATAATGAAGTACTGCTTCTTGCTGCTGGCCCTTGCCGGCACCCTTGAATCAACCGCACAGGATGATGCACTCAAAAAACTGAAAAGCGAAACCGAACGCACAATCAAAAAAGAAGTGGATACATCCGGTAAACACTGGAGAAAGGGTGGTTTCTACGGTATCAATATTTCACAGGGCTCACTGAATAACTGGGCAGCGGGAGGCGATAATTTTTCTTTGTCGGTCAACTCTGTATTGAGCCTGTTTGCTTTTCATAAGAAAGGAAAGAACAGCTGGGATAATACTTTTGATTTTAATCTTGGGTATGTCAATACCACCAGTCTGGGTAGCCGCAAGAACGATGATCGCTTTGATTTTCTCTCCAAGTACGGACATGCCCTGAATGATAAACTGAATATCGGCGGCCTCTTCAATCTGCGTTCGCAGTTTTTCAAGGGATATATTTTCCCGGATAATGTCAAAACCTTTTCTTCCAATTTCATGGCTCCGGGGTATCTGTTGCTCAGTGCCGGTCTGGATTATAAGCCCACCAAAAATCTCTCCATTTATTTTTCTCCCTCCACCGCGCGCTGGGTGATTGTAAGAGATACAGCTTTATCCAATAAAGGACTCTATGGTGTGGAGCCCGGTAAAAAATCAGCGCTGGAGTTTGGTGGCTTTGTGACGATCAATTACCTGAAAGAATTCAGTAAGCAAATCACTTACAAAGGTCGTCTGGATCTTTTCTCCAATTACCGGAAGAAACCACAGAATATTGATCTCTTCATGTCCAACACCCTCAATGCCAAACTGGGAAAAGTATTTGCCGTCACCTGGTCAGTTGATATTATTTATGATGATGATGTGCGTTTATTCGGACCGAACAAAACATCGCCCGGCACTCAGATCAAATCATTGGTAGGGATTGGACTGCAGGTGAAGTTTTAGGAGATGGGATTGAGCTGGCAGCATATATTACAAATGCTTGAACATTTTCCTCAATCTGAAGAAAATGCTCAATGCTCAACTATCAATTTTCAATTTTCAAGTTATCAGCGGAAGTAGTCAGCAATGTTGCCAGCGTCTATTTGAAATACGCCTGCCCGAAACTTCCCAGGCCAGGGATAGAACAAACGTTCCTTACTCACACTTGAGCATTGAACATTGAGCTCCCGATAGCTATCGGGAGAATATTGAACATTTTCCTCAATCTGGGGGAAATTCTCAATGCTCAACTATCAATGTTCAATTTTCAAGTTATCGGCGGTAGTGGTCAGCAATGTTGCCAGCGTCTATTTGAAATACGCCTGCCCGAAATGGTCAGCTTCCGGGCCATGAAAAACGTTCCTTACATGTATATGAGCATTGAACATTGAGCTCCCGACAGCTATCGGGATTTCAATGATCAGCCTGTCGCTACTATTCACAATACTTTACAATAAAATGTAACTTTTGTTGAACCCAATCGTATTAATTTGACAAAATTGAAATATGTCAAAATTTTTACCATTCATTGGTTTCCTGTCCCTTTTAGCTTCCTGCGGAACAACTGACAAGCAGCAATCAGCTGATTTTATAAATGCTCAAAGCGAACTCACTGAAAAACTGACAGCAATCAGTAAGCAAACAGATTTTAATGGTTTTGCAGTGGCCCTGGCGAACGATCAGGAAGTGTTGTATAAAAATGGTTTCGGTATTGCGAATTTTGACCCTTTGCAGCCCTATACGGCAAACACGATTCAGAATATTGCTTCTGTTTCAAAAACATTGATCGGGCTTGCAATTCTTAAAGCACAGGAATTAAACAAATTAAAACTGGATGATCCCATCAACAAATACCTGCCTTTCAAAGTAGTGCATCCTGATTTTCCTGAAATTCCAATTACACTCCGGCAGTTGGCTACACATACTTCTTCAATTGTTGACAGCAAAGCCTATATGGAAAATACAATCGTATTAAAAGATACTTTTAATCTTGCTGCCAATTTAAAAATTGATATTTCCCCCACTCGTTTTAACCCGCCATCTGCCAAAATATCAATTGAAGAATTTTTGCGCAATATCCTGGATCCAAAGGGAAAATGGTATTTGAAAGAAGGATTTTCAGAAAACAGACCCGGAGATATTTATGCTTATTCCAATGTGGGGGCCACACTGGCCGCTTTGGTAGTAGAGAAGGCAACAGGAATCAGTTACGATCAGTTTACAACACAATATATTTTAGCGCCTTTGAAAATGAAGGCGTCGGGATGGAACTTTAACAGCATTGATTTCTCAAAATATACACATACCTATCAGGACAAAACTACGCCTTACCCTTATTACTCATTAAACAGCTATCCGGATGGAGGATTGTTAACTACAGCTGATGATATGAGTAAATATATTCTGGAACTTTTAAAAGGATACTTTGGAAAAGGAACATTACTTACCAGAGATAGTTATCGGGAATATTTTACACCCCAGCTTAAAGCCGGAAATTTTACGGAAAGAGACAGCAGCATCTATAGCGATGAATATAATATGGGAATAACAATAGGTTTTGGTGCTACACTAAATTTTGGACATTATGGAGGCGATCCGGGCCTGAATTCCCAGATTTATTTTAATAAGGAAACGAAAACAGGGAGATATTATATCATCAATACCAACTCCAATGGCGCCATAACCGGAAAGAATCAAAAAATGATCATGGACTTACTTGACGAATATGCTGTAAAGCTTGACAGTATAAGTAAGGTTCAAAAATAATATGGCCACAAATAATGGTTCGTCTCTCCTAAAAACTAAATTCATTTTAAAACAGCAATTCTCTGCCGAAAGCTATCAGGATTTCAACTTTCAATCTTCAATTTTCAATTCCTTGCAGGTTTTTGCGCCCTTCTCTCCCTGCTTTTTAACAGTCCTTATGAAATAAAAAACCCTCTTCATTCATTTTACTCACGGATTATCTTTGCCGCTTTGTACCCTGCAAACAGCAACGATTACCAGTCACCAAACCGAATATTTTGACAGGCATGAAGAAGCTTTCCTTTCTCCTTGCAATTCTTTGTTGCAACGGACTCATCAAGGCACAGGATCCGATTATCAAGAAACTGCAATCAGAATCCACCCGCTCTATCAAAAAAGAGGTGACTGATACCAGCCGCCGGAGTTGGAAACGCGGTGGCATTTTTGCCATTAATGCCGGACAAGGCACATTGAGTAACTGGGCTGCTGGTGGTGATGATTTTTCACTGACCATTGCAACTTCCCTCAACCTCTTCGCCTTTTATAAAAAAGATAAACAGAGCTGGGACAATAGCCTCGATATCAATTTCGGCTATGTCAACACCACCAGCCTCGGCAGCCGTAAAAATGATGATCGTTTTGATATGGTTTCCAAATACGGTTATGCACTCAGTAATCACCTGAACCTGGCCACCCTGGTGAACTTCCGCTCACAGATGCTGAAAGGCTATAATTACAAGGATAATATCAAGACCTATGCTTCTGATTTTTTATCACCCGGTTATATTGTTTTTAGTCAGGGTATCGACTATAAAGCCAAAAAAGATCTCTCCATTTTTATTTCACCACTCACTTCCCGCTGGATTGTGGTGAAGAACGACAGCCTTTCCATCAAAGGCGATTACGGCGTATCACCCGGAAGAGAAATGCTCAACCACCTGGGTGCATTCGCCACCATCAATTACCAGAAAGCCTTTAATAAACATGTATCCTACCGGGGCCGGATTGATTTGTTTTCCAACTACCGGCAAAAACCACAGAATGCAGACCTCTACATGACCAATGCACTCACGGCCAAAATCGCCAGGATACTTGCTTTTAACTGGAACCTTGATCTGATTTATGATGATGATGTACGACTCTTCGGAAAAGAAAATACTTCTCCTGCCTTACAACTGAAATCAATCATTGGCGTGGGGCTGCAGGTAAAAATTTAGGTTACCTTTGCCCGCTATGGCCCAGAAGAAATTACAGCGTTTTGCCGAACTGGAAACCTTTCCCAACGTGCTCCAGTTTCCGGAGAATATAGCCCGCAACTGGAAGAACCATTTTGCTAACAATAATCCCATAACCCTGGAACTGGCCTGCGGTAAAGGAGAATATGCCCTGGGACTGGGCCGGCTTTATCCGCAACGCAATTTCATCGGAGTGGACCTGAAAGGCAACCGCCTCTGGGTAGGCGCCAGAAAAGCCTTACAGGAAAAACTGGACAATGTAGCATTCCTTCGTACACAGATCGATCAGTTGAACCAGTACTTTGCCCCGGGTGAAGTGAGCGAGATCTGGATCACATTTCCTGATCCGCAACTGCGCCTGTCCAAGGCCAAAAAAAGACTGACCCATCCAAAATTTTTACGCCTCTATCAACAAATACTGTCTCCCGGTGGTTTGATACACCTGAAAACCGACAGTCCGGATTTGTACCGCTTTACCAAACTGGTGACCGGGATGTACCAATGCCCCGTTCATACGGATAATGATCACGTGTTTGCCAACGAAAATGTATCGGCAGAACTGGCGATCAAAACCCATTATGAATCGCTGGATATTGCCGGTAGTAACCGCGTACATTATCTCTGCTTCTCATTGCCAGTTTCATTGGGTGATCGGGAGAAAGACGGACTGCTCAAAGAAAAACTAATCGCACATGAACCGGCTGACTGAAGGCTTGCATTATTATATCAGTGATGATGGCTATGTGGTGTTTACTGAAAAGTATCACCTGGATAAAGGCTATTGCTGCGGCAATGGCTGCCGGCATTGTCCCTATCATTTTGAAAATGTGCCCGAACCCCGTAAATCAGAACTGCTGACAGAATTGAAAAAAAAGGAATAATTTTCTGTCCCATGCCAGCGAAAAAGAAAAATACAAGCGGTTTAAAAACTGTTAAGCCCTCCGGGACCAGAGATGAAAATTTCTTTGAACTGGTTTATGAAGTCGCCCGGCAGATTCCCAAGGGAAGGGTCACTTCCTATGGAGCCATTGCTAATTGTCTCGGTACTAAATTATCAGCCCGGATGGTGGGATGGGCCATGAATGGTGCGGGAAAAGTCAAACCCAAAGTACCGGCACACCGCGTGGTTAATCGATTGGGCATTCTCTCCGGTAAACATCATTTCCAGCCGCCCGGCAGCATGGAACAATTATTAAAAAAGGAAGGGATCAAAGTAAAGGATGATAAAGTGGTGGACTTCGACCGCTTATTCTGGGATCCTGCCACGGCCCTTGGTTTTTAAATAATAAAGGATGAGTTCTTCTATCAGCACACTAAACAATCAGCAAAAGAATATCTGTGAATATGGCGGCTTATTCGGGATCCTGCTTTCATTGACCTGTCTGGTCCAGCACCTGATCTTAGCCATTCCCAGTCATATCACCAACCCGATGATACCGGTTTATATTCTTTGTGTCTCGGGATTTTTATTACTGGCCTTATTAAAACCTGTTGCGCTGTATTTTCTATTTGCCGGTGCCCTGCTCACCCTCGTGATTGAGTGGCGGTATATCACCTATATCACTTTCTCCCTGGTAGTGCTCCTGCTGTTTATATATCATGTCATCATGATCGTACTACTGATCACAGAACAGATTCCTGCAAGGCTTATCAGGGCCAGACAATTAAAAGAAGCAGAGGAAGCGGAGTGGAGAGGGAAGATCTGATCATTCAAACAAGATCAGCTCAGGCAAAAGAAGCGCTATTCATCACCCGTTGGGCATTCTCATAGAGTTGTTTCTCTTTTCTGCCATACCACCATTTGGGGGCGGTCTTTTTCATCAATGTATCAATGCTACGCATACCCAAGAGGTTCCAGGCTCCTTTGAGTTTGCCTGATAGCGAAGGCTGCATGGCACGAAGGCTCATAGCAAAACCGCTGTCGAGGTATTCCATATGGTGCCAGTATCCCGAAGGCATGAATAAAGTATCACCGGGTTCCAGGATGAAGTCGAGTCCCTGTGCCAGTTTCAGTGCAGGGAATTTTTCATAATCAACATTTCCCTCTACATAATAATTGGAGAAATCAGCCAGACTCAATACTTCCCAGGGTTTGCGGTAGAGTTTATGCTGTTCCGTGAAAGGAAACATCAGCACTCTCTTGCGGCCACCAAACTGGGTATGGAAAATATGGGAGAGATCAATATCGAAATGCATATGCGTGATACTGCCGGCTCCGCCGGTAAACAGCATCGGGTATTTCTTAATAAAGCCCTTGGCCAGGTGCTCGGGCCATTCAAAATCATTGATCAGCTGGGGAGCATGGTCAAAAATGTTGAAGAGGAAGATCCGCCATCCGGCCGGACCCTTGCTGATCATATCGATGTATTCCCCGAAGGTTTTGTAGTCATCGGCCTTGTTGATGGGGGTATAGGCATCGCTTTTGACATTATTGTAAAGGGGGACTTTTTTATGGCCAACCAGTTCCCTGAAATAATCCCAGTTCCATTTTTGATAAGCAGGCCAGTTATGGGCCAGATTTTTAATGACCACGGGGCGACCGGTATCATAGAACTCCTTTTTAAACACCTCAGGTTCAATGGTATCAAAGGTGGCTACCGGCTTTAACTGCATAAGGGGAAGTTAGATGCGGCAAAGATAAGGGCGGTTAAAATACAAACGATTGGTTTATTGGGGGGCGGTATGATAAAAGGATTATAAAAAATGGGGGTGTTGAGGGGTTTTTGGGGAGAGATTCACCGCAGAGGGGCAGAGATAGCGGAGGTTTCGCAGAGATTTAACCGGAGAGATTTAACCGCGAACCTGCCTGCCGGCAGGCAGGGGCGCCAAGACGCGAAGAAATCCTGCATTTTACACCCTTTGTGTGCTTAGTGTCTTTGTGGGAAAAAAATACCGCCCCTTGAGGCGGTATTCCTAGTTTCATGGGCAATACTTTATAAGGCTTAATGGTGGTTTAAATCATTCTTCCCCTTTGATGATACCTGAAGCGGATCGCATCCCTCCGGGTTTTTGCTTTTAACTGCCGGATCCTTCTCTTTTCGCGGGTCGTCATTACCCCGTCGCGTTCGGCCCGTCTAACGGTGGTTCTTAACTGCAATACATTTCGCTGCAACTGCAAACGTTCCCAGGTACTGATCGTGGCTGTTCGGGTGCTGAGTATTCTCCCGTTTCGTTGGGAGAAAGCTGTTAGCGAGAGCAACAGAAACAACAGCGGTATGGATACAAATTTTGTCAACGGTATCTTTTACGGCTATATGACCGGAAAGCGTTGCCCGGGTTTAATAAAGAAAAGAATCAGAAAAGAGAAACCTGTACCGGTCCCATGCTGAATGATTTGCGGTGATGATCCGTCATGCCATATTGGCGAATGGCTTCCCGGTGTAGCAGCGTGCCATATCCTTTGTTGCGGTCCCAGCCATAATCAGGAAATTCGGTATGCAGGTTCAACATGTATTCATCCCGATAGGTCTTGGCCAGGATACTGGCCGCGGCAATATTACGGTAGGTCGCATCGCCTTTGATGATACAGTGATGCGGGATTTTTTTATAGGGAATAAAGCGATTGCCATCAATCAGCAGCAACCCCGGTTTTTTTTTCAATCCATCCAGGGCCAGGTGCATGGCTTTAAACGAAGCTTTTAAAATATTGATCTGATCAATTTCCTGACTCGATACACTGGCCACGGCATAGGCCAGTGCCGATGTTTCAATCACTTCCCGCAGATGATTCCTGTTTTTTTCCGTCACCTGTTTGGAATCATTGAGCAGGGGATGCGAAAAATGCCGGGGCAGGATCACGGCGGCGGCGAAGACCGGTCCGGCCAGACAACCACGCCCCGCCTCATCACAACCGGCCTCGATTAATTTTTCCTGGTAAAAGGGTTTTAGCATCCGCCTGCAATTTCATGAATTTGCCTCAACAAAAATTATTTGCTCCCGCTATTCGGTTCTACCTTTGCGGCGCGATGGGAAATGAGCTGACGAAACCTTCTTCCAAACCGGTAGCCATCTGGCTGATGATCGGTGTAGGAATGATCATTGTCCAGATCCTGCTGGGCGGCATCACCCGGCTAACGGGTTCGGGATTATCCATTACCGAATGGAATGTAATGACCGGCACCCTGCCTCCCCTGACTGAATCTGCCTGGATCGCCGAGTTTGAAAAATACAAACAAACCCCGCAGTTTAGTCTGCTGAATGCGGACTTCACTTTACCCGATTTCAAATTCATTTTTTTCTGGGAATGGTTCCATCGTTTCTGGGCCCGCTTAATTGGTGTGGTATTCCTGATCCCCTTTGTGATTTTTTTAGTGCAGAAAAGATTCCGGCCTTCCATGGTGAAGCCGATGATCATTCTTTTTTTACTCGGTGCTTTACAGGGAGCCGTGGGCTGGATCATGGTGGCGAGTGGATTAACGGGTGATGCGATTTATGTAAAGCCAACCAGACTGGCCCTGCATTTTATTTTTGCGATGGGTTTGCTCTGCTATACTTTCTGGTTTGCATTGACGCTATTGGTACCGCCATCACAACGACAATCCAATAAAGGCATTGCCAAATGGATCATCGCTTCTTTATCAGTACTGGTACTGCAATTTATTTACGGTGCCTTAATGGCCGGACATAAAGCCGCGACCGCCGCCCCCACCTGGCCCGATATCAATGGCGAGATCATTCCGCCGAATATGATGCGATCTGAAGAAGGCATCCTCAACCTGATTGATAACCGCATCACCATTCATTTTATTCACCGCGGACTGGCCTACCTCTTACTTTTCATGGTGCTTTATTTCAGCTGGCGCCTCCTGAAAATGCAAACGGGTAAATTATTATCCGCTATTAAATTCTTACCTGCTATCCTGGTATTGCTACAAGTTGTACTGGGTGTCTTATCTGTTTTAAACAGCTTAAAAATCGTTCCCAATCAATGGGGCATCTTTGAATGGATGGCGCAGCTGCATCAGCTGGTGGCGATGTTTTTGCTGCTGGCGATGGTGGCGGTTTATTATTTTGTTCGTTCTGGAAAGGAAGAGGGGAGGGCTGTTTAGTTTTATTTTGAATTTTATATTTTAAATTTTGAATGAGTCTTTTGTTTGGGCCTTACAGTTACAAGAATGGCTTTTTTATGTATTTGTTAAATGTGCGATCGGGTAGCATTAATAGCACATGACCCGGGCTTCAAACAACGCCTTTTAATTTGTTTTTTTGGCTGTTCTTTATTTGTTTCTTGTATCTTAAATCTTGTTTCTTTTTTTGTTTCTTGTATCTTGTTTCTTGTATTTTTCCTCCCTCCCTTCCCCATTAATTCCTATATTTAGCTAACAACAAACCTTTTCATGAAAACCTGGCTGAAAGGATTTATTTACTCCTTCCCCATACAACTGGTATTCCTGCACCTGCGCAAGTACCAGGTTCTCCTTCTTTTCTGGGTGATTCTTTTCAGCACCATCAGTGGTTCTTTCATGAAAACATTCGGGGCGGATTCATTGTACCTGGCACCGGAATACCTGGGTAATGTGAACTCCCTCAGCGCTGCCATCGTAGGTGCCTCGATCGGCATGTTTATCATGAGCTGGAATATTGCCACTTTCGTTTTGTTCAGCAAACAGTTTCGTTTTCTGGCGGCCACCAGCAATCCTTTTTTAAAATACTGTATCAATAATTCCATTATTCCGCTTGTATTTCTCTTCCTTTATTTTTTCAAAGCCTATCATTTCGATCATTACCGCGAACTGATTCCGGTCACGGAGATTCTTTTCCTGAGCGGGGGCTTTTTAAGCGGACTGATCTTTATCCTCGCCGCTTCCTTTATTTATTTTTTCCGGGCCGATCGCTCCATCCTCCGCCGGATGATGCCCGTGATCAGTAATCCGCAATCCTATATTACGCATATGGGAACCGTGAAGGAAATTTATCACGGGATGCCATTGATGAAAGTGGAATGGTATTTTGAATCACCGCTGCGCCTGCGCAAAGTGCGGGATGTATCTCATTATACTGATGATTTTATCGGCTCTATTTTTAAACGACATCATTTCGCAGCCATCATCTCCGTCTTTGTGGCATTTTTATTCCTGCTGATGATTGGATTCTTATTGGATAATCCTTTTTTCCAGTTACCCGCCGCTGCCAGTATTACTGTCTTTTTTTCGGTGCTGATTGGGGTAGCCGCTGCCATCACTTATTTCCTGCAAAGTTGGAGTATTCCCTACCTGCTGGCTGTGATTTTATTGCTGAACCTGTTTTATAAACTGGATCTGATTGATCCGCGCAATAAAGCCTACGGACTCAATTATACCAACCTGGCCGATCGTCCTGCTTATACCAGGGAAAATATGTTAGCGTTATGCAGTCCGGCCAATGTGGAAGCTGACCGCAAAAACATGAGCAGTATCCTCAACACCTGGAAGGCCAAACAGGGAATAGAGAAACCATTGCTGGTGGTCATCAATACCAGTGGCGGTGGTCACCGCTCTGCCACATTTACCATGGCAGTCTTGCAGGAGCTGGATAGTCTGAGTAAGGGTGCCCTGATGAAAAAAACCTTTCTCATCAATGGTGCTTCGGGTGGCATGATCGGGGCGGCATATTTCCGGGAGCTTTATCTCCGGAAAATGAAGGGAGAAAATATCAACCTGCAGAACAAACAATACATTGATGATATTGCCGGTGACCTGCTGAATCCGGTCTTTACTTCTTTTTTCGCCCGCGACCTGATTGCACCGGCACAGAAATTCAATGTGGGACCTTATCGGTATGTAAAGGATCGTGGTTATGCCTTCGAACAGAAACTGAACAGCAATACCAGAGGCTTTCTTAATAAACAGCTGCGGGATTATGTGGCCGATGAAAAAGCAGCCAATGCCCCGCTGATCTTTTTTAATTCAGTGATCAGTCGGGATGGCAGGAAGATGATCATCTCCACCCAACCCGTGCGATTTATGATGCAGGTACCCAGGGATACCACAAGGATTCCTTTTGCGGACCCGGATGCAATTGATTTCACGAGCTTCTTTGAAAAGCAGGATCCCTATAATCTCCGGATCTTATCTGCCCTCCGGATGAATGCCACTTTCCCGGTGGTATTACCCAATGTATGGCTGCCATCTAATCCGGTAATCGATGTGATGGATGCAGGCTTAAGAGATAATTACGGGGAAGAATCCAGCATGCGTTTTTTAATGACCATGGATCAGTGGATCCGCGAGAATACCAGCGGCGTATTAATTATTCAGATCAAGGACCGGGCCTCCGGTGGATGGGAGCATCCTTATGTGTCGGACAATATCGGGGCACATGCCACCAAGCCTTTTTTACTGCTGCAGCACAATTGGTTCAAGATGATGGAATACTCGCAGAATGAATTGCTGAGTTTTTATGCTAATTACAGCGGCGTCAAAATGCATAAAGTAGTCTTTCAGTATGCAACAGATAAGGAAGAAAACAAAGCCGCATTGAATTTCCATCTCACCAAGCGGGAGCAGAATGATATCATCTCTTCCATTCATATGGGCGGCAATCAGCAATGTTTTCAAAAAGTGCTGGATATCTTTAACCGGCAGCCGGTAAAGGATACGGTGAAGCCTGTTTTTATTTTACCGGGATTTTAAAGTGCAAGATATCTTAGCGTCCCTTAGCGCCTTTGCGTCTTCGCGGTTAAGCTTTCCCACAAAGACACTAAGCACACAAAGGAGAGATCAAGAAATCTTTGCGTCCCTTTGCGTCATTGCGTCTTCGCGGTTAAATCTCTGCGGTTATATCTCTGCGAGATCTCTGCTTGCTCTTGTTCTCCGCGGTGAATATTTCCCGCAAAGGGCGCTAAGGACGCAAAAAAATCCGCTTAAATCCGCTCAATCCGCGTCATCCGCGTTCCTATTTATTTTGCGAAGCAAAATCAAAATCCCTAACACAAGTACTACTACGGCTGCAACAATTTAAAACAGTTCGCCAGCACCTGCACTTTTATCTCCTTCGACGTTTCCGCAGGATCCCCATCAATATGTAAATACGCTTCGGCTTTGTTTTGGATATGGAGCTGGTTGGTTTGAAAATAGATCACCGCCTTCGTATCATCAATCACTGATTCGGGAACAAGTTTGTTTTTACCACGCACTTGTTTCAGTGTTTGCAGAATCATGCTGAGTTTATTCTGCTTAGTCACGATCACGATATCGAGTAGGCCATCACTCAGACTGGCAGCCGGTGCAATCGTAAAATGATTCCCGAACTGGTTGCTGTTGGCGATGCTGATAAAATAGGCATCGGTGGAGAAGGTCTTGCCGCCCACGGTGATGTCGAAGGGAAATGTTTTGGCGCCGAAAAAATTCCGCACCACCTGTTTTACATAAGTGGACAATCCTCTCTTGGGTTGTTGTGCAAAATCATGCGCCACTTTCGCATCGAAGCCGAGTCCGCAGAGCATACAGGCAAAATGATCATTCAGGTAAAAGCCATCTGTCCTGGCAGATCGACCGGCAAAGACAATCTTCAATGCCTTGGCCGGGTCTTTTGGAATACCGGCGGTGTAGGCCAGTCCGTTCCCGGAGCCACAGGGGATGATCCCGATATTGACATCCAATTTCATTAATCCGTTGACGACCTGGCTCACGGTGCCATCACCACCGGCCACGACCACATCGGTGATTTTTTTTTCTTTGATAATGGGGTGCAGGAAATCATAATTACCATCGGCCACGGAGGGCAGGATCATAAAGGGGATACCTGCCTTTGTGGTAGCGGTTTCAATAAAAGCCTGTAGATCTTTTTTGGCTCTAGTACCCGCAATGGGGTTGATGATGTAGCAAATATTCCGCATGCCCTATGGCAGTTTCAGGGTGGCGAGTTGTTTCATTTTAGCGGGGGCCATCATCAGTGGGTCTTTGGGTCCGATCATGATGCTGACGATGATTTGTTTTTTCCCGGCGAATAATTGGCGGAGGCTTTGCGTAGTTATTTTAGCGTAGCTGCTGTCTTTCTGCAATAACATATTTCCCTTTTCATCGGAGAACTGCAGTTTATAGGACCAGAGGGCGCTGGGGCTGGCTACTTTGTAAGTCACCTCCAGATTACCGTTCTTTTTCCAGTCGCTTGACTTGATCAATTTCACATTCTTCTCGGCGCTGAATTCGGCGGAACTCATTACAATTTTTTTATGTAAAACAACCTGAAAGCTGTCCTGTGCAAAGCCCAGGGCGCTGGTCATAACTAGCAGGAGCAGCAGGGAGATCTTTTTCATACGGTAAAAGTATTAAATATTGTGCCATCCTTAAGATGCGGGGGAGGGGGGAATAGTTGTAAGACTAACCGCAGAGAACGAGAGAAAATAGAGGTTTCGCAGAGGTTTTAAAATCTCTCTGCGCAAACTCCGCTATCTCATGTTCTCCGCGGTGAATCTCTCACCATCTCAACAACGCGCTAGCCCACGTAAACCCACTCCCAAATGCCGCCAAACAAACCAAATCCCCTTCCTTCACCAATCCCTTCTCCCATGCCTCACAAAGTGCAATGGGCACGGAGGCGGCGGTGGTATTCCCGTACTGCATGATATTATTATACACCTGATCGTCTCTCAGTCCGAGTTTCTTTTGCACAAACTGGCTGATTCGCAGGTTGGCCTGGTGCGGGATCAGCATATTCAGATCGCTGGTTTCTAAATTATTTTTTGCCAGTGCTTCCCTGATCACCTGCGGAAATTTCTCCACGGCTACTTTGAACACGGCTGGTCCATCCATATTGGGGAAGTTCTGGGCATTATCGATCATTTCATGGCTCATGAACATTTCTCCGATCTCAGCGTCATTGAAATCCGCGAGTTTATGTTCTCCCGTCCAGTGATTGGCATGGGTACCCGGGTTATACATGGCCAGTATTTCTGCATTGGCCCCATCGCTGTGGAGGTGGGTGGAGAGGATGCCCTGGTCGGGGTTCTCGGTGGGTTGTAAAACCACGGCGCCGGCCCCATCGCCGAAGATCACGGATACATTGCGGCCGCGGGTGCTGAAATCGAGTCCGAAGGAATGTTTCTCTGCCCCCACGACCAGGATATTTTTATACATCCCCGTTTTGATAAACTGATCCGCTACGCTGAGGGCATATACAAAACCGCTGCATTGGTTGCGAACATCCAGTGCCCCCACTTCTTTCATTTGCATGGCGCGCTGGAGCAGTACCCCGCAACCCGGAAAATAATAATCGGGGGAGAGGGTGGCGAACACGATAAAGTCAATATCCTGCGGGGTGATCCCGGCCCTTTCGATGGCGATTTTGGCCGCTTCCACTCCCATGGTGGTAGTGGTTTCATTGGTACGATGGGCATAGCGGCGTTCCTTGATACCGGTTCTTTCCTGGATCCATTCGTCGGAAGTATCCATAAACTTCATCAGGTCCTGGTTGGTCATCACCCTTTCGGGCACATACATCCCGATCCCTGCGATTTTAGATTGAAACATAGCAAGCAGAATTTGAAAGGGAAGATAGGAAATAGGCGGGAAATGAAACAGTTGTGAATGAAATGGTTGCGTACATGGGGGATTCAGAGGGCTCCCCGGACTGGATAAGGGAGCTCCCCCGGCTTGCCTGCCCTGTGGGATCCGGTGTCACCCCGGGCTCGACCCGGGGCGGGATTACGGGTTTCCGGAAGGGGGAAAATTACCGGAAAGTGGTAGGGGGAGGTGGGGGGAAGGGGTAAATTGGGGAAGTGGAAGTGTATTGTAAGTTTTTATACACGGGTAATAAATGTTTAAATTAGGTTATCAGAGAGGCAATGTGAGAGTTAGCTGATATTTAATGACTCAACCACAATGACAAACTATTATAAAATTTTAGGAGTTCAAAATTTTGCTCCAAATAGCGAAATAAAATCAGCTTATAGGAAACTTTCAAAGAAATTTCATCCAGATGTAAATCAAGGAGACAAGTTTTTTGAAGAGCGATTTAAAGAAATTCAGTTTGCGTATGAATTTCTATGTGACTCCTTTAAAAGGCAAAAGCTTGATGAATACTTAAAACAGGGAGAAACAAAAGATCAAATTCAAAGGCAAGAAAATAATTCACAAAATAGAGAAGGACCCAAAAGTCATAGTCGAAGCACACATTCCGAAACAGCAAACTCAAGAAATGAAGAGGATAGTGCTTTCCAAAATATAAAAACATCTAATATAAAGAAGACAAGTATCAATAGTTTCGTTCTTGTAGTAATTGGGGTAGTATTTTTTTTTGGAATTTTTAAGTTCGCTACAAATAATAGTAGTCAGCATATTGACAATGAAAGCAATTCGAGTAACAATTTTTACACCCCTTCTACACAAGAGTATAACAATTATCAACATTCTACTCCCCAAGAAAAGTATGAGGAAGTGCCTGTTGAGTCATATAATTCTACCAAAGCTTACGGTAGTTTTTCAATTGGTTCTAATAAGCAGGATGTATTAAACATTCAAGGTAATCCGACAAGTACAATGAAACTTGAAGCACTAAACAAAGAAATTTGGAGTTATGGAAACAGTAGAGTGACCTTTTCAAATGGGAAGGTTAGTGAATATTCTGATTTTGACAACAATTTGAAAGTTCAATATTCTGATGAAAATGAAGAATCTCAATCAGGCAAATACAGCAAAAGTGGAAATTTTTCAATTGGCTCTAGTAAAAGTGATGTATTGAGAATTCAAGGTAATCCGACAAGTACAATGAAACTTGAAGCACTAAACAAAGAAATTTGGAGTTATGGAAACAGTAGAGTGACCTTTTCAAATGGGAAGGTTAGTGAGTATTCTGATTTTGACAACAATTTGAAGATTCAATATTCTGATGGAAATGAAGCATCTCAATCGGACAAATACAGCAAAAGTGGAAATTTTTCAATTGGCTCTAGCAAAAGTGAAGTATTGAGAATTCAAGGTAATCCGACAAGTACAATGAAACTTGAAGCACTAAACAAAGAAATCTGGAGTTATGGAAACAGTAGAGTGACCTTTTCAAATGGGAAGGTTAGTGAATATTCTGATTTTGACAACAATTTGAAGGTTCAATATTAAAACATCAGATAACATCGATTTGACAATAGTTGGGCAGACAAGTGTAAATTTACTATTAGTATTCTATTAGTCTTTTGTGCAAAAGTTGGGCTGACATTTTTCAAATGCTCCACCATCGCCTACCCGTAAACCGTTATATATTCAAACCTTGGGCTTGGAGTAAACTGTAGTGCTAACTTGAAACAGACAAAAACAAATAATCATTATGGCAAAAAAAATTCGTAGACCAGCAGCTTTAGTGAAACAAGGCGATTTGACACTATATTCAACTTCCCTAAAAGTTCAACACTTATTAATTCCTAATTTTTATAGCGTTGAAAAACTTGACCCAGAGGACCCAAGAGATAAAGGTTATCAAAGATTGCTCAACAGAACAAGAGCAAAAAAATTAGCCGATTATATTCTGGGGGGATTAGAAACTCGGGATGCGTTTTTACCTACAAGTATTTTTATTGCTACCCACAAGGATTTAGCTTTTGATTCTTCAAATAATACGATTGAAATTGATATTGATGAGGTTGGACCTTTTAGCGTTGTGGATGGGCAACATCGCGTGGAAGGTTTAAGAATGGCTGCTGAAAAAGACCCAAGAGTTTTAGACTTTGAAGTATCAGTAAACATTGCAACAAATCTTACTCATATTGCACAGATGTGTCACTTCCTAATTGTAAATACAACTCAGAAAAGCGTAGAACAAGGAATTGAGCAGAGAATAAAAGCAAGACTAACACAAGCTTTAGAAGTATTAGATGTACCGAGTTTACCAAAGTGGATTTTAAAGACAGTTGAAAAAGGCGAGGACGAAAGAGCATTGAAGTATGTTGACTTTCTCAATGCAGATAAAGAAAGTTCCTGGTTCAATAAAATTGAAATGGCAAATGATGCTAATGACGAAGCAACAATCAGTCAGAAGAGTTTTGTAAAAGCAATTAAGAAATATGTTTTAGTTGCAAATAATCCATTAGGAATTTCACCGGAGGACAAACAGCTACAAATTTTTTTGAATTATTGGAAGGCGATTACAAATATTATTGGAACAGATGAACCGACTGTTTTATTTAAGTATAATGGTGTGGAACTTTTTTGTCGGTTTTCAATTCCCTTTTTTGGGAAGATGATGAATGAACCGAATTTTAAGGTTTCATCAATGGAAACCGTATTAAACCAAACTTTTGATAATATGGAAGGAGATTATGCGGGAGTTGGACACACAGAGTTTTGGGTAAGGGGTGGTAAAGCGAGTTTTCTCAATGCAGGCGCAATCAATGTAATCAACAACGATTTGGTAAAGGCGCTTTATAAGTCTAATCACCAAAAAGATATTGAACTATGAAGCTGAACGAACTTTCTCCATTGCCTAAAGACAGAGTAGTTTTTAAGCGCTCATCATTTAAGTCTGTTCCTAAATCGCAAGGATGTTATGTTCTTACAACATTTGAAGATGATATTCTTTATATCGGTTTAGCAACAAATCTCAATCAACGATTTCAACAACATCTTGACAACCCAGAAAAGGTAAACCCTACCAAAGAAGGAAAGGCGACTTGGTTTTACTATTTGAGTTTCAACCCCAAAAACTTGCCAATGCTTGAAAGAAGTTGGTTAAATCAGTTCGTAAATTCACACGGGAAACGACCAATTTTAAATAAGGCTGACTCACCTATAAGTTGACAAGTACGATGAAATATAGGGCTGCTTATAACACGGGTTTTTGCATCAGGCAGGCTGACGTGTAAGCTTGGAGTTTTGTTTCTATATTCAAATTCAGGGGAGGTTGACGGTTCTGTGCTCTGAAACCCACCCGTACGTAAATCCCGAAAGTGTTAATCGTATTAGTAACAGGAATATCGAACCGCCAAATTTTTATTAAAAATGATGTTATTATAGTTTATTATCAAAAATCATTTCTTTTTTTATGGCTGATGTTCATAATGAAGAAACCCGCAGTTATAACATGAGCCGGATTAAGGCTACCGACACAAAGCCTGAGCTGATGGTGCGTCGATTCCTTCACAGTTGCGGTTTCAGGTTTAAACTGAACGATAAAAACCTTCCCGGAAAGCCCGATATTGTTTTACCCCGGTATCAAACAGTGATCTTTATCAATGGCTGCTTCTGGCATGGACATGCCCATTGTAAATATTTCAAAATACCGAAAACAAGGACAGTTTGGTGGCAAGAGAAAATCAGCCGAAATAAGTTAAATGACAGAAAGGCTATACGGGCACTACGGAAAGAAGGCTGGAAGGTTATTCTTTTATGGGAATGCGATTTGAAGCTAGCAAAAATTGATGCTACTTTTTTTCGGTTGCTTGCCTTACTAACTTTAGACTGATAATAAGAATCCGGGTTTTGTTATGAATATTTGCCGAACTCAGATTTCTGCTACTGTTATTTTATTAGATCTGAAGGCTCAAAATAAAACCAGGAAATTTGGCAAAAAAGGTATCTAATTTATTTGAATATAACAGGATGATAATCTGGCATTTAAAAATTTTATTACTGAATAAGCATACGAAAAGATTGAATATACGAAATTATTTAGCATATTGCAATTGACTTGAGGATCAAAAACTAATATCGGAAATGGCTTCGTATAACAAAACAAAGGAAAGGCTCAACATCAATGTCGATAAGCATTTAAATGACGGATTTGCACACTTAACCCATTACTGGCAAAACCATGAAAATGGAGCATCAGGATATTTTGAAAAAGGTGCCAGACAATATTTAAAGAATGATCTGCTAACTGCCGCAGAAGAACTAGATCAGCTGTATATTCCTTTAAAATATGATATTCCATTTCCACCAAAGTCAAAACCAAAATTTAAATTCATCGATTTATTCGCCGGTATCGGCGGCATAAGGCTGGCTTATCAGAATCTTGGGGGCAAATGTGTGTTTACAAGTGAATGGAACAATTTTGCAAAAAAAACATACGAAGCAAACTTCGGAGAAGTCCCCTTTGGTGACATCACTAAAATCAACGAAAAAGACATTCCTGATCATGATGTCTTATTGGCCGGTTTCCCTTGCCAGCCATTTTCAATAGCAGGTGTTTCAAAGAAAAATGCTTTAGGCAGAAAACACGGGTTTCTTGATGAAACTCAGGGTACCTTGTTTTTTGATATAGCTAGGATTCTTGAGTATAAGCAGCCCAAAGCTTTCATGCTGGAAAATGTAAAGAATCTTGTATCCCACGACAAAGGGAATACATTCAGGGTTATAAAAAACACGCTTACTGAATTAGGTTATACGGTTTATTTTAAGGTTTTAGATGGTAAGCACTTTGTACCTCAGCATAGGGAAAGAATCATTGTTGTAGGGTTCAAAAATGACATATTTAAAGGTCAGGAGAATTTTAAATTTCCGGATATGCCGGAACCGGTTGCGAAAATCAGAGATATTCTTGATGGCAAAATCGATTCAAAATATACACTTTCTGACAAACTCTGGGAATATCTTCAGAACTATGCTGCCAAGCATAAAGCACAGGGAAATGGGTTTGGATTTGGTTTAACAGATTTAAACGGAGTGTCCAGAACTATCTCAGCAAGATATTATAAAGATGGTTCAGAGATATTGATTCCGCAAAAAGGGAAAAACCCCAGACGACTGACACCAAGAGAATGTGCCAGATTGCAGGGATTCCCGGATGAGTTTATCATTCCCGTTTCCGATAATCAGGCTTATAAACAATTTGGCAATTCAGTTACAGTGCCGCTTATTCAGGCAGTTGGTAAACAAGTCGTGAAATCATTACTAAGCTTAGATGAATCTTCAAAATCTAAAAAAGCTCTTCGCCGGCAAAAGGTGTAAGAAAATTTTTGTAAAAAGGCTATCGCCCAATGATAATTCCAAAAATCAGGTTTATCTGGGCGGAAGTTTTGAAATCTTAAATATTCTGCCAGTACAGAATATTACATCAGAAGCTGCAGGAGACTGGAAACGGGAAAGATTCAAAGCAACAATCAGTTTTTCATGGCTTGGTGATGAAGGTCAGACTTTTCCTGCACCACAATCACAGCTGATCCTTTATCCAAAATATCCCGAGGTCAGATTTTCGGGATTTTTAAATAAATGTGATAACCCCCCTTCAGACCTGATGACACAGCGACTGGATGGAAGATTTTTATTTTTGGGGGTTTCTGACAGCAATATGGTATTAGGTTATGTAGCTGGGCCTGATTCTGAATTAGCTAGGGAGCTAAATGAGCATAAAACTGATAACGAAAAAGGTGTTTTCAGAATTATTGAGCTTTCGGAATCTTCCTCAAATAAATCTCTTTTACTTTCTGAACTATACAGGATTCATCAACTGGATTGGATTGATGCAAAACGATTGGACAGCTCTGGAAAAATACTGCCATGTGATTCCTCAAATTGTGGCGGATACACGCTGGAAGCAGAATTAGGCATAAAACCCAACGGGTTTTCAGAACCTGATTTTTTAGGCTGGGAAGTAAAACAGTTCGGAGTAAAGAATTTTAAGAATCTTGATAATGCTGTTATTACATTAATGACACCCGAGCCTACACACGGAATTTACGCATCTGAGGGAGCGGCCGCCTTTTTGCACAAGTATGGTTATGCTGATAAGACAGGAAGGGAAGACAGAATAAATTTTGGCGGAATTCATAAAGCAGGCATTATCAATCCTTCAACAAATCTCGTTTTGCATCTGATAGGATTCGATCCCACAATTGGAAAAATTAAAAACGCAGGCGGCTCTATTTCACTCATTGATCAGAAAGGTAGAGAAGCAGCTTCCTGGAGTTTTGCATCCGTTTTACAACACTGGAACAGAAAACACAATCAGGCATGTTATGTGCCTTCTATTTCAGAAAAAAATGGTGCAAGAAAATATAAGTACGGCGATAATCTAATTTTAGGTACCGGCACAGACTTTCAGATTTTCCTTCATGAAATGGCAATAGGACATATTTATTATGATCCCGGGATAAAAATGGAGAACGTATCCTCAAATCCAAAGGTTAAAAAAAGAAGTCAGTTTAGAATTAAATCCAGATTTTTAGATCAGCTATACAAAATGAATGAACGGGTAAGCAGTAGTCAGTATAAAAGTTTTTAGACAATTTGGTCCGATATTTTCTTCAATAAGCAAATATCAATTTTCTAACCCCCATGCTCCTCCACCCATCTCCCCCTTCCTGGCCCCTCAATTCAACAGCATAAAAATAGTACTGGGGCAGCCACTGGTCCGACTCAATTTTCCTATTGAATATTTCGAGAATAGCCGTACCCTAACTGCATGCCAAAATTAAAAGCAATAAATAGCTAATTATACAGTGTATAACATTTTTAATATTAAAGAGTAAATTGTACAATGGATTAATATAACCGGCCTCCGCAATGAATAAGCACAAATTCGAAGGAAAAAGAGTTTTCTGGAGTAATAAGTGGGATAAAATCTGGCTGCTGATTATTCCTGTGATTTTCTTTATCGACATATTTACCAGTGACAGGTACTCTTCCTTTTGGTTTTTGTTCATATTAATTACTGCCTCAGCTTTTGTCATTTATGTTTTGTATCACATGTTTAATCCCCGATTTGTGTGGATTGATACAAATACTAAAAAAGGTAAACGGATAAAAGAGGAAGCGTTTGAGTTAAGGTATAACGATAAAGGGCTGTTTGAGTATGGTGACAACGGATTCCATTTTACAGATAAGGATGAGAAATATTTCGTCGCCTGGACAGATATCGAAGCCATCTTTGCTTACAAAAGAGATTTGATGGTTGTTGATGAACTTAATATGGACATCTTTTTAAAGGAAAATAAAAAGATCTGGCTGACAGAGGAAATGGATGGGTGGTATCAGTTTGTTTTAAAGATCAAGGAGGTTTTTCCAGGTATCGACAAGGAGTTTGATGTTAATCTGATTTTTCCTCCTTTTGAAACAAATCTTACCCTGGTATATAATGCTACGGACAAATCTCAATCTGAATTAATTAATCAGTATTACGATTAATACGGTAGGTAGAAAAAATATTAACCACTCCCATGTACACATCCCCCATCTCTCCCTTTGATTACGACCAGGAACCGATGAGTGTCTCGGTTTTGCTCAATGGGCAACCACTGGATGAAAATATTCTTATTCAACATCTGACAGTCAACAGCAGTGTCAATTATCCGGCCAAGGCCGTGCTGACACTGGAGGCGGCTAAAGATTTTAAAGCCGCTGATTTCAATTTGGGTAATCCGGTGCTCATCAGGCTGGGGTATGGCCCCGATACCAAGATTGTTTTTGAGGGAATAATATTGCAGCAGGCTATTACAGAAAATGCGAGCGGCGGGACTATCATCAAACTACTCTGCATCAGCATAGCGCCTGTGGTCAAAATGGAAGCACCTTATGCGGAGTTGCTAAATGGTTTACCGGGGCCATTTTTAAAATTGACACTGGGTCCAGATATAATCAATCATACCATTACCGCCTGCAAAAAACCGGACTACTATAACCCGGATTGGTTCTGCGGGCAATTCCGCTTTCCGGGATCGGCCCTGGCTGCTATTCATACCCTCATCAAAATTGATAAGGAACTGCAGCCTTACTATAATGAGTACCCCTATATTGCCAGTGTGGAGCATGTGTTGGAGAAGGGGAACTGGGTGACCACGGTAAGTTTGGGGAAGCAGGAGATAATTGATTTTACAAAGTGGTAACTTAGTAAGGTTTGGAATCGGCTATTAAGCCGGTGCCGGATCAAACATTTGAAGAGATAAAAAATTGGTATAAATATGAATCGCAAAGTCACTAAACCGAAAATCAAGACTCCACCAAAACTTTTCAAGGAGACACAAAGTCTGTTGAAGTCAGTTACCCAGAAACTGGATGGAGATTTTATTTCCTACTGGATTTCGGCCAATAGCAGGATCGTAGGTGATGATACCATCCCATTTTATGAAGTATGTAAGAAAAAGGGTAGTTCCGATACTTTGTATCTTTTCATCAAAAGCGATGGAGGATCAGGTGAGGGATCCCTAAGGATCGTAAACCTGTTGAGGAAATATTATAAAAAAATTATTGCATTGGTCCCCCTTGACTGTGCTTCTGCAGCCACCATGCTGGCACTGGGAGCTGATACAATCCGGATGGGGCCACTGGCTTATCTGTCATCCATTGATACTTCCATTACACATGACCTTTCGCCGATTGATAAGGACAACGATCGTGTAAGTGTTAGCCAGAATGAATTAAGCAGGGTAATTAATTTATGGAATTCAAGTAAGCAGGAAGGGGATAAAAATCCTTACACTGATATTTACAAACATTTACATCCACTTGTAATAGGTTCTGTTGATAGGGCCACCTCTCTTTCTATAAAGCTCACAACAGATATCTTGTCTTTTCATATGCCGGATTTAAAAAAGGCAGAAAAAATTAGCAGTGTGCTTAATTCAAATTATCCGTCACATTCCTACCCGATAACAATAAATGAAGCATTAAAAATTGGTCTTAAAGTGCAGGAGCTGGAAATCAATTTGAATAATGATTTACTCCGCTTAAGTGAGCTTTATTCTGAAATGGCACAGCTGGCATATACTGATTTTGATGAACGGAATTACCATGATAATGAGATTCTGAAAATAGTTGAAGGGGTTAATTTAAAAATGTTCTATCAGAAAGATAAGGACTGGCATTACCGTACCGAAGAAAGAAGATGGGTGTCACTGAATGATAACAGCAGCTGGCGGAAAATGAAAAAAACGGGTCAGCGGATTGAAGAGATCAGTTTTTATGTTCGATAATATTCTCCCCAATTTTAAAAATATATAACAGACATGCAAATCACCCAACCCCAAAACGATGCCGTCGGCGATATTGTGGAAACAGTAGTGAATGTGATCGGCAAGGGCTCCAGGGAAATCGATACCACGGATGCTATTACCAGTACGGCCCGATTGGCGGGAAGATTTCACAGCTAGGGTTGCCAACTCTATAAGGTTGGCAACCGGGAGATTTTCTTTTCAACTACTCTACTCATCAACCACCCTTCCCGATATAAGCGTTTGTGAGTGTAAAGGAGAATGCTAAATAGAAAGCCCTTGCCAACCTATCAACTTACCAACCTGTTAACCTGCCTCGATGAACAAATCCACCGCCATCTACCACAACAGGATCAACCAGGTCATCGACTATGTCAACAGCCGGCTGAACCAGTCTTTCTCCATCGAAGAGCTGGCGGCCGTGGCGCATTTCTCACCCTTTCATTTTCACCGGATCTTTATGGCCATTACGGGGGAAACAGTCAATGCTTTTACCAACCGGGTCAGACTGGAGAAAGCGGCCCGCTTATTGAAGTTCGCCAGGAAGCCAGTGGCGGAGATTGCTTATGAATCAGGATTCTCCTCGCCCGCTGTTTTTTCAAGGGCCTTTAAACAGTATTATGGATTTTCGGCCACCCAGTACAGAAGCGGCCATCCCATTGAAAATAGCAAGATCAGCAAAGTAGTTATGCCCTTCCATTCCTTCCTTTGCAGCACAGATGAAGAGGAGCTCACCAAAATGTTTCCGGTGGAGATCCGGCAACTGCCCGCCCGAACAATCGCCTATATCCGGTTGATGAACGCCTTTGGCAAGGGATTGGTGCCAGGGGCTTATGAAGAAATGATCGAATGGGCCCGGGCACATCAGCTCTTTGCCAGCGAAACAATTTTCGGGATGTCGGTGGATGATCCCATGGTGACGCCGGCGGAACAATACCGATATGAGGTCTGCATGACCATTCCGGAACAACTGGAACCCGAGCGGAGCGGGAGGATTGAATTCCTGACCCTGCCCGCTACCCGTTACGCCATCACGAGGGCGGTCGGTGATATCCGGCAGGTGGCCACCGGTTTTTATTTTCTCTTCAACCACTGGCTGATCAATAGTGACTATGAACCGGAACATGCCGGCAGTCTGGAGATATACCGGGATAAAAGCCTGATCAACCGCCACGATTATTTTGATATGGAGCTCTGTATCCCCATCAAACCAATCCGTGATTTGGGATAAGGGAGCGGGCCGGTCTAGTATTTTAATCCGAATAAAAATTGATACATTAGGTAAGGCTTACTGGTCACCCATCCCTCTATTTCTACAGCAACGAAAAATAAATATTTACATATGCGTCAACTCATTACTATTTGCAGCCTGGTACTGCTCACGGCCTGTGCCTCCACTAAAAAATCAACAACGATGGAACCAACACTCGATGGCAACTGGATCCCCGTAAAACAGGAAATGGGTGGAAAGGATCTGCCCGCTGCGTATTATCAGTCACAACGACTGGTGATCAAAGACTCCACCTATATGGTCAGCGCGGAAAGTGTGGACCGGGGTCAGCTGCAGTACAAGGACGGGCTCATGGATATCTACGGAAAAGAGGGGGTGAACAATGGCAAACATTTCAAAGCCCGTTATAAAATGGAGCAGGAGCAGTTATTCATTGTCTATGATTTAACCGGCAAGGACTATCCGGCTGCCTTTGAAACAGCGTCGCGACCGGGTTTGTATATGTCGGTGTATAAGAAGGGGTGAGGAGGTGTGCGAAATGTTTTTTTGGGGCGGTATTTTTCTATATTCGGAGCAGGATTTGCGGGATTTTAGGATTTTCAGGAAAATACAAGTCCGGAGCAGGATTTGCAAGATGGGAGGATTTTCAGGATAATACAGGTCCGGAGCAGGATTTACAGGATGGGAGGATTGGCAGGATAATACAGAGCAGGATTGACAGGATATAAACGTTGGAAGGATAGGTGAACATGAGGCTGGATGAAATCATTAATAAGGTTAATGGATGTGCTATGTAGGGGCATTAATCCTGTTCATCCTAAAATCCCGCAAATCCTGATCCGACAATTTGTAGCAGTATTAAAGTGTTAAAGAATATGAGGATATGAGTCTGGATGAAATAACATATAAAATCAATGGCTGTGCCATGAAGGTGCATAATACCCTGGGTAATGGCTTTCAGGAAGTGATTTACCAAAGATGCCTCGCCATTGAATTGGAAAGAGCCGGATTGAATTTTGGCAGAGAGATCGAACAAACTATTTACTATGATTCAATTCGGGTAGGTACGAGAAGAGCGGATTTTGTGGTGGAGGGTCAGGTGATTGTTGAATTAAAAGCCGTCATCAATCTGGAAGATGCGCACCTGGCACAGGCCAAGAATTATGTTGTCGCCTATGATTTCCCCATTGGGTTACTGATAAATTTCGGATCAACCAGTTTACAATTCAAGAAAGTTTTCAACCAGAAGCGCAATCCCGTTCCTCCCAAAATCAGGTAAATGATCAATCATCCTGTTAATCCTGAAATCCTGTAAATCCTGTTCCAATTATATAGCAGTATTTTTAGCTTTTTTGCAAAAGGAAAAGGGCAGGACCCAAAAAACAAGCAAACTATGGTATCAGAAAAATTTAAAGTCGGTCAGGTTTGGAAATATGCCAACAGAAATGGGGAGGATAGTTCCACTTTGACGATACTGAAAATTGAAAAGTATGAGAAAGGGGACACTATCATTCACATAAGAGTTGACAATGTGAAAATTAGTAGCCCACAATCCGCAACAGGCTATACCAATTTCATCGGACACTTGCCTTATTCTGAAATTGCCATTTCAAAATCAGTAACAAATCTTGTGGGGCAGAATGAAAGTCTTCCGGATTTTTCAGAAGGATATAATCAGTGGAAAGAAGTCTGGGACAACGGCAAAGCCGGTTATTGGACCATTGAACTAGAAGAAGCAATTGATGGTATTGACAAAGCTTTGCAGTCCAAAAAATGAGTTGCTGGTTTAAATGCAGGCCAGGAATTATGTAGTCGCCTACTATTTCTCAATTGGGTTACTTACTAATTTAGGAGCAACCACTTTACAATTCAAGCATATTTTCAATCCGAAGCATCATCCTGCCAATCCTCTCATCCTGAAAATCCTGCTCCGATATTTTATACAGCCCCCCAATATTCCCCAAACGCTTTTATTCCTACTCGCCTTCATTTTGTTTAAGTAATTTGTAGTCCGCTAATGTTTCTAAAACCAGCAACATGAATTTTACAAAATTAGTGCCCAGTGTTTTTTATACGGATCTTTCAGACGGACTCAAATTGTTTGTCGATTGTCTGCAATTTGAAATTGCACATAAAGATGTAAACTCATCACAACCTTTCTGTGTCTTGAGAAAGGATGGCATCGGCATCATGCTTTTTCAGGATGCACAATTAGCGAAAGAACATTATCCGGAATTAAGGCTGGTAACGGATAATATAGAAGAAGTCTATTCAACAGTGGCGGCATCACATCCTCATTTATTGCACCCGAATCTTGACAAAGTAACCATGCGACCCTGGGGTGCAAAGGAATTCGCCATTTCGGATCAGCAGGTTGGT